>Ga0272448_1006908_pt1 | contig 12129 bp, 6 predicted proteins | sample YNPCB0191_FD_202220 | JGI IMG/M metagenome (GOLD analysis project Ga0272448, IMG submission 202220) | Hot spring sediment microbial communities from Yellowstone National Park, WY, United States - YNP-CB-019-1 | ecosystem: Environmental > Aquatic > Thermal springs > Hot (42-90C) > Sediment... | reverse complement strand
CTTCTCTGCGGGTCAGCGAAGCGGTCGGCTCATCCATAATCACCAGACGCACGTCACGCGTCAACGCACGACAGATGGCAACCAGTTGCTGATCCGCAATCGAGATCTCGCCCACGAGCTCGTCGAGCGGAAGGCGCACCCCAATGCGTGCCATCGCACGTCGCGCAATCTCGTGAACAGTGCGCCAATTGACAAAGCGATCTCCTGCGGCCAGGATTTCGCTGAGTGCAATGTTTTCCGCCACGCTGAGATTGGGGAAAAGCGACAAGTCCTGATAGATGACCTCGATGCCCTTACGAATGGCATCAATGGAATGATAATCGTGGAAGCGTTCCCCATCGATTTCAATGATGCCCCCTGGATCTGGTTGCACCGCTCCGGAAATGATCTTGATCAGCGTGGATTTTCCAGAACCGTTCTCGCCTACCAGACAGTGGATCTCGCCGTAGGCGACTTCAAAATCCACCCGATCCAGCGCCTGCACTCCGACGTAGCGCTTGCTGATGTTCTTCATGGAGAGGAATGGTTGCGCCATCTTCTCGCACCCGCTGAGTCCAGAGGGATAACCGAGGAGTCCGAAGTCTTGACTTCGGACTCCTCGTGACCAGATGTATTCACGCGACAAACCGGTATAGTGGACTAGAAGCCGAGGCTCTCGGCGTTATCCTTGGTGATGTCCAGGGCGGCATCAATGACGAGCACCCTATCCTTGAGGGTGGCCTTGCCCAAACCGGCAACGTCCATGCCATCCGTGACCTTGTTGCCGTCCAGCAGGTACTTGGCCAGCCACACCATCCCATAGCCGGCATCCGCCGGATTCCAGAGGGTGCCATGCTTTAGCGAGCCATCTTTGAGGTAGGGCAACGCCTGGCTGGGCAGGACAGTACCCACAACGGCGATCTTGTCAGCCAAACCTTTTTCCTGAAGCGCTTGAGCGGCCCCAATGGGACCCTGACTGCCGAAGGCAAGGATACCCTTCAGGTCAGGATATGCCTTGATCAGGTCCAGTGTTTGCTTGCGCGCGTCGTCCACCTTCTCGGAGACCGGATAACGATCGCCCACCTGCTTCAGGTTGGGGTACTTCTCCTTGGCATAGGCAAGCGCCGCATCAGCCCACATGTTGTGCGCCGGCACGGTCAGCGAGCCTACATACACGGCGAATTCACCCGAATCGCCCATGAATTTGACCAGCATATCCAGGTTATGTTCGCCGAATTTCTTGTTGTCGATCAGCTCCAAGTCATAGTCATTGCCCACCTGATCGGGGGATTCGTGGGTGATGATGATAATCCCCTTGTCCTTTGCCTTCTTGAAGACGGGCTCGAGGGACTTGGCGTCATTCGGCACCACGCAGAGTGCATCTACCCCCTTGGCGATCAGGTCCTCGATCACTTTCGCTTGCTGCGCCGGGTCATCGGTCGTGTGGCCGGTCTGATAGGCGTTAACCCCCAGCTCCTCGGCTGCGCGCTTGACACCCTTCTCCATGGTGTTGAACCACGGGATGCCGGTCAGCTTGACGACGACGGCAATCTCATACTTCTTCGCTTCCGGTTGGGCGGCTTCAGTCTTAGTGGGTACTTCGGTAGCAGGTGCCTCCGTCTTGGCCGGCTTGGTAGCGGGTGCTTCAGTAGCAGGTGCCTCCGTCTTGGCCGGCTTGGTAGCGGGTGCCTCAGTCTTGGGTGCCTGGGTGGCGGGTGGAGCTGTTGGGGTGGCGCAGGCGCTCAACATCATGCTGCTAACTAATGCAAGGGTGAGACTCAATATGAATAAAGTACGTGCTCTCATAAGTGTTCCTCCTTTGGAATAGTGAAATCTTTTGTTGAAAAGCTCGCATCACGGCACGAACCGCGGTGCTTTCGATTGGCTGGCCTGCAAGGGAAGGGGGGGGTGAAAACTCCTCTGCTCTTGTTGGCCCTTTCGTTCCAAACTGGACAGCATCTCGGTTTCCGCCTGCACTTTAATGAGATGTTCCACACAATTTTAGCAGGTTGTAAATAGAATGGCAAATGGGGAGCTGTCAAAGCTCTTTTGAAAGAGAGGTATATCCCTCCACCCCAACCCTCTTCCACCAGAATAAAGAAGGTCAGCTTGCCGCCAGTCTAGGGGCATGGCAAGGCCATGGCCCTTACTCTGGCACAGCAGCTACCCGTGCATGGGCCTCCTGTCCCTACTTGCGAACTGCAGGCAGATAGACATGCGGTGGTGTGATCACAGTTGTAGGTATCGCTGGGGGCACGCTCGTGGGTACAGTGGTAGGCGCGGTTGTTGGTATGGGTGTGGGCGGCGATGGCTGAACCTCATAGGCGCCCATATCCACCACCGCTGTGCTGTCGCCGTCTCCATCGACGATACGTGGCTTGCCGTCCAGGTCGGTGGTGACGTTGGCAGGCAGGGCGGCATTGCTGCCCGCGTCGACGCAGGGCGAATCCGGTTGCAGGTCCAGGTTGCCGCCCACGAGATTCACGAAAAGCGGGTCGGCGTCGATGTTGTTGCCAGCATTGCTGCCGCAGCTGGAGTCCCAATTATTGGAGCCGCCGCAATCGCGGATATCGCTGTAGGCGATAGTGGGATTGGCACCGACACCATTGCTGATCTCCGTGGAGTTATTCCATAGGACGACGTTGGTCAGCACCGGGGTGCTCAATGAATTGTACATCCCACCACCGCTGCCAGCCGTGTTGCCGCCGAAGGTCACATTCACCAGCGTCGGGCTGCTCCCGTAATTATACATCCCGCCGCCGCTGCCAGCCGTGTTGCCGCCGAAGGTCACATTCACCAGCGTCGGGCTGCTCCCGTAATTATACATCCCGCCGCCGCTGCCAGCCAAATTGCGGTTGAACACTGCATTTATCAAGGTGGGCTTGCTGTACAAGTGGTAATTGTACATCCCGCCGCCGTTTTGGTCAGCCGTGTTCTCCCTAAAGGTCGCGCGGTTCAGCGTTGGGCTGCTGCGGTCGTTGTACATTCCACCGCCATCCTGGCTGGCTGTGTTACCGCTGAAGGTCACGTTCGTCCAGGTCGCGCTTGGGCCGAAGTGATACATCCCGCCACCGCGGTTAGCCGTGTTGTTGCTGAAGATCACGTTCGTCAGCACCGGACTGCTGTTCGTGTTGTACATCCCGCCGCCATCTTCTGTGGCTGTGTTACCACTGAAGGTGATGTTCCGCAGCGTCGGACTGCTTTCCATGTTGTGCATCCCGCCCCCGTTATTATGAGGCGACATACCATTCGCCTGGCCGGCAGTGATCACAAAGCCGTCCAGGATGGCGGTGCTGATAACGTTGGTGTTGCTGATAACGTGGTAGCTGTTACCGCCACTGATGTTGCTTGGAGTGGTCACCGTGTCGCTGGTGTCAGTGATGTCGCTGCCGTCTATGTCACCGCTCAGGACGGTGACGTTGGTCTTCCAATCGCGCTGGTCTCGGTCAGTCTCCGTCCCGATAAAGCCGCCGTAGATTGCCACATCGTTCTTAAGGCTGAAGCTGGCCGTGCGGTCGGAAGGAACAGTGGTGGGTTTATGGACACCTCGCTTGACCCAGATTTCATCGCCACTATTGGCCTTGGTGAGGGCATCTTGCAGGGTACAGACATTGTACCAATCGGAGCAGTCACCATTGCCCTTTGCAATCGGTGCGGCGTAGAGGATGCCATGGTCGGCGTGGACGGGGACGGTCAGGGTCACTGCTGCGACGAGAGACAGCCCGATCAGCAGCAGAACTATCCACGCCACGAGAAGATGGAGATCTCGTTTCACTTTATCCTCCTGTGAGTTGAGATATAAAATTGCCCACCGCCTGACCTCGTCAGCGGCGACCGGTCGTTGGGTCGTGTGGGGAACGTATTGCGTTCTTACCCGCACGTGTGACAACGACCTGAGCAGCGCGTTGCTCATCGACGCTCCAGCCCGAGAAGGAAGGGGCAGATACCGCATCCTCTTTGTGAACTTGCCCCATGGCGTGCCTTCCACGGATCGATCCCGTTCACGGCGGAGCGGTCTTCGAATGCGGACAACGACTCGAAAGGCCTTGTTGCTGTATTGGGGAAAAGCTCACCTGCTTCGCGTTCCGATAGAGGGAAAACGAGATGATGGGCAACGGCAAGTTCGACAGGCAATCGGCGGAGGCGGTCGGTCATGTCGGCAACGGTTACCGTTGAAATGGCTATTCTCACATCGGTCAAATTCTACTCAAAAAATGGGCAGTTGACAAAATTGAAACGTGGCAACGCCGCTTCGTGCCCAGAAACCGCCTATGAAAGCTCTTCCGAGAGAATTGTTAAGCAAAATTGTCAATCTCAAGCTTGACAGGGGCGTGGTTGTGTGATACAATTATGCGCAATTGAATAGGGGACACGCTCTTATCCAGAGAGGCGGAGGGACCGGCCCGACGAAGCCTCGGCAACCTGGCACAACGCCAAGGTGCCAATTCCGGCAGAGCGTTCATCGTTCTGGAAGATGAGAGGTCTGTGTGCATCTGAAAACCTCTTCTTTCCCAGAAGAGGTTTTTTGTTGAATCAGAGTGCAATCTTTTTTGGCAGGAGTGATACATATGTCAGAACAGGGCGCCCCACGCCGATTTGGTTTCACGACGCGCCAGCTGCACGCCGGCCAGCGACCGGATCCCACCACCGGCGCGCGCGCCGTGCCCATCTACCAGACGACATCCTACGTCTTCCGCGACACCGAGCACGCCGCGCGGCTGTTTGCCTTGGAGGAAGCAGGCAACATTTACACGCGCATTATGAACCCCACCAACGATGTCTTTGAACAGCGCATGGCCGACCTGGAAGGTGGCATAGGTGCCCTGGCCGCCAGTTCCGGCCACGCCGCTCAGACAATGGCTATCCTCACCCTTTGCCAGGCAGGTGACCATATCGTCTCGGCGTCGACGCTCTACGGCGGCACTTTCAATCAATTCAACTACACCTTTCCGCGCTTGGGCATTGAGGTGACCTTCGTTGATCCCGGCGATCCGGAGAACTTTCGCCGCGCCATCCGCAACAACACCAAAATCCTCTTCGGCGAGACATTGGGCAATCCGCGCATCAACGTCTTTCCCTTCGAGGCGGTGGCCGCCATCGCGCGCGAATATCGCATCCCGCTGATGATTGACAACACCTTCGCCACTCCCTATCTATGTCGGCCGATCGAGTGGGGTGCCAACATCGTGGTGCACTCAACCACCAAGTTCATCGGCGGACACGGCACCTCGATTGGCGGCGTCATCGTGGATGGTGGCAACTTCGACTGGGCCGCCAGCGGGCGCTTTCCTAATTTCACCACGCCGGATGAGAGTTACCACGGCCTGGTCTATGCATCGCTGGGCGCTCACGCCTTCATCCTCAAGGCGCGAGTTCAAATCCTGCGCGACATCGGCGCCTGCCAGTCGCCCTTCAACTCTTTTCTCTTCCTGCAGGGGCTGGAAACGCTCAGCCTGCGCATGGAGCGCCACGTGCAGAACGCCCAGGCAGTTGCCGAGTTCCTGGAAAGCCATCCACGCGTCAGCTGGGTGACCTATCCCGGCCTGAAGAGCCATCCGGATTACGCATTGGCGCAGAAATATCTGCCCAAAGGGGCCGGCGCCGTATTGGGCTTCGGCATCAAGGGCGGCCTGGAAGCAGGGCGCCGCTTTATCGAGAATCTGCGGCTCTTCAGCCATCTGGCCAACGTGGGCGATGCGAAGAGCTTGGCCATCCATCCGGCCAGCACGACGCACAGCCAGCTGACCCCGGAAGAGCAGCTCAGCGCGGGGGTGACACCCGATTTCATCCGCCTGAGCATCGGGATCGAGGATATCGAGGATATCCTATGGGATTTGGATCAAGCGCTTGCCAAAGCATAAATCTTTCCGCAGCAAGGATAGGGTAACAGTTGGGGATTGGCTATGACGCGAGAATTCCCGCCCGATTCGGTTGGATTGGTTGAACGTCAATACTTCACCTTTGCGACGGACGAGCCGATGCCGTTGGACAGCGGCGAGACGCTCGGTCCGATCACCCTGGCATATGAGACCTATGGCCGGCTCAATGCTGATCGTTCGAATGCCATCCTGATCTTGCACGCCCTTTCGGGGGATGCCCACGCGGCGGGTTATCATTCGCCGGAGGACACCAAGCCGGGCTGGTGGGATGACTGCATCGGGCCGGGCAAGGCTTTTGACACGCGCCGCTATTTTGTCGTTTGCTCGAACGTGATCGGGGGCTGCCAGGGTTCCACCGGGCCGAGCTCGATCAATCCAGCCACCGGCCGACCGTATGGCCTCAGCTTTCCGGTGATCACCATCGGCGATATGGTGCGCGCACAACGCTACCTGATTGATCACCTGGGCATCGAGAAGCTGCTGGCGGTGGCAGGGGGCAGCATGGGGGGTATGCAGGCGCTGCAATGGGCAGTGAGCTACCCGGAGCGTGTGCGTTCGGTGTTGGCGCTCGCCACCACGGCGCGCCATTCCCCTATGCTGATCGCCTTCAGCGAGGTGGGACGGCAGGCGATCTACGCCGATCCCAATTGGAACCACGGCGATTACTACGATGGCCCGCGCCCCAACACTGGCCTAGCACTGGCGCGTATGATCGGGCACATCACCTATCTGAGCGAGGAATCTATGCACCAGAAATTCGGTCGCCGGCTACAAAACTGCGAGCGCTACGGCTTCGAGTTCGACACCGAGTTTGCCGTCGAAGGTTATCTGAAGCACAAGGGCACCCAGTTCACCAACCGCTTCGACGCCAACAGCTATCTATACATCACCAAGGCGCTTGACTATTTTGACCTGACAAACGGCTACGGCAGCCTGGCGAATACCTTTGCCAAGAGTGCCCACATCATGTATCTGGTGGTCTCCTTCACCTCGGACTGGTTGTATCCGCCGTATCATTCCAAGGAGATCGTCAGCGCCCTGAGCGCGGTCGGCGCCGATGTGACGTATTGCAACCTGAAGTCCACCTGGGGGCACGACGCCTTCCTGCTCGAAGTGGACACGATGACCAAGCTGATCGCCGACTTTCTGGATCGAGTGGTAGCCGAGCATAAGATTGAGTTGCCGGTGGTGAGGTAGGAAGTTCTACACCCTTCATGAGAGGGTGTTGAAAAAGTCCCTTGGCCGCTCAGATTTTTGTAGGAAAATGGGCCAATAAAGCGGGTAACTAAAGACTTTTTCAACACTCTCTTCATGAGGGGCTTGACAAGAATAGAACATCTGTGCTATTATTAGATATGGAGGTATCTCTGCGATTGGAGCCGAAATGGGACGTTCCCACGCTTTAGAGGTGTGCCTTCTTGAGGGGATTCAGTGCATGATCCATACGGTTGCTGATGGAACGTTCCGGTCGCGGTCTAGCGCTACCATATATGGCACTTGCTGCTGTATGAACCACAAGATGCGTGCAGAGAGGATAGATTGCGCACGAGCAAAAACGCGGTTATCATAGGGCAGGATGCGTGACAACAGGGAGCTGCAATCTTTCGTGTATCAGAGGACATGCTAGCGTGACACCGAAAACTCCAACTTATACGGCGGACGATATTGCCCAATTGAAGGGCCTGGAAGCAGTGCGCCGGCTGCCCGGCATGTACATCGGGGATAATGCTGCCTACGGGCTGCACCACATCTTGCTGGAGGTGGTGGACAACGCCGTGGATGAAGCGATGGCCGGCTATTGCGATCACATCACGGTCACCATCCACAAGGATGGGGCGGTGAGCGTGGTGGACAACGGGCGTGGCATTCCGGTGGAGATCAAACCAGAGAAGGGAAAATCGGCGCTGACCCTGGCGTTGACCGAGCTGCACACCGGTGGCAAGTTCGAGGGGAGTCGCGGCGGCTATCTCTCCGGATCGGGCGGCCTGCATGGCATTGGTGTCAAGGCAACCAACGGCTATTCCGAGTGGCTGGAGGTGCGTGTCAAGCGCGATGGGGTCATCTACCGCCAGCGCTTCGAGAACGGCGGTGAGCCGGTGACCGAGGTGGAAATTCTACATCCCCATACCGGTGAGCGCATCGGCATCGTCGGCGAGCGGGGCGCTGCTGCAGCCATCAAAGCGGCAGCCGACCGCAGTATTGGCACTGGCACTGAGGTGAGCTTTCGCCCCAGGCGCGAGTGGTTCTCGCCGGCGATGGAATGGCCCCAGCCGGATCAGCACGTGCCGTGGGATTTTGCGCGGCTGGCCACACGCTTTCAGCAGATGGCCGCTCTGAATCCTAAGCTTACCATCGAGTTCATCGACCAACGTGGCAAGAAGCCGGTGTCGCGCACGTTTTGCTACCCCGATGGCCTGCGCGACTACCTTACCTTCCTCACGGAAGGGCAGGAGCTCCTGTTTGATGCGCCCATCATCTTCTCCGGACAAGGGAACGGCAACGGCGGGACGATCTCTGTGGAAGTCGCGATGCAGTACACCACCAACGATGAGACCCAGATCTACTCCTTCGTCAACTCGATTTATACGCCCCATGGAGGCACCAGCGTCTCGGGATTTCAGGCCGGCCTCACCAAGGCACTCAACCAGTTCGCTCAGAGCCTCAAGGACAAAGACCTCAAGTCAGCCACGATCAAGGGCGAGGACACATTGCTGGGCTTGACGGCTATCATCAATGTGCGGATGAGCGATACACCCACCTTCAGTTCGCAAACGAAGGAGTCGCTCACCTCGCCGGAGGTGCAGGGTGTTGTGATGAGCATCACCTACGACAACCTGCTCACCATCTTCGGCAAGAAGCCGGCAGTGGGTCGTGCGATTGTGCGTCAATGCGTCGCAGCGCAGAAAGGGCGTGAGGCAGCGAAACAGGCGCGCAAGCTGGTGATGCGCCGTTCGGCACTCGATGTGCCGGAAGCGGGTATCCTGGGCAAGCTGGCTGACGTCACCAAGGGCACTCCCACCGAGCACACCATCTTGTACATTGTCGAGGGGGACTCGGCGGGCGGGTCGTGCAAGCAGGCGCGCGACCGACGCTACCATGCCATCCTACCCCTGCGCGGCAAGCCGCTCAACACCTACACACCCAAGATCAACCGTGTCCTGTCCAATGCCGAGATCAAGGCAATCGTGGCGGCCATCGGCGCCGGTGTGGGGAGTGATTTCCGGCTGGAGGAGATGCGCTACGGTGGTGTTGCCATCCTGACCGATGCCGATCACGACGGCCACCATATCAAAACCCTGCTGCTCTCCTTCTTCTGGAAGTATATGCGCCCGATGGTCGAAGCAGGTCGACTCTATGTTGCCGAGGCGCCGCTCTATCTCATCCGTGAGAAATCCGGCAAGCAACGCAGCGCTTACGCCTATGACGACGAAGAGCGCGATCGCATCATCGCGCGCTTCGGTGGCCCCGGCAAGGTCACGGTGCAGCGCTATAAGGGCCTGGGTGAGATGAATCCGGAGCAGCTCAAGGAGACCATCTTCGCGCTCAACCCCAATGGTGACAATCCCGTGCTCAATGAGCACTTGGTGCGCTTTGAGGTGGATGATGTCCATTATCTCAACACGGCGATGAATGTGTTGATGGGCAGCTTGGCGGCCCGGCGCAAACACTGGCTCTTCACGCGCTGGGAGCATGGCGCCGAGGTAGCGGACGAGTTCGAGACGGTCGAAGCGGAGAACGGCGAGCTGGTAGTAGAGGAAGAGGCAGAGGAGTAATTTCCCATGAATTTGCGCACCATTCCCGCGACAAGTGACCTGGCGCAGAGCTACTTTCGCTACGCAACCTACACCGTGCTGGATCGTGCGCTGCCCGATGTGCGTGACGGCTTGAAGCCGGTGCAGCGACGCATCCTGTATGCAATGTATGATATGGGGTTGCGCTCAGACGCCCCTTATAAGAAGAGCGCCCGCATTGTCGGTGAGGTGTTGGGCAAGTACCATCCTCACGGAGACGCCTCGGTCTATGATGCGCTGGCGCGCATGGCGCAGAGTTTCTCGCTGCTGCATCCGTTGGTGGATGGGCAGGGCAACTTCGGCTCGGTGGACGGCGACAGTCCTGCCGCAATGCGTTACACCGAAGCGCGTCTAGCGCCTATCACCGATGAGATGCTCGCCGACATCCGTCGTGACACAGTGGATTGGATGCCCAATTTTGATGGCTCCTTGCTGGAACCTGAACTGTTGCCGGCGGCGTTGCCCAATCTGCTGGTCAACGGCTCGTCGGGGATCGCGGTCGGCATGGCCACCAACATCCCCCCGCACAATCTGGGCGAAGTCTGCGATGCGGTCGTCCTCGTGGTGGAACGCTGGAAGCAACGCGATAAGATCACTGTGGACGATCTGATGAGCGCAATCAAGGGCCCTGATTTCCCCACAGGGGGCATCGTCTATCGTTACGGCAGTAATGGGGAGAACGGGGAGCCGGTGGATATGATTCGCAAGGCATATGAGACCGGGCGTGGCCCCATCCCGGTACAAGGACGGGTGGATGTCGAGGACATCGGCGGCGGCAAGAGCAATATCGTCATCACCGAATTGCCCTTCGATCAGCACGGTGCCGTGAAGAAGGGCCCCTTCATTGAGAAGATCGCCCAACTGGTGCGTGAGGGCAAGCTCACCGGCATCACCGACCTGCGCGACGAATCCGATCACGAGGGGATGCGCATCGTGGTGGAGGTTTCGCGCGCGGCGGATAAGGATCAGGTGCTGCAGGATTTGCTGCGCTACACCCCTCTGCGCAGCACCTTTGGGGTCATCATGCTGGCATTGGTGCCCAATCCGGATTACATTGGCGATAAGATGCCTGCTGCGGAGGGTCTTGCAGCAGTGGAACAAGACGAGACGCGGCTGGTATCCAAGACGATGCCGCGTTACCTGAACCTCAAGGAGATGCTCATCTACTTCGTCGAGCATCGCTTGAACATTATCGTGCGTCGCTCGCAGCACGAACTGGCCGAGCGTGAGCATCGCCTGCATATTGTAGAGGGCCTTCTGATCGCCCTCGCTCACATTGATGAGGTGATTGCCATCATTAAGAAGTCGCGCACAGCTGAAACAGCGCAAGCTAATCTGATGAAGCGCTTCAAGCTCACGGAAGTGCAGGCGCGTGCCATTTTGGACATGCAATTGCGCCGGCTTGCTGCCCTGGAACGCACCAATTTGGAGAACGAACGTAAAGAGCTGAAACAGCGCATTGCCTACTTGAAAGCCCTGCTCAACTCGCAGGCGAAACAGCTGGAGGTGATCAAGGAGGAGACCCTTGCGATCAAGGAGAAGTATGCCCAACCGCGCCGCACTTTGATCTTGGAACGCGAGCAGATAGGCGGTGCCGTCACCACAACGCAGCTGTTGACCCCGCAAGGCCCTCAGATGATTACCGTGACCAGCAAAGGATTGCTTTACCGTGCGCCGTCCAGCCAAGCTTTCCCGCGGCCGGCGACCGGCGTGACCGCGCGTGCTGTCGAATCACCGTTGCTCTACCTGGCTGCCGACCCAACAGACACGCTGCTGCTCATCAGCAGTTCCGGCAGGGCGTGGCGCGGATCGGTGGGACGCATCCCTGAGCGGGTTGCGCTGGCAGAGTTCCTCCCGGATGCGAGCAACATTGTAGGGGGCGGGGTGCTCTGTCCGAGAGGATTTCTCAGCCTCATTGCCGATAATGCCCGTGCCAAGCGCACCCTGCTTGACGACCTCAAGCTCGGTGAAGGCAGCTGGAGCCAGGTGATGGGGGGACTGAACGGAGGGCGTCTGCTCGCCGCTGCGATCACCGATGGGACGGCCAATATGATGCTGTTCACACGTCAGGGCAAAGCGATTCGCTTTCGAGAAGAGGAGGTCAATCCCCAAGCTTCCGGCTCTGCTACCGGGGTGACAGCGATGAAATTGTTCACCGATGACGTGATTGCATCCGCTGCCTTGGTGGAACCCGGCGACGATTGGTGGGTGGTGGTGGTGAGCGAGCGCGGCTGGCTGAAGCGCGTCCCCTTGGCCGAGTTCCCGGTGCAGGGACGTGGCGGTGGGGGCGTGCAGCTGCTCAAGATCACCCCTGCTACCGGCCCGGTGGTGGCGGCGACTGTGGCCCACATCAAGGGATACGTCAGCGTGCTGAGTGGGCGTGGCCGGCGCCACCACTTCAAGGTTTCTGAGGTACCGATCTCCAACCGCGTCAATCGCGGCGAACGCCTGGTGGACTTCGGTGACGATGACGTCATCGC
>Ga0272448_1006905_pt1 | contig 12136 bp, 13 predicted proteins | sample YNPCB0191_FD_202220 | JGI IMG/M metagenome (GOLD analysis project Ga0272448, IMG submission 202220) | Hot spring sediment microbial communities from Yellowstone National Park, WY, United States - YNP-CB-019-1 | ecosystem: Environmental > Aquatic > Thermal springs > Hot (42-90C) > Sediment... | reverse complement strand
TTAGGGTCTTGTCCCAAAGATAAATTGATGATTTACTATACTTGAAGGCTGAAATGGTTGGTTCAAGACCATATTTTCTAAAGAAGCAGACAATTTCAGCCTTATTTTTGGTTTTTTGTTGGATTATATACTGGTACTTTAAATAATCATTATAGAGGGTGACGAATCCTCTAATACCAGTATATTTACAATGTTGATGATTAAAAAACTCCATAGGTTTTAAACCTTGGAGTTTTCCAAAATGTTTTTGATCTTATTTGATCTTATGGGTAGTTTTGACCTACTCCGCTAACTGACTTCTCGCCAATAGGAGGCTGACTTATAATAATACCTTCCAAAGCTTGCCTTCCTTCTCTTAAATTATTTAAGATTTTCTTTACCTCTTGGTTTTCAGGATTAAATTTTTCAATAATTTCAAATTGCTCAATTGCCTTGTTTTTGTTTCCTTTTTTGTCATAAATTAAACCCAAGAAATAACGAGCATTAGAATAATTATAATCAATCAAAACCGCTTTTTCAAATTGAGCCTGAGCTTCGTCTATCTGATTGTTGTTATAATACAACACGCCTAATTGAAAAGCTACGCCTTGATCTAAAGGAACAATTTGTTGAAGTTCTTGTAATTTATTAATAGCTTCTTGAATTTTCCCCTCGTTAACATCAATCATAGCTAACAAAAAACGAGGAGCAGCATAATCTGATTTAAGATCAATAGCTTTTTGAAAATAATTCCGCGCCAGCTTTTTATTCTCTTTGCTCTCGTCTTCTTTTTGTTTTTGAGCCAAAATATCAGATTTAGCTAAATAAACCCTACCAACCTCAGTAAAAATTTCAGGAGAAGAACGATCTAACTCTGTTGCTTTTAAGTAAGATTGTGCTGCCCAATCTTCTGCTCCGCCGACCATACCTATCAATTTCTGGTAAACAAATCCTAGTGTCACCCAATTTAAGGAATTAAAGGGCGCAACATTTTCTGCTGCATCCTTAGCGTTGTTTATTGCTAAGAAAATTAAATATTGAGCTTTTTGTTGCTTTTCTTCCTGACTTAAATTGTTGTCTAACAATAATTTATCTAACCTAAAGAGGCACACTCTTGAATAATCTCTTTTATACAAATCCATATTAGAATTAAGATTAATCGCCTTGCCTATAAAATCTAAGCTTTCATCCAGATTTCCTTGCTGGAAAGCGCGTAAACCTTTGTAATAATTTTTTTCAGCAAAATATTGCTGACCATACAAAATAAAAACTCCCATTCCTCCAAGCAAAATTAAAACAAAAATAAAAGAAAAAAATAAGGCAACCTTTCTTGAAAGGATTAAATCGAAAACAATTTTTTTGTCTTGTTCCAATAACGTAAAGCAACCAATAATTAACCAAAAAAGAAAAAATAAAGAAAAATTAAATGGGTACAAGAACAAAGCGAAAATTAACCCTAAAAAGCCAATTAATATTGCCCTAGCCAAAAAGAGATTAAAACTCTCCGGGCTTTCTTGAGTTAACAAATCTTCTTTTTGCAATAAAAATAAAAAGTTTCTTTTAAGACAAATAGTTATCAAAAAAAGAAAAGAAAAAAGACCAAAAATGCCAGTGGTTATCAACCTGTCTAAAACCTCTGAACCTCCTTGGTCAAATTTCCAATTCCAAAAATCTTTTTGATTTGTTGCGGGAGAACGATATTTTGTCCAATCAAAAACAAAAGTACCAGGCCCCGTACCCACGAGCAAAGACTTAAAAGGCAACTTTGTAAAAATTGTTAAAGTTTCTGTTTGAGAAGCTAAAATCTCGTTTGGCACCTTTGGAACTTGAGGCAAGGAAAAACGAAAAAAAATCATTAAAGACGAGAGAATCAAAAAAAGCATTATTAAAACAGTAAAACCTAGGGAAAATTTTTTATTAAAATTAATGATGCTGAAAACAAATAAAAAAATCAATCCAGCCAAAAAGGTTAACCAGACAATTTTATTATTAATTAAAATAATAGAAAGTAAAAAAGAAAGAGCAATAATCCCTAAAGAAAGCTTAAAAAATTTTTTTGCAAAAGAAAACAAGGATAAAAGCAACACGAGTAATACGGAAAAATAAATTCCCAAGGCGGTTATTGATCCCAAAGGGTTAAAAAGAATGTTTTTAGTGAAATCAATCGGTAAAATAAACCTGCCAAAAAACTGCAAAATAAAATAAATTGCCAGAAGAAAGCCGGAAAGGAAAAGAATGAAAAAAATAAGAACAATTTCTTCTTTTTTAAACAAATTAATGAGTAAAAAATAAAAAAGAAAAAAACTCAGAAAAGAAAAAAAACTGGAAGAAACTATTAACGGCCAGCCCCAAAAGCTCCCATAACGAGAAAGAGAAAAAATAGTAGAAATGGCTAAAAATAAAATAAAAATTAAAGCTGGAATATTGATAAAAGAAGCGTTAACTTCCAAGCGATTATTAATTAAAAAGCTTAATAGCAACAAAATTAAGGCAACAAAAACCAAAAAAGAAAAAATCGCTTGTTTATTAAAGTCTAAAACATTTGAGGTCCAGGGCAAAAAGAAAATAGGAACCAAAAAAACTAATAGATAAATTATTGCCCTGCTTATTGTTAAAAAAATTTTTTTTGAATCAATTAGACTAGAAAGTACTATTTTATTTTTTACTTGCATCATATTCTAATAAAAAAATTAAATATTAAAATAAAATTTATTATTGATGAATTATAGCAATTTTAAAATAAATGTCAAAAAATTATAAAATTGTTTTGTATTTCGTTTTGACGGCTTTTTATCGAGATTATTTATCTTTTTTTGTTTTTTTGATTTTTAACCCTTTTTCAATTTCTTTTAAAAAATCTAAAAGGATCGGATCATCAATTACTTCTTTGGCTCGCCTTATCCAAAGCTCGTGTTTAATCCGACCATATTTTTTCCAATACATCAAACCTTGTAATAAATTTATCATTTTATCAGCCTGTTTTACAAACCTTGCCTCTCGCGTTAAACCATTTTCAAAATCCCACCAAAGTTGAATTATTTCCTTCTTCAAGTCGGGAAATATTTTAGAAACTAATTTTTTTATTGCTCTATTTTCTAACTTTTGTTTTATTTTTTCCATTTTTTTTCTTTGCTGAAGAGTTGGTCTGTCATTTTTGGGTTTGATTTTAAAAATATCTTTTATTGCGATTCGGCCTTTTTCTTTCAAACCGGCCGCGTCATAAGAAGTGAGGTCAGGAGAATAAACCTCGCAAAGATCATGAGCCAATGCTAATTTTATTGCTCTTTCTAAATTCAACTTTTTCCTTTTTCCTAAAACCCACACTAAAATTGCCAAATGAAAAATATGCTCAGCAGTAGTTTCTGAGTTTTTTATTCCATGAATCTGCCACCCTCTTCTTTCTTTTCCTTTTAATTCTCCAACTTTAACTAAAAAATCAAATATATTTTTCATAATAAAAAACAAAGTCAGATTAATTGTCTGATTTTTTTATAACATAAAATAATAAAATAAAAAAGGTTTCAATTTTCTGTAGGTTCGCCAAATACCAATAACATCATAAAGTATTTTTTGTTAATGATAACTCTTTTAGTTTCTCTTGCAACTTCTCAAAACGTTGATTGGTTGGTAAACGATTCATCATTTAACTTTTTTTTAGTATACACCCTATGTGTTATGAATGTCTGGTAGTTCTAGAAGAATTTTAATATATTTAAATTAAATTCAGTCTGACAATTTTAGCCGTTTCAGAGTTCAACGCTCTTAGATGCTTTTTAGTTAAATTATGAATATTATTTTCTCCGCAAGTACCACTAATCATTTTGATTTCTTCAGTAGAATTTTTAATGAAATTGGCAATTTTTTGCGCGGCTTGGGGATCAAATTTTTTCCGCAATTCCGGATCTTGAGTGGTAATACCCACTGGACACTTGCTCGTCCAACAAAGCCGGCAATAAATACAACCCATAGCAATCATTAAAGAAGTAGCCACAAAAACCGCATCAGCTCCCAAAGCCAAGGCTTTGGCAAAATCAGCTGCTGTATTTAACCCCCCGCCAATCCACAATTCTTGTTTAGCTTTCTTTTTATCTAAAATTTCTCTTGCCTTAACCAAAACAGCTAAAGTAGGAATACCCACTTCATTTAAAATAACTTCTGGCGCAGCTCCGGTAGCTCCTCCTTTTCCATCAATGGCAATCACATCAGGATTGGCTTTGATTGCCAATTCAATATCTTTTTCCTGACAGGCGCCTAATTTCAAAATTATTGGCACGCCGCCAGTAATTTCTCTTAACCAATCAATTTTCTTTTTTAAATCTCTGATATTTTTAATATCTGGATGATAGGCTGGCGAATGAACATCTTGATTCAAAGGTATGTTTCTAATTTTGGCAATTTCTTCGGTTATTTTTTCTTTTGGCAATAACCCTCCTTGGCCTGGTTTGGCTGATTGGCCAATTTTAATTTCAATAGCATCAGCTTTTTTTAAAACTTCCTCATTAACGCCAAAACGACCAGTTGAATATTGCACAATTAACCTTTTGGCAAATTCTCTTTCTTGTAGCAACATACCGCCCTCGCCAGTATTTGCTATTGTTCCAGCCATTGTTGAGGCTTTAGCTAAGGCAATTTTCGCCTCCTTGCTTAACGCTCCAAAACTCATTGCGCCAATAATAATTGGCGTTTCCAATTCAACAGGCTTTTTGCTGTATTTGCCAATAATGGTTTTTGAAGAAATCTCCTCTCTAAAATAGTCTACAGGTCTTCTTGCTAATTGAGCCGGTACAAAAATTAAATCTTCAAAAGAAAAATTACCCAGTTTTCTTCCCCGATTGCTGGCTAATGGCGGTTTTTCGCCCAATCTTTTTTTAATGTTATCAATAAATTCCCGTTCCATACTTTTATTCTCTTAACCACAAGCCATGCAAATTACAATATTCTCTTGCTTCAAGATTTTCTCCTTGAACCGCAAATTCGGCTTCCGGTAAATCTCCCGGCTTTAAAAATTTTCTAAAGCTTTGACCATCAACAATTAATTCTATCCATTCAATATAATGTTTTTCTTCCATAGGGTGAGGCACAGACCCTACTTTTACTTTTACGCCTTTTTCTGTTTTTTCAATTACTGGCACATGCTTTTCCATACCCGCATCTTCAGTTTTCTCTTTTAATAATTCCATTGGCTGGCCGCAACAAACCAAAATGCCGCCGCCAACATGCAAAACTTCAACAATGTTGCCGCAAATATTGCATTTGTAAATTTGTTTTAATTGAACCATAATTTTAAATTTATTTTAGTATTCTTCGCACTTTATTTGATAAAAGCCTCTTTCGTGATCGCAAGAAGGGCATTTTTCCGGCGGTTGTTTTCCAAAGTATTGATAACCGCATTCTCGACAAACCCACCAAACTTCTTTTTCTTTTTTAAAAACAGTTCCCGCTTCCACTTCTTTCAAAAGTTTTTGATATCTTTCTTCGTGGTGTTTTTCCGCTAAAGCAATTGCCCTTAATCTTTTGGCAATTTCTGACAATCCTTCTTTTTCAGCCACATCAGCAAATTCCGGATACATTTTTGTATATTCATAGTTTTCTCCAGCAATAGCTGATTTTAAATTCTCAGCGGTCGTTCCTAAAGTCGTTGGCGCTCCAGTCTCCACTTTTATCTCATCAAAATTTTCATTGCTTTTCTTTTTCAATTCATTAATTAATTTAAACAACCAACTGGCATGTTCTTTTTCGTTTTCGGCAGTAATAAGAAAAATCTCGGCAATCTGCTCAAAACCTTCTTTTTTGGCAATTTTAGAATAAAAAGTGTATCTATTTCTGGCTTGTGATTCGCCAATAAAAGCCTTGGCTAAATTTTCAATTGTTTTTTTCATATTTTTACTAAATTTTTAAATAACATTTTTGCGACCTTTTATTTGATTTTTGTTTTAAATTCTTTTCTTTCTTTGAATTCTTCTTGCTTTCCCAAATTCCATTGCTGAACCGGTCTTAAATAACCAACAATTCTGGAATACACTTCACAGGGTTGATAATTTCTTAATTCTTGAGAATTTTCAAAACACTGATTGCATTTAAAAACAATAATTTTTTCTCCTCCGTTTTCATAAACCAACATCTTGCCTTTTTTTATATCATCTCCTTCTTTTTTAATTTCTTTTTTGCAATCATGACAATAAATTTTTTCTTTTAAATTTTTTTTCATTTTTTTAAATTTTTTATTTTTTTATTTTTTCGACCTTTTAAAAGATTATTTATTTCCTCAATAACCTTGTTAGCATCAATGCCATAAGTCTTACAAACATCTCCTAATTTTAAACTTTTTATCTCAAAAGCGGCCATAGGGCAAAACAAGCAAGGCAAATTATACTTTATTAAAATTTTTTCTGCCCCAGCAATGGCTAAAATTTCTTCTAAGGTTGTGTTTTGATTAATTTTTTCTACTTTTTTTGGCATTTTTTACAGAGACCGTAAAAAATAATATTACAACTTTGAACCTTGCCAATTTTTATTTTATTTTTCTTAATCGCTTTGCATTGGCGGCAAAGACTGTTAATATCAAAAACCTTATCGCATTTTTGACAAACAAAATGACCATGAAGAGATGTATCGCCGTCAAAATGACAAACTTCAGAATTAATTTCTAAAATTTCCTTTTTTTGACTCAACATTTTCAAGTTGCGGTAAACGGTTGCTCGAGAAATCTGAGGCAATATTTTTTTAACCGCTAAATAAACCTCTTGAGCAGTGGGATGGGTTTTTGTCGATTTTAAATAATCTAAAATGATTTTCTTTTGAGAAGTCAATCTTTCTTTGTGTGTTTTATTAATAATCATTCTTATTTAATTATAAGTCCTAATAAAACCTTGTCAAGTTTTAAATCTAAAAATTTTTAATTTTTAGAATCTCTGTCTCTTTTTTTGCCAAAGTAATTAATTTTTTTAGGTCTAACCGCTTTTCAATATTTTCAATTTCTTTTAAATTACCCTGGGCTGTTGCGTGCTTTGGCACAAATAAAGTGCAGCAGTCTTCCTGCTTTTGAATAGAAATTTTATAGGTGCCAATTTTTTTAGCCAATTTTATAATTTCTTCTTTATCCAGGGAAATTAAAGGTCTTAAAACGGGCAAAAAAACAGCTTTTTCAATAATTTGAAGATTGGGCAAGGTTTGAGAACTAACCTGTCCTAAGCTTTCGCCAGTAACAAGAGCGTAACAATTTTCTTTTTGGGCAATTTCCTGTCCAATTTTAAACATTATTCGGCGATAAAGCAAAATACGTTTTTGAGGAAAAACTTTTGCTTTAATTGCCATTTGAATCTTGCCAAAAGGAAAAAAATAAACTTTCAACTCGGGCTGATATTGTAAAAAATTATTTGCCATTTTTTTCACTTTCTCAATAGATTTGTTAGAAACTAAAGGAAAAGAGTGAAAATGCAGCCAAATATTTTCTGCCCCTCTTTTTGCCATCAAATAACTGGCTACTGGAGAATCAATGCCGCCGGAAATTAAAGTTAAAACTTTTCCTCCGCTGGAAACCGGCAATCCGCCTGCTCCTCTTTTCTTTTTAAAATACAAATACCAGCCTTCTTTTCTTGCTTCAATAAAAATTTCCTTATTGGGTTTTTCCAAATCAACTTTTCTTTTAATATTTTTGGCAATCTCGTCAATAATCATTGTCCTCTCCTCTTTTATTTCCTCCCCCCTTTTTAATCTAAGGGCAAAGGTTTCTTTTTCTTTTATCCAGAAAGCATAGTTTTTTAAAATAAAATCAAAAATTTTCTTAAAACCCTCCTTTTCAAAAAAGAATCCCGGAGCAAACCAAGCAATGCCAAAAACCTTAGCAACAATTCTCTCTGCTTTTTTTAATTGCTCAGTTTCCACAAAAATTCTTTCCCTTGAAAAATAAAGGCGAAAATTAAAATGCTCCCTTTTTAAAAAATTTTTTAGGTTTTCTATCAGCTTTTTTTTAAAAATTTTTTGAACGTTGGGCGATTTTAAAAAAAGTTCGCCAAAAGCAAGTACCAAACCTTTTTTCATATTGTTTAAAAGGATTTTAAGTCAAAAAATATTTTTTTCTTTCAATAACAAATTAAGAAATTAAATTAAAAAGATAAACGATGTCCACTGGAAAATGCTTAGGAATTTCAAAAGATTCTGCTAAAAGAGATTTGTTATTCCTTAAAAAGAAAGCTCGATAAAAACCAATAGATGCCAAAAGTTTTTCTTCTCGGGGATTAATTTGAGAGCTGTAAATTTTTATTAATTTTTGCTTTTTAGTGGCAAATTGAGAAACATCAAAAACAAGATCTGATCTTTTTAAATAAAATCCTTCCCACATTAAAACTGCGGGCACCCGCCAAGGTTTTCCTTTTTCGTAGTCATAATCCCAAGAAGCTTTTTCTAAAGACTCTAAAACAATTTTAGAAAACTCCCGATGATCGCAATGATAATCGTCTTTCTGGGGCAAAATAACAATATCAGGCTTTTCTTTTCTGATAATGGTTAAAATTGTTTCTACGGCATTAAAATCACGAACGATTCTACCATCTTCCATTCCTAAAAAAATTGTTTCTGAAACACCTATAATCGCCGAGGCTTTGTTAATTTCTCTTTCTCTCTTTTCCATTAATTGCTCTTTTTTAAAGCTTTTTTTCTGCTCGCCTTTTTTTATCCACCAAGGTCCGCTTTCTCCTTTTGTGGCTACTATTTCTTTAATTTCAAATCCCTTTTCTTTCAAAAACATTAAAGTGCCAGCGCAGGTTAAATGGTCGTCAGGATGAGCAGAAAACAGCAATAACTTCTTTTCTTTTCTCATATTCTTATTTTAAATTAAAAATTGGGGAAAGGTCAAACCTTTCCCCATTATTTTTTAAAATTCGGTTGCGGTAATGGCAAAACTGCCATTACCAATCATCACCAATATGTTCTTTGAAGCCACTTCCTTCTCAATTTTTCTTTTTTCTTCTTCTTTTCGCCATAACTTCAAAACTTCTCTTGGCGGAGCCACCTTAAATTCCTTTTGATACTCTTTGTACTGTTTTGTTGTGATTACATCCAACATCCCAGTTCCAACCACTTCCTTTGAATCAATGCCGCTTGCCCAAACAGCACCCAAAACATCAGCCTTGGGCCGATGAGGAATAAGAAATTTGCATCCCTTTTTTTTGCAAAATAAACCTGTTAAGTAATAAATAAAAGCTCCACCAATCTTTAGTTTAGGATCTTTAACAACTTCCTGGATTGTCTTTTCCGCGTATTGAGGCCATTTCTTGTCCTTTGCAGAACTTACATAGACTGCCTTTTCCTCGCCAAAAATTCTTAAAGCTAAGAAAGATTTAATTTCTCTTTTTTCCCTAATTTCTTGAGCAACTTCTTTCATGGTCATTGGCGGCAAATTATTTACCATTTCTTGCAAGGTTTTTACCTCCAATCCCAATTCTTCATAAAAATCTCTTTCTTCTTCCTGAGTTGGCGGATTTTCTGGCTCAAACAATTTCTGAAAATCTTGCTTTTGCCAATCCTCGCCTCTTGGATAGACAAAAAAAACACCTTTTGTCCCTTCTTTTTTTGCTGTTATGGCTGTTAATAGCGCTTCTGCTGGGTTAGAAAAACTGCTCGTTCCATAGACTATCTTGTCCATGACTTACCTCCTTTCTTTTTTTGCTTTCTTTTTTCCTTTTTTTATTGTTAAGGTACAAATAATTTTATTTTTTAAACCAATCAATATATTTTTCTTTTAAATCTCTTGCTCTTTCTGCAAATATCAAATCATTGCCAAAAAGCATTTTAATAGAAGGAAAAATTCTTTCCTGAGGTACTAGCTCCACAATTACTTCCTGCTGGTCTTGTTTGGGCGGAATTAAAACAATTGGTTTTTCTTTTGAAAGCAAATTTTTATTAATCCAGGCAATATCATCAATCTTCCAGTCGCAAACCGATTTTCTCGCCAACAAAAGAGTAAAAAAGAAATTAGAAGTCATTTGAATAATAGTATTTTCTTTTTTAAAATCATTTGGCGAATCCTGACAATAATTTAAGTTAGAAATCTGAACAGTTGCTTTCTTTTCTTTTTTTGCTAAATCTTCAACAAAAGCGCAGATTAAAACCTCTTCTAAATAACCGCTGGCAAAAGGCCTTTCAAGCGCCACTCTGCCAGTTAAAGCAAAAGTGCCTCCTAAAATCCATTTATATTTTATTAATTTTTCAAAAAGATCTTTGGCTCTCTGACTTAAAAGCTTGCCTTCGGGAAGGTTCACTACTTTTTTTATTTCTTCCAACATTATTAAAGATGATCTTACTGCCATATTGGCTTCATTATTTCTTCCGCCTTGGGCAATTTTAATCTGAAGCGCTTGCGGACAAGACAAAACTCCATAAATTAAATATTCTAAGGGTTGAAATCGATCAGGATTTTCAATGTCTGCATCAGTTTGAAAAAGCCAAAAGTCTTCCTTTTGTTCAAAAAGAGACAAAAATAAACAACCAGCCATTATGGTTGTACCCTTGCCCTTGGGATACTTTTTTAAATTTAAAACGGGTAATAATTTAGACCAATTAATAATTCTTAAAATCTCTTCTTTATCAACAAGTAAAATATTTTTGAATTTTAAAACAGCTTTTTTAACTTCATCACCGCTTTCATCATTAATTATTAAAATAGAAAGGTTGGGGAAATTTTTTTCAAGATAAATCAAAAGTTGCCTTATTGTTAGTTTCTTTTCTTTAAGAGGAATTAAAAGTATTCCCTTGTTATTATTTAAAAAATTTTTTATTTCTTTTATTTTCAATCCTATTTCCGCGTCTAAACATTTCAAATAATAACTTTTTTTCCCATTAAAAGAACAACTATTTTCTTTGGACAAAGAAAAAAAATAGTCTTGAAATTGTTTTTCATATTTTATTTTTTCGTCTAATTTTGAAACATTCATCGCCTTTAAAAAACTTAAAAGCCTCCCTGACTGGGAGGCTCTCGCAAAAAACCAATTTTATTTAAAAACTAACCTCCCAGCCAACGAGGCTTAATAATAAAAATAAACAAATATTCAATTCCTGCTAAAATTAATTTATTGTCCATATTTAAATAATATTAAAAAAGTATAAATTTTTGTCAAGACTTAATTAAAAAAACAAATAGAAGCATAACCAACTACTTCTTTTTTATTTCCATAAATTGTATCGCCTGAATTTTGATATTTTAATAATTTTGCTTTTTTGTTTTTTGCTATTTCTATTATTGTTTTTATTGAATCTTGAGCGCAAGCAAAAGTGGCAACATCAGGAAAATCTTTATTTAAAAGTTCCATTTCTTGAGAAAATATTTTAGCGTCTAATCTTAAAATAGCTTCAATAGTTCTTTTATCCGCCTCAAGGGCTAAATCATAAAAAGGATAATGAGATAGATCAGAAGAAGCTATTATTAAAATCTTTTTTTCTTTCATTGTTGCTAAAATAGTTTTTGCTAAAATTTTCCAGTCCTCGTTTTCTGAACCAAAAATAAGAGGTAAAATTTTAAATTTTTTTAAAACAGTTTGCAAAAAGGGCAAGTGCACTTCCAAAGAATGTTCAAACAAATGAGCCGAATCTCTGACAAAAAATCTTTTAGATTGAGAAATTATTTTTTGAGCTAATTTTTCATCAACTATCACCTCGCCCAGCGGTGTTTGCCATTTCCCTTTTTCCCAAACAGAAACGCCGTTAAACCTTTCGCAATGAGAATCGCCCATTAAAATTACAGTTTCAATTTTTTTTCCGGCAATGGCTTTATAGCCAAAAGCTGCCACTTGGCCAGAAAAAACATAACCAGCATGCGGCAAAATTAAACCAAAAACCTCTCCTTTGATATCAGAAAAGGTTGCTTTCTCTAAAAAATTATTTATCATTTTTTCCAAATCTCTTTTTTCTTGGGGATAAAACTGACCAGCAAAAACAGGAAATCTTATTTTTTCTTTAATTGCTGACATCATTTTATATTATAGCATTTTTAAAAAAAATATTAGCCTCCGTGTCAAGAAATTTAAGTAGGTAAGTGAATTAAATCTTGTTGTGCAATATATTTTAACATCAAACGAGGTATTAACTCCTTAAAGGATTCAAAGATTGGTATTTTTTTCATATTAAAGATAAAATGATAAAATTTTGAAGTATCTCTAATTAT
>Ga0272448_1006904_pt1 | contig 12137 bp, 9 predicted proteins | sample YNPCB0191_FD_202220 | JGI IMG/M metagenome (GOLD analysis project Ga0272448, IMG submission 202220) | Hot spring sediment microbial communities from Yellowstone National Park, WY, United States - YNP-CB-019-1 | ecosystem: Environmental > Aquatic > Thermal springs > Hot (42-90C) > Sediment... | reverse complement strand
CCCAGCCTCTGGCACCGCTCAATGCCCTGCCTGACCAGTCTGGTCCCCAAACCCATATTCTGACACTCTAACTCAACCCCGACCAGAGCCAGATACTGGTGGGGTCTAAATATCAACTGGCGCTGCAGTTGGAAAATAAACCGCTCAACCCTGAGCATCCTGCGCAGAGGACCCAGACCGGTCTGAAATGGAATTGACCAACCCCGGCCAGAAATTGAATCCCAGATACCAGGACGGGCATATTGGTCTGGTAGCCAGACCGCCAGACCCCTGCTCTGGGCCAAAGTTTCCACCCAGCCCCTTTTCAGCCCGAACCGGACCAGGAACTCAAATACTGAACCCAGTTTTTTCTGCCGTTGTCCGGATTCAGGAAACACATAAACCCACAACGGGTCCGACGCAAAAGCCCGAATCAGAACCCTGACTCCTGCCTTTATTGCCTCCGGTGAGTTCTCCAGCCCCTTTATCGCCACTGACTTTAACCCGCATTCAAAACCGATTTTCCTGCTTCATTATCCCCGGTTCTGCCAGCTCCCAGCCCAACTCCAGCGCCTTTGCGTTTATTTCCAGAAACTGCCCTGGCACCCGGCGGGCAAGCGCCTTTTTCAGCGAATCCAGTTGCACCAGACCGGTAATGTGCGCCACCGCACCCAGGGTAAGGATATTGGTAAAAAGCTCCCGGCCCAGTTTTTCCCGGGCGGTTTTGGATAACGGCAGGCAGACCGTTTTCGGATGCGGACACTCCCGCACATAAAAATCATCAATCACCGCCATTCCCCTGACCTTCAAATCCGGAAGATATTTATCCACCGCGGCCTGACTCAACCCGACCAGCAAATCCAGTTTCCGGCATTTCGGATACAGTATCGGCTCATCTGAAATAATCACATCTGCCCGTGATGCCCCGCCCCTTGCCTCAGGTCCGTAACTCTGGGTTTGAACCGCAAACCAGCCCTCATAAACCCCTGCCGCCTCAGACAGAATCACACTCGCAAGAATCACCCCCTGACCACCGGTCCCTGCCAGCCTGATTTCAACCTTCCTCATCCCTTTGCCTTTTCCCGGACCGCCTGATAAAGTTCGGTATAAGGCAAAACCTCCTGCTGGTCGTGCAGAACCCCGATCACAAACTTATTCTTCACCTGCCAGGGGTCTTCAACCTTTGCCACATCAACCGACCTTGCCTTCACCCACTCCAGCATCTTCACCGCATCGCCAATTCCCTGATACCGGCCGTAAAAGGTCGGGCACTGACTGATAACCTCAACAACACTAAACCCCTTCTTTGTCAGGGCAAGTTCAATCATCTTTTTCAGGTGCAGGACATGAAAGGTGGTGCTGCGCGCAACAAACATCGCGCCGGCCGCCTTGGCAATAAAGCAAACATCAAAACTCCTTTCAACATTGCCATAAGGTGCGGTTGACGCCCTTTCATGGGTCGGTGTTGTCGGTGAATACTGCCCCCCGGTCATACCATAGGTAAAATTATTGACCACAATCACGGTAATATCCAGATTGCGCCTTGCCGTGTGAATGAAATGATTCCCGCCGATTGCCATAATGTCACCATCACCGCCAATCACCACCACCTTCATCTCCGGCTTTGCCAGTTTCACCCCGGTCGCTGCGGGCAGAGCCCTGCCATGCAGGGTATGAAATGTATCGCAATCCAGATAACCCGGCACCCTTGAGGAACAGCCAATCCCGGAGATAACACACAGTTCATCCTGACCGATGCCCAGATCAATAAACGCCCTGACCATTGTTGCCATTATTGTCCCGATTCCGCAACCCGGACACAGAATATGGGGGAACCTCTCATCCAGACGAAAGTAGTCAAGAAATCGCTCGTCCTTTAACTCAATCACAGCGCCCCCATCACCTCCTCTGGTGTCAGCATCTCACCATCATAACGTTGAACCGAAACCACCGGCACCTGCAGACTCACCGTCCTTTCCACCTCCCGATAAAGTTGACCCTGATTCATCTCCGGCACAATCACCCGCCGGGCACTGCGCAAAAGCCCGAGCAGCCTCTGGCTGGGAAAGGGCCAGACCATCCGCAACCGCAAAATCCCGACCCGGCGTCCGGTCTTGCGCTCATACTGCACCTTTGCCTCCTGCGCCGACCTTGCCGCACTCCCATAGCAGACAATCACCGTTTCCGAACCCAAATCCTGATAATCCAGGTCCCATAACCAGGAACGGTTATCCTCAATCTTGGCACGCAGGCGGTCAAGGTTCCACTTGATAATCTCCGGCTCATCAGTCGGAAAACCATCCTTGCGATGGGTCAGACCGGTAAGATGAATCCGGTAACCCTCGCCAAAACTGGCGATCCGGGCATCATAATTATTACCGTCATCATAGTGAAAATAACTCTCCCGCGGCGGTTTGGGCTTATCCGCCTGCCAAAGTTTCACCTCCTCGGGCAACTCCACCACCTCGCGCATATGCCCGACAATCTCATCCATCAGCACAATCACCGGCAGGCGCAAACGCTCGGAAATATTCACCGCCGCCACTGTCAAATCAAAACACTCCCTGACACTCCACGGACAAAGGGCAACAATTGGATGGTCGCCATGGGTTCCATACCTTGCCTGCATCACATCCGCCTGCGAGGTCCTTGTTGGTGTGCCGGTTGCCGGACCGCCCCGCATCACATTCACAATCACGCACGGCAGTTCTGCCATTACTGAATAGCCAATCCCCTCCTGCATCAACGAAAAACCCGGACCCGATGTTGCGGTCATCGCCTTCAACCCGGCAGCGGTTGCCCCGTTCATACAAGAGATTGAACCAATCTCATCCTCCATCTGAACAAATGTCCCGCCCACCTTCGGCAACTCCCGTGCCAGATACTCGGCAATCTCGGTTGAAGGTGTAATCGGATAACCGGCAAAAAACCTGATCCCGGCGCGCAGCGCCCCAATCGCACACGCCTCATTACCGGATAAAAGTTGCCTCATTTCCCTTTTCCCGCCCTGGTCACAAAGATTGCCAAATCCGGACAGCGCAACTCGCAGAGCCGGCAGCCGATGCACCTTTCCGGATGCAAAACCGCAACCTTAAACCTTTCATCCAGCCCCAAAGTCTGGGTCGGACAGAACTCAACGCATATCCGGCACCCCTTACAGAAATGCTTAATAATTCTGTGCCGGTGCCCCTTCGGACCCACCACCTCCACCGGCTCCTCAAGCAGAAACTTCTTCATCAAGAAATCCCGACTAAAAATTGGCGCCAGGACTTCCCCGGGCCTGCTGACTTACCAACATATAAATTAACTTATAACCAAACCAGCCGCCTTGTCAAACCCATTCAGACCCGGGCAGGACGCTGACCGTCATCCACTATCCGCCTTCCGCATACTTCCTCCTTTCCAGCGGTTAGCGGTAAGCGGACAAGCGGCAAGCGGTCTTCCGCAATCCCTTTTAAGTCAGGGACAGAATTCAGACCCCGAAAATCCGCAAATGTCGTGGACGGACGCTGTGGAGTCGCAATCCCTTTTAAGTCAGGGACAGAATTCAGACAGCACTTAACTATATCAAAGAATTCAGCCTTCAAGATGTCGCAATCCCTTTTAAGTCAGGGACAGAATTCAGACGGCTCGCGGGTCTGTCAAGAGCACGGTAATTCAGGCGTCGCAATCCCTTTTAAGTCAGGGACAGAATTCAGACAGCAATATCTGGTGCTGAATGCGAAGGTGGAAGCCGTCGCAATCCCTTTTAAGTCAGGGACAGAATTCAGACGGCGAATCCTGGTATGCGGAGGATTGTCCGCTATGTAGTCGCAATCCCTTTTAAGTCAGGGACAGAATTCAGACCGGAAGGCGTTGTCTGCCTACACAGCGGTGCACGGGTCGCAATCCCTTTTAAGTCAGGGACAGAATTCAGACCCTGCCCTGGGAGTTCTACGCAGGCAAAATGGACGAGTCGCAATCCCTTTTAAGTCAGGGACAGAATTCAGACGGGCTGGTGTCTGGATCGTCTTATAGTGATGACTGATAAAGTCGCAATCCCTTTTAAGTCAGGGACAGAATTCAGACGGCAACTACTATAACTCGTTGATAAATTAGATGTTAACGGCTTCGTATGGGTTGGACCGCCCAATTCCACCACTTTTAAGGTCAACCCAGTTCTAAACCACATATACATCTTCATCACAGCACACATTTCCGGTTCCTATTATCGTTATCCGCTGTCGGCACCCGTTGCACAGCACATAGACGCTGTCAGTTCTGCACTATAGCATACACCCCCAATTGTCAAAGAGCAGGTAACCGGCTTATTCTTAACAATCGGTTATCTTTTCAAGCTTATTGTTCACATTTTTCCCTCTATGGCTCAAGAGTTACCCATCCCAAGGGAAACATAAACGGCTTATTATTTTCAACCCAAAATGCCACTCGGAGTGTCTTGGGAAATAACGAAAAGGGTGCGTCCTTTCTATCAAATTTCCCGGACCATCTCCCACGATACCTCTTACGAAACAACTCAATTGTATTCCGGTCAAAATATAACCCTGTTGTCTTTCCTTTCCAACCGCCACCAAAACCGAGTTGAACAACACCTTTTGTAATCTTTGGATAGCGGCTTTTTAGACTTTCGCCTTTAAAGGACCTATTACCATCTTTAATTTCTTTATCATTGATTAATTCCCAATCCCTTTCCATCTTTTTTTGATAGAATACAGCGCAGGCTTCTAAGAGTCTGCCAATTATTCGGTTTTCATATTGTTTAAGATTCCCGGGTTCGAGACCTTCAGGTTTAAGTTCGGTCAGGTAAAAACCAAAGGTCTTCCTAAGCTTCTCCTTCAAACCAATCCATTCATCTTTTTCATCTAAATCCCTTAATGCCAGCAAGCCTTTCATATCTACTTCAAGATTGCAAATGAAGTCACCACTTTCAATAACTTCAACATTGGTAATATGGCTTTTTATATTCATTTGTGTCCTTGTTACGGAAGAAAAAGTTCTTACCGGCATTATTGAGTATTCTGCTTTTATCGGATAAGCATCAGAAAAGTGAATAAACTTTAATAAGTCGTATCGGGCATCACCGTAACTTATTTTTCCATCTTTTCTTCGTAAACCAGCCCGAAGGACAAATTTCTCAATCTCCATCCCTGCATATTTGCCTGTATTTCCAACCCCCAATACGCCTTTAATGTCGGTGTTCGGAATTCCCCGTAGAAGTTGATTTATATCCGGTTTTGTTTCCGCCAGCACAGTATAAATCAGTGCGGTTCTAATTGCGCCTTTGATTGAACTACCGGGAATGAAGAATCGGTTTTCGGAATCCTTGATATGAAGAACGACCTCCCGGTCAATGATATCTTTAATCGGTATAACATAAAGGGGGTTTTCCAAAAGATTCCTTTCTATCATAGGATAGTCTCTCAGGAATTGTGAAATATCATTTCCTCTTTGCGTCGCCCATTGAATGAATTTATCAGTAAGACCCTGACTATTTATTAAAGAATTAATCAAATCCTCATTTATAAAGTAAGCCTTATTATCTTTCAAAATAAAATTCATCCTGGTTTTTCTTTCACCGCTACCGATATGAACAGGTGATAAAACTTTAACTTTCATTGTCCTGCCATTTTCAGGAACACCGGTATTGTGAGACCGCATTGGTAGATTGTCTGGTTTTGGAATTTAGCCGCAGGATATAATCTGCCGTAATATTCCTTCTTTGCTTTCGCCTGAAGGATTGACCCTTCCTTGAGATAGGTTACCCGCTCTTTAATAAACTCACCGCCTTTGAAGAACATCGTATCAAAACGGGGCTGGTAAGGTATGAGTTGGTAATAATTCTTTTCACTGTCCCAGTCGATTTCATTTTCAGCGGGTAGATATTTTGAGAGAGGTATAAAAAGAGGTTTGTCAGTTGCATCAGGTAATTTGACCTCGCCCTCATTCTTAATCTCGTAATAACCTCTGCCGACTGTTCGGTTACCGCCAATACCTGTATCCGAAAGCCAGCGGAATATCGGGTCAAAGAAATCAATATCTTCGGTAAGCAGGAAGAAATAGAGGTGAAAGACCCGGGGGTTAAGGTAGATTTCTTCTTCATAATAGAGTTCACCACCAGGAACAGTAGAGAAACTCAATCGGTCAATCTTATTCCTTGCCGAAATCCTTGATTCCATTAGACTCTCTTTTCCGATTTTAGCGAACTCATTAGCAGTGATAAGGATGCCCCCTTTGATAATTTTCAACTCTTCTTCCAAGTATTCATAATAGAGCTTGATAATCTTCTCCCCTTTAACCAAACGATTGAATAAACTCTCGGGCAGGTATTTCGTTTTGTTAAAGGACCTGTATTGGCTTAATACAATCCTTTTTGAAAATAAAAGTTTATTCTCCTCTTTAATCTCTACCTTTGCTCTCTGGATGATTTTTGATTTAAGTGCTGCGGCGGTCTCATCCATTTCTTTAATTTCGGGGTCAGGAATGACCGGTTTAGGAAAACAATAAATTACGCCATTCTCCGATTTAAGTAAGGGGCAGGCAGATGAAGGAATAAATTTTCCCTTGCTGCCCTCATAATCATTTAATATTTTCACAAGTTCTTTTTCACCATAAAGAGTGCGAACTCCCCAGCAGATTGCCCCGAAAAGAGTCTCGGAAGAAGGTATATCTTTAATTATACCTTTCGGTTTTAAAAGTATCCGGTAAGTCTTCATCATTTGCGGTTAGTCAGTTTCCCCTTCGTCCTCCCTGATCCAATTTATCTCCATAAATCGGTCATAGATTTTTTTGGGGACAGATGCGTCAGTGTTTTCTCTAAGGATTTCAGCAAGGATTTCAGCAAGATTATTGATGGTCTTCTCTGTGCCATCCCGGGTCTTATAGTAACTCTCCTTGCCACGAAAAGTGATTTTCGGGTTTTCAAACTTTATCTTGCCACTGCCACGGGAACCACTGCCGCCTAAAAAACTATCCTCTAAGAGATGCAGCGCCTGGAAGAGATATTTGAGGAAATCCACATCATCTTGTTTGTAGATGTCATAAATCATCTCGACCTCAAAGATTGAGTCTTTGGGAACTCTCTCCATCGTTCTTGGATTAGCCAACGAGGTGATTCGGTCAATGGTATTTTCAGCCTTCATTTCGGTATAAAGCCCTGCGCCCAAGGTATCATTCCATTTTTCTATTGTCTCTTCTGAAGGATATGCGTCTCTGACCGTAAGCCTTGTTGGTTCACCAACCTCGGCACTCGCCGAAAGACCAAAAATGCGGCAGATAGGACAGGATGCTATCTTCTCTTTGAGTTCCTTAAGATATTGCTTCTGATTTTCCTGATTTTCCGGATTTTTCGGACGCGACTTTCTAATTTCCGGGTCATTTTCACAGGTATGAGGCGGAGTTTCACCTTTTTCGTTCGGAAAGACCTTGTCTAATCCCCATTCAAGCACGCTCCTTAGTTTACCTTTCAATGAAGAACCGGGAATATAGGGCAGTCCAGATATGGGGTCTTTTATTACCGGGTTATCAAGACCGCCGATTTCAATGCCTTCGGTTGTCCCACCGATATGAAGTCCGGTAAGGGTTCGGAGGTCAAACTTTATTATATACTTACCTGCAAATTTATAGTCGCTCATTTTGTCCTCCCTTATGCTCTGCCTTGTGATAGGCAACAATCGCCTCCAAGAGGGAGACGAAGTTCTCAAACTCTTCGTATTCTTTAAACCGGCATACCATTTCCCCACTTGCATCTTTTTTCAGTATACAGGCTTCCAGAAGATTATAAAAATCATCGGTTATGACACGCCTACCTTTTGCGAAGATGAGTTCAGGGATGAGTTTGATAAGTTCCCGCCTAGTATCGTTAATATCTCTTTTAGATTTGGTCTGCTGGTGAAGTCTTTTTATCTCGTTAAAGAATTTACGGAGTTGGGCAGTTTTTAATTCCTTAGAGTCACGGGCGATTTTGTTTGCCCAGCCATTTGGCACTGCATACTCTTCAGGCCTAAGGTTTTCTTCCTTCAAGTTTGGCATCGTCTTTATTTTTTGTATGATTTCCCTAGTTTCATTATCTCGTGCTCCTTTATCTCTCATTTTACCTCCTTGATTTCAAGAGGGCATAACAGACCGGAATCTTTATGTTCTCCAGCCATTTTATACCCTCGGTTGAGTTTATAAACTTGATAAATAACTCCTCTCGGACATCTCTGTCTTTCACATTCCGAACCAGTTGCCAGAGGAGCCGGGGGAAATATAAAAACTGGTTCTTTTTAGCGTCGGAGAAGTAAAGGTGATGAATTTCTAATAGCCCCTGCAAAAAGCCTCTGGCAATTTTGCCATTCTCGACCCATTCCGATAGTCTTTCAGCAAACACTGTTAATTCCTCAAAGGAAACCTTTCCATCCGCATTTTTTTGCCAAGAAACGGTTGCGCCAAAAATTGTGCATCTGTCCCTACCACTTCTTTTTGATTTCTTTAGTTCATCGCTAACCAAATAGGCAAATCGCTTTACCGGGAATTTTGGCTCGCAGATAAAGATACCGGCGGAAAGGGTAATATCGGAGTTTTGGCAGGTATACTCTTTAAAGTTATCTAATATTGTCTTTGCCAACATTGGAATTTTACTCCAAGGACCAACAAGGAACAAGTCATCTCCTCCAGAAAAAACAATATATGCATACTTAAACTCCGTTGCCGCGCATATTTTGTGAATATATCCTGAAAAATATAGTTCAATCATCCGGCTTAAAGTAGCAAGACGGGAGATTGTTCTATCCGAAGACAGACCAATCTGTAGGATAAGTTCGAGAAGGTCTGCATCCATTTTTAGAACCCCGAGTTTTTTCGCACCATCGCTCTTTTCGGCAATCTTCTCGAATTCCATAACTGAACCATCTTTGTCAGTGGGAACTATATTGCCTAAGAACTTAAAACCAAATGAAGGAACGGTATTATCAAAATTGGCCGAGTTAATAAATCCCGCCGTGTTATTTAGTTGATAATATTCAATCCTTTGGACATCGCCATTAACTCTTAGAGATGGCTTCTCAGGTGTTTCTTCTTTTGTCTTATGGATAAGAGTTACTTTTCCCAAAAAGCCGAAATCTATTTCGTGAGTGCCGAAATTATCATCTGCGCTTTCTACTTTGCCATCGCCTTGATGAAAAACTATTGCTCTCGTCCTGGGTAATTTCCCACCTATCTCGCGATGGCTCTCACAAAGTTCGCATATCTCTTCACCGTAACTGATGGTTTCACCGCAGGATGGACAAATATCCTTCCTGCCTTCTATTGCCCCTTTGGGGAAGAAAATATTTCTTTCGTCATTGCTCAATAATTCCTGTGCCTTTCTGTTTTTAAAGACATTCAGTTTATCCTCGACCCGTCTCAATACCTCATTCCAGGTCTCAAAGTCTGAACAAGAAATTTCTTCGGTAGCAAAGACGAACCCTAATTTGCCTTTAAACCATCCATAGAGTTTTTCATTTATCTCTGCACGAAGTTTATTGCACACAGCGATGATTTCCGGCGTATTAGGAAGGAGAATTTGGAAGTTGCCAGCAGCACAATAAAGGATATTAACAAAGGAAAGGTTAATGTTAGGGTGATAAACAATATACCTTGCAATAATTTCATTTAACATAAGCAAGTAGAATGACCTGCCCCTTAATCGTTTAGAAGTTCCGGGAATATTTGAAGCGGCGTAAATAAAATCCTGGATGCCAAACATATCCGCTGTAAGAAGTAAAAATAAACGCTCATTCAAAATTTTATTTTCATTTGGGGATAATGGTTCCCTTTTCCATTGTTTGGTAATCGCGTTATTTAATTTTTCGGCATAATCATTGGATAATTTATAGTTTTGGAAAAGAGTCACGGCAATGGCGGCGGTTGTTCTTGCATGGTCGTAGAGGGAAACATCTGGTGTAATATCAGCGCTGGGTGTTGCTGAAGGACATGCCCAGGTATACTTGTAAAGAAGATAAAGAATGGTAATATAATCAGCATTTATAACATTTTTAACCTCGTCATCTAATTGGCGACACATTTTTTTATAAGCATCCGGTGGCAGTTCTTCACCCGGATAATTTAGTTTCGGAAACAGAATTTCCTTTTCTATTGCCAATGGGTTTAAAGGATATGCCTTTTTCTGTTGTGCGAGATGCAGCCCCAAGTTTATCTCATTAAAGACAGAAAGCAAGGGAAATTTCCGCCGTTCTCCTCTCTCTTCCTTATCTACTGCGGTTTCTTCTTCTTTTCTTCGTTCCTTTGAAGAAAGTTTATCAGCAATTGATATTAAGAGGGCTTTCATTTTTTTATTTTCATCTCGTTCGTGCCCATTGTAATCTTTCTGCCTTACCGGTTGGCCATGATATAAAACCATATCAATCAGGTCAGGAACATTTTTAAATACCCTCTCATTCCTCTTTACAAAGCAGGCACTCCATTTGGCATGCCCGTGCCCATTCAATTTTACCGCCGTAAATTCATTGCACAAGTTCTGCTGTATATAAAACTTGCCGATGTCGTGCAGTAATCCGGCAAGGATAACCGAATGTAATTCATTTTCCTTCATTGCACCTCCATTTCATATCTTCCCATACCAAAGGTTGTGCCTTTGCCGATGTGCAGGATTTCACCGGCGCGCAGAATCGGCAGAAACTGCCCCAATTCACCAGTATAGATTGCCCAGCCGGTGATGCCCTCATATTCAATCACCCGGTTCTGACGCCGGGAAAAATGCTCCCAGTTCGCACCGGCAAATACCGCCTCTTTTAATTCCACCTTTTCTGCCGAGGTTATCAGACCCTGATAATCAATGTCCATCACCTGGTCGTGGAAGTAACTCAACAGCCAGATGCGGCGCAAAAGGGCGCGGATGATATTGCCAAACCCAGGGCGCCGGCAGAGTCTGCCCTGATTGATGATTCTGGTTGGGGTGATGAGTTTTATCTTAATCTGCCGGGCAGTTTCGTTCACCGGGGCAAGGTTCAGCACCATTGGCATAGCCTGCTCAATCAGTGCTGCCTGCTTCGGGTCATAAATCAGGCGTTTGTCCTGATAAACGCCGATCAGGCGAAAAGGTTTTCTCGGTCTGCCCAAGCCCTGTTCTGCCATCTGTTCAAAGGCATAGATGAAATAGGGCAGATAATCAGCCGCCCTGCCAATCAGAATTAGGTTGAAATTCAGACAATCACCCTTTATCAGAACTGTTGTCTCATCATCCGGCGGTTCAATGACAAACGGATGGGGCACCGTTTCAGCCTTATTGAGAACTGCTGCGGTCTGGGGTCTGGGCGTATCGAACACGTAGGACCAGACACAGTTTGGTCGCAGGATGCATTGATTGCAGTTACGGTTGACAAATGGGCAGCAAACCTTTCTGAAGGCAAGTCCAAATCCGCTCCTGACCGCTCCACCTTTATATACTGGGAGATGAACTGGCTCGGTCGCTTTGATGTTAATCAGGAGTTTGAGAATTTGCACAGCAACTCCTTGCTCATTGTAAATCAATTACTTCTCTTTGTCAATTGTATCCGGTAAAAATCCCAATTTCTAAATCCTCGGCGATATGAAGTAATGGAGTGATGGAGAGATAAAGTCTCCATCCCTTCATCCCCTAATCCCTTCCTCTTTTCATTGGTCATTTGCCAATTTAACCTCTATTTGAACCTTTACCCCAACCTTAACCCGTTCTTGGGTAGGGCAAGGTAGTGCCTTCGGCACCTGCCAGGGCAGAGTAGCCTTGCATTTGCGTCAGGAAAGCAGATCTGAAGGTCTGCCCTACATCAGCGTCAGGAATTAAAAGATTTGCAAACCTAAAGGTCTGCCCTACAAGGTGCGAGGATGTAGGGCAAGGCTTTAGCCTTGCATCTGCCCAAGGAATGGTTTGTTCCCACAGGTCTAAGTATACATAAAAGTCTACTTAATCCAACCGGGAAATAATGCCCTATTTTATTGATATTCAATGGATTATATGAAATTTTGCCAATTTTAGACCCCCAACCCCCATACTATCCCCCAATTTATTTTTAAGGTTCTTTTGCCGGTTGTTTTTCTCTTTATATTAAAGGCTCAAATTTGCCCGGTTTGAATCGTTGTCAGAGTTGCAATCTGTTTGCTTGCCAATTAAATTACTTTAACCGTTCCGGTTCAGTTTCAGT
>Ga0272448_1006903_pt1 | contig 12138 bp, 7 predicted proteins | sample YNPCB0191_FD_202220 | JGI IMG/M metagenome (GOLD analysis project Ga0272448, IMG submission 202220) | Hot spring sediment microbial communities from Yellowstone National Park, WY, United States - YNP-CB-019-1 | ecosystem: Environmental > Aquatic > Thermal springs > Hot (42-90C) > Sediment... | reverse complement strand
TGCCATATCACCCCGCTTTCTGAGCTCCAAAGCAAGATTTTGGGCTTGCTCAACCTCTCATCGAGCATCTATTCTGCGCTGGCATCCAATTCTTCAAATCCGCCTTGAAAATGAGCGAACCGGAAGTAACAAAGCACTAGAGGGATGATTCGTCACTTCCTGGCGTTTCAAGATGACCTCCTACCTTGCCAAAATATATACCCGAATAGAAAAACAACCCGCTTAACATCAGCGACCACGCTAACCTCAACTGCAATTCTAGTTTTGCCCCAACACGATACATCGCAACTTGCAGGCAAGCGATTGCTATCATCGCAACAGGCAAGAATATCTTTACAAACAACCCCCTTCTATCGCGGACGCTGATCCACAAGCCCAATCCCCAAAACAAGCCCACCAAAAACAAGATGAGACCGCTTTGCTGAAGGGAGTAGGGTTGTTCTCGCGTTTTCTCCAGATATGAATAAACCGCTAACAACAATATGATGCCCGCGCTTAATACTGGCACGAAGGGATGAAACTCGCGTTTTTTCATTCGTCACTCCTTGTGGTGGTAGATGTATCGATAATCATCCACGTAATCGCCCTTCATAAAATTATCTACCACATCGCAAATTCCGAATATGATTGCCGCTCCCCCGATTACTTGCCCCACGAATGGCGTGGTAAAAACCATAAATCCTCCTCCTCCTATCGCTGCAATATCAACTCCAATGGCCGACCAATCGTACTTCTGGTGAAGCTTAACCTGCCCTGTCCTTCCTTCCCGCCACCCCGGCCGCGGCGTATAGTCTTCCCAACTCGACCCGGCGCTCGCCCGTACCTGCTCCCACTTCTGGCCATGACGATCCTCATCCCGCAACAACCCCCAACTGTCCATCATCCCAAACGCCGCACCAAAGAAATCCGTATCTCCCGCCACCAATTGCCGACTCTCCATGTCCCAAAAACCTACCCCGCCTTCCTCGCTCGCCACAAACATCCAGTGGTAACTCTGCTCACCCACACGAAAGGCCAGAATGTCTCCATTCTTCGCATCCTTCAATGCCTGCCACACCTCGCTCTTCTGCAATGCCTTGACCCACTCCGCCGCAAACATGCTCTCGACATCCTTGAAACCAAACAGCCGCGCCAGCTCCTCATCCGTGAGATGACCGGTCGGGTCCACATAACGCAATGGGTTATCGAATACATAGGCATAGCGGTCATAGGCTTGCGACAGGAACGGGTCTTGCACTACCGTATCCGCACTCACAAACCGCCCCAGCGTGGGACTGTACCACCTTGCGTTGTAAAAGTACAGGCCAAACTCCGCCAGATGCGAGTACTGCCCCGTGTACGTGTAGCGCGTCGACAGCGCCCCCTATTATACCGCTCCTCCCCCCACGGACGGTAGCGCACTTCGCTCACCACACGCCCCCACTACTAAAAAATGCCCTACTGTTTCCTTCGAACTGTAGCAAGACCACGTATAGCTTCCCGAAAACTTATCCCACTGGTCATCAAACAAATCACAAACCAAATCTGATCTAAGAGAGATTTATCCCCTATAAGCTCGCTCCAACACAAAAATAAGACTAAAACTATACCTGCAACAACGAAAAGCTTCTGAAAACGCCTGTTCAGGTCCTCAAGCCAAAACATCACCATCAGGAGTAGACCAACTCCCACCAAAATAACCCCATAAAGCACCAACGCTTCCCCCGGCTTGCCCTTAAGTTGGTAGAGTGTCAAAAGAAATATCGCCGCCCCCGCTACAAACAGAAAGGCAATGCGACATAGCCTCAAAACATAGGCAAGGGAAACATTCCTTTTTTCCATAGCAGTCATCCTCCAACATCTTCTCCAAAGTAACTTGCTCCATAAGGAAAAATTAAGGCCAGTAGGAGGGTCGCCACAGCGAATACGGGTAAGGATGATGCACAAAAGAATAGTCAAAGGCTTCCAAACCCAATTTCGCGCCTCCCGCAACAGCTGCTACCGTTCCCCACCCTGATGGTCCAGATGCCAAACCTGCAAATATCATAACGAGATCTAGAATCACGGAAGCCGGGCTCACATCCTCTTTCAAGCGTGGCGATGTAAATACATGGGAGGTCTCTCCTTCCCACCACCCCGGCCGCGGCGTATAGTCTTCCCAACTCGACCCGGCGCTCGCCCGTACCTGCTCCCACTTCTGGCCATGACGATCCTCATCCCGCAACAACCCCCAACTGTCCATCATCCCAAACGCCGCACCAAAGAAATCCGTATCTCCCGCCACCAATTGCCGACTCTCCATGTCCCAAAAACCTACCCCGCCTTCCTCGCTCGCCACAAACATCCAGTGGTAACTCTGCTCACCCACACGAAAGGCCAGAATGTCTCCATTCTTCGCATCCTTCAATGCCTGCCACACCTCGCTCTTCTGCAATGCCTTGACCCACTCCGCCGCAAACATGCTCTCGACATCCTTGAAACCAAACAGCCGCGCCAGCTCCTCATCCGTGAGATGACCGGTCGGGTCCACATAACGCAATGGGTTATCGAATACATAGGCATAGCGGTCATAGGCTTGCGACAGGAACGGGTCTTGCACTACCGTGTCCGCACTCACAAACCGCCCCAGGGTCGAGCTTACCACAATACGTCTGTCGCCAACTGGCACTCCACCAACATCTCTCAAGATAAACCAACCAAACGATATACGACTATCATCAGGGCCATGACTAATAGGCGGTATAGAATTATGCCTACCACGATAATCGCCAAAAATGTTGTGATGAACCATACAATTGCTGCCCAATGTTTAGGATAGGCTCGAAGCATCCGCGTCCCGCTTCTCGCTAGAAGCCCAATGACCACAAGCCCCACGATCAAGATAGGCAAAAGAAACCAAAGAAACCAAGTATTATGCATCCAAAACCAATCATATACATCCAAAGGTAGCGAATCAAGAACGCGTAAGGTAAGTTTTCCCACCATCCACCCAGGAGCACAACTCACTATACACCATAGTACGACTTGCCTCACTTGTGAAGACATATCTTCCTCCTACGGCTCTAGAACAGGAAAGTCAAAGTACTGAAACGCCAGGAATGCCGCAGCCCAAGACGGTGTTATCGGCTCGCTTCGACTACCTATGCCGTTGTCAAATGTAAATGGATCGAAAGCTCCCCAGCCACTACTGAGAGTGAAGACCGCACTCTCACCGCGTGGTACCTCCTTCAACTCATCCGCCACCTTATCCCATTGATCTGCCTCATAAGCACCAGCTATAGCTGCAATCACAGCAGCACCAAACTCCGTGAACGTCCCTACTTCTGGACCAGCCAGAAATCCTACCCCACCCATTAACAAGAAACTACCTGCGATGATACCCATCTCAACCCATTTGAGAAACCGGATGGTTTGAAGCCACTGATCAATTTGGTCCGAGGAAAGAGTCAAAGTGCACGTGAAACCACTCGCGTCAAATTGACAAACGGATGGGCTATCTTCACGGCCAGAAAGCGAAACAGTATCATCATCCCTCATCGGCGCGGGCAGAGCCAAATCCGCATCGGACGGCTTCCCAGGCTGCGGCGACTTGGGCTGTGGTTGCTGTTGCTGCGTCCGCTCGCACTGCTGACGGGCGTAACTGCCCTCCGGTATCTCCTCGCAACCATGCCCTGTGGAATCAATAAATCGTACAGGATTGTTGTTGACAAAGGCATATCGATCCCTTGCCTGCGCGCCTTGGCTTTGTTCGGGGATCAGGCTGTCGGGCTGGGTGAAGTGGCCCAGGGTGGGGTCGTACCAGCGGGCGTTGTCCCTGACGGGATGCTACACGATAAAAGTACAGGCCGAAGGCGGTGGTAATATGTGTATTGGTTAGTGCTCGTTCCAGCGCAGAATCAAATGTAATCTGAGCCTCAATACTATCTGGGCAAGGTATTGCGCATCGTTTGAACATATACCTGTTCCGCATTAAGTAAGAGTTTTCCTAAAGTATCTCCAGGATCCGGCCATGAGTCTGTAATGACCCGTCCAAAACCATAACCATAAATATCGGTTTGGTCTATTTTTTCCTCACCCCTTAACTTTTTTTCCATTAGCCTTAGCATTCTCAACATCTCTTCCAGCTGCAACCTCGATTTTGGCCCCATCTCAGGTATATTCCTGTTGTTGAGTTCCTCTTCCAATGCTGTGATCGCTGCTCTAATAGCCTCATACGCCTGAGCTTTCTTGTTCATTTCCTACCTCACAACTCCCCAAATATCGCTCAAGAATGGCACATAAATTTGCCAGCCTCCACCAGGCAAATAAGGGCCCTGGGGAGCTACCCTCCCCTCAATTAAGATTGAACCAGGGCGAATTTGCCATTGCTTGAAACGAGTCATTGCATTCCATTCTGGTCTGATTGCTAAGGTTTCCCTAGATGCTGGAAATGTTGGAAATAACCATCTGCCTTTCGGGAGAGCATTTACATCATCAAAGTATCGTATTCCGTACTCAGCCTCGCGAGCCGGTCTCACGTTAATAGTGCGTATATCAAAAGATTCTATCACTTGTTTCCGAACTTCCCGAGGAACACCTATATCCTGAAGGAATTGCGACGCTTTTCTAACACCGCTATATATTTCGTCATCCAAAGCGTTTACGGCAGCACTGGAAAATCCTGCATCTGGCATCTTTATTGGGTTGACTAACCCTAAGATAGCCGCATTCATGGCTTCTGCTTTAGTGGGCCCACTGATAGTATCATTCTTTGTATCAACATGACAGCCGACAAAGAAACAGCCCACCGTGGCAGTGATGTCAATAAAATTGTTCCATATCCCGCTGACATTTGTGTATGTGAGCCAGGTTACATCGCAAAGCCAGCAAGGAGGATTAACAATATGCCCTGTGGGATCGTTGTACCTTACGGGGTTGTTATTGACATACGCATACCGATCCCACGCCTGCACACCCTGGCTCTGGACCGGAATCAGGCTATCCGGCTGGGTGAAGCGTCCCAGCGTGGGACTGTACCACCTTGCATTGTAAAAGTACAGACCAAACTCCGCCAGATGCGAGTACTGCCCCGTGTACGTGTAGCGCGTCGACAGCGCACCCCTATTATACCGCTCCTCCCCCCACGGCCGATAGCGCACTTCGCTCACCACGCGCCCGGCCCCGTCCATCACCAGGCTGGTCGAGCCCAGATGGTCGCCAAACAGGTAGTGCACCTGCCCACCCTGCCGCAACGCCACCCGCCGCCCGTTCAATTCGTAGTACTTCGTCACCGGGTCGGTCGTGTACCGATACACCGTCTCCCATTCCGCCAGATTCCCCACCGCATCCCGCGTCTGAAGCCGCAGGTAATACGTCGGCTGCACCCGACTCCCCGCCGGCGGCAGAACCGCCAACGCCAGCCGCGGCGTCGTCAGGTAGCGCGTGCTCGTCCCTTGTGGGTTCGGACCCCAGTACACGTAGTACCCCGCCACCCCACTGTGCGCATCGCGCCCACCTTTCCACCACAACTCCCACTGCGGCGGACCCGGCACCCGCCCAGACGCACGACTCGCCACCGCCTGCAACCGCACCTCCCCGGGCCGCGGATTCTCCGGCCGCGTCGCATCATAGCGCAAGACGAACAGCGTCACCCACGCCGAACAGTTGCCCGCACGATCGCACGCCTGCACCCGCAGGTAGTACGTCCCGCTCGTCACCGCCGGCGGATCGTACGCCGTCCCCGTCTGGTAGTACTCCGAAGTCCCCTGCGCGTCCTCGCCCCAGTACACGTAGTACCCCGCCACCCCGTCCCCGCGCGGGTCATCCTGCGCCGCCGCCCAGCGAAACGCCGCATCCCCCACCGTCCGCTGCCAGACGTCCGAGACCGCCCCGTGTTCCTCCTCCGCCGGCGCCGGCGGCTGCGGCGGCGTCACGTCATCCCCAAACACCATCACTGCAAAAAACGTCATCCCTTGATGATCGTCCGCCGAAACGTCTTCGGCAAAGTACCAGCGCGCCCGATTCCGATTCCCGCTCTGCGCCTCGTAGTACGCATTGCTCTCTACCTCCGCCCAGCTCACCTGCCGCGCCCCACTCAAATTGTACAGCCGCACCCCAGCCTCGCGCTCGGCCACATGCCCCGAACCACTGTAGGCCTGCCACTGGCTCACCCCAGGCCATTTCCGCTCGTAACCGATCCTCGCCGTCACCCCAGCCGGCAAAGCCACCGCAATATGATTGCGGTAGAACGGATCGCGCCCGCTGGCGCAATAGGCTTTCTCCCCGTTCGAAAGCGTCAACACCATCCGCAGGTGCATCCCCGGATCGCTGACGCTGGTGCGGGCATCCATCTCGCACCACACGTGCACCGTCGCCGCATACGGGTACGGCCCGAGCACCGTCCCGCTCCCGTTCGGCTGCACCGCCGCAGGCGGCAGGGCCGGCGGTCCCTCCGTCGCCGCAGCCGCGAGCGGCATCGCCGGCCGCACCGCCGCCTGCACATGTCCGCCGCCTTCCGTCACCGCCCCCAGCTGCGCGCTCACGTTCAACCCGCTCTTGCGCTCCTCGTACACCCCACCAATGAACACCGTCACCGTCTCTTCCGTCCCCACCTTCTCGATAACTGCCACCCGCTGCCCATCGCCATTGTACAGGTTGAGCGTCTGGTAGGCCACGCCCGCGCGCTGCCAGCCTATCTGCTGCAGACGGTTCTCCGCATCCCAGACCTGCGTGTAGGTCACACCACCTTCAACCCGCTGCGTCATGTTGCCGTTGGCGTCATAGGCGTAGGCGTTCGCCCCCGCCCGCGTCACCGCATGGACGTGCGCCGCATCCTCGTACCCCAATACCTGCTCCCCTTTCCGGCTCAGGTTACCCGTCTGCGGATCGTAGGCGTAGGTTTCGGCATAGCCGGCAATCTTGCCGCCGCTGGCCTGCGCACTCGTCAGGCGGTTCAGAGCGTCATAGGTAAAGGTCTGCACCTGAGGCCCGCCCACATCGAGCACGCTCGCCGAGCGGTCTTCGATGCGGGTGATGTTGCCTACCGCATCGTAGGCAAAGGTCAGGTCGAGCAGCGCGCCAACCTGAATCCGCTGCAACCGCCCCCCCTGTTCGGTGGCCGGGTAGTAGGCGTAGCTCGCCGTCTGACCGTTGCCCAGTTGCAGGCTTTGCAGGCGCGCCTGAGCATCGTACATCGCCGAACGCACATAGACGCCTTGCGCCGAACGCAGCCCAACCGGCTGCAAGGCGCGGTTGTAGGCAGTCTCCACCACCTCGCCATCCGGATAAACTACCGCTACCGGCAAATCGGCGCTGTTATAGGCGTACGCCATACGATAGGCGCCCAAGCCGTAGGCCAGCAACCACTCCTGTTCCACCAGCCGCCCGCGCGCATCGTAGCGGAAGCGCGTCGTCCCGCTGCCATCGCGCAGGGAAGTGCGCCGCCCAATGCCGTAGCGCCCCTCATCGTAGGTGTAGGTCACTTCCGGCGTGCGCCCACATTCGCCAGGACCGCTGTAGCGCTTGCGCAGTGGACGGTTGAGCGCATCGTAAGAGATTTCTGTGCGGCAGCCGCGCGCATCCAGCTGGCTTTGCAGGTTGCCCAGGGCATCGTAGGCGTATTGCCAGCGGCCCATGTCCGCATCGTCCATCACCGTCTTGCGTCCGGCCAGATCGTAGGTCATGCGCACGGTCGCCCCGCCACGCTCGGCTGCCAGCAGGTTATCCGCGGCGTCATACTCATAGGTCACATCCGGCCCTTCGGGCGCATCCACCAACACGGTACGGCCAAAGAGGTCGGTACGCGAACAGGTGCGGTTGCCACCGGCGTCGCGCGTACAGGTTTGCAGGTAGGGCGCGCCGTCTGCCTCATAGCCATCGCTCCAGGAGGTCGTGGTGATACTGCCATCTGGCGCCATCACCCGCCAGGCGCGGCCAAAACCATCGTACTCGGTGGTGTCGCCAAACGCCGCGCCGTCGTGAGCCGCATGGGCGGTCGCGTTGTAGAGGCTACCGCCCGGCACCGCATAGGGCAGCGTCTGCCGCCGCACCCGGCCGGCCTCATCGTAATACACATCCACCAGCACGTCCTGTTCGGCCCCATTCCCCTGCTGCGCGCCCACTACCTGCGTCTGCAAGCGCTGGCCCAGGCCGTTGTAGTACTTGCGAATGGTGAAATTCGGCAGCCGACCGTCAATATTCTGCTGCACTTCGGTATAGAACGGCCGCGCCCTATCGTAGTAGGCCACCTGAATGGTAGGACTGGAGGCCGTATCGCCCGGCCGGATAATCTTCACGATCCGTCCAAAGGCATCGTACTCACCGCGCGTCGTCGCGCCGTTGGCGTCGGTCTCGCTGAGCGGCACGCCGAGGGCGTAATCGTAGGTGGTGGTCACGCTCTGCCCCAGCGCATTGCTGACCCGCAGCGGATAGACGTGGACGAGCGGATCGTACTCGGTGCGGGTCGTGCGCCCATCTGTCAGGTTCGGCGCCGCGAACGTGCCCTCGCCCGGATAGACCGTGACCGCCGTACGGTTGCCCCAGGCATCGTATTCATAACGCGTCTCGCGGTAGCGCCCGGCGCCGTCCTCCCAACGCAGGAGGTCGCGCTCGCCGCTCAACACGCCCTGCTGGGGCGGGCTGGCATAGCCGCGCGCCGCGTCCTCGTAGAATGCGCCATCGTAGAGATACCAGTGCGAAGAAAGCAGATATTCCGACGCCCCCTGGCCCCCCTCATCCAGCAGCGCCCCAATCAGGGCGGCGCAATTGCCCTCGCTCGCCTGCGGCGGACAGCGGTAGCGGTTGCTCAGCGCCGGCAGGCCCGTCAGGTTCGCGCCGTTCGTGTTCGGACGGTAAAGCGTCAGGGTCATGCGGTAATCGCGAAAAGCGCTCCCATCCCAGTACGACTCCACCGTGGCCGTCGCGTTGCCGTACTGTTTCCCGCCCTGCCAGGCCGGATCGTAGAAGGTGTAGGTGCGCGTGCCCACCCATTCGGCGTCGCCCTGGAAGGTGAGCGTCGTCTGTGCTACCATCCAGGTCCAGATCACCTGCGGGTCCAGGTAGGGATCGTTCATCCGCCGCTCCAAGCCGTGCAACGGCACCAGGTTGGGAATCTCGTTGTTGATCAGAGAATCGTAAAGCACCTGGGCCGCATAGCGGTTTTCGCTCAGGGAGAGCAGACGCCCCTCGCGATAGGTATCCAGATAGAGGTCGCCGCCGTCCGCCGCCGCCCGCCAGCGCCAGGTCTGTCCCTGCCACTCAGGCGGCGTATCCAGCTGGAAGAGGCCGCTCTGACGCGGATCATCCCGCGCCCACAGACGCGCCAACATCCGCTGATCGTCCACCCCCAACAGAATGACATACCAGCGTCCGCCCTCCAGAGCAACCGGCAATGGCTGCGCGTTCGGGCCTGCGCCGGCATCATATTCCACCGCCGCCCCACTGGCGTCGGCGCGCAGGCCCCAGCGTCGTCCGTTTCCGCTCTCCAGCCAGAATTGCGCCTGCGTGGCCGCGCTTTCTGGCAGCAGGAATTGCAGCAGCACCATCTCGCCATCGCTCAGGCTGGCCTCGGTGCGGTCCAGCCGGCCGCCGGCAGCCAGGCGCAGCGCCGCATCGCCGCGCAGGCGCTCCATCGCCGCCCCACTTGCCTGCCAGGCCGCGCCCGGCGCCTCGAAATCGTCCACCACGCTCCAGCGCCCGCTCAAACTCACCGCCGTCTTGCCGGAAAGGGCATCGTCCTGATAGTAAAAGGTCGTGCTTACCACGCCATCCGGCCCGACTTCTTCCACCATCCCATGCCCGCGCCACTCGCTATAGGCCGGCGTGTAGCGCCGCGTGCTATCCGTCACAGTCACGACTTTCTGCGAGTGCGCGGCATCGTTCGTCGCCGCGTCATCGTAGCGATAGGAGTAACTCACGCTCGCGCCGCTCACGCCATCAGTCAGCGTTTTGCGCACCACGCGGTAGCGCGTGACCACCGGCCAGACCCTGTACTGATACAAGGTGAGATTCACGTTCGCCTGGAGGAAGAATTGCACCCGGCTGGCATTCACCGGCACCCTCAAGTAGGCGGTCAATTCGCCAGCGTAGCGACTCCCATTCGTCGGAGCGTAATGCTTGTTCTCCTCGGCAAACACCCGCGTCGCCGGGTTGGTCGAGACCGTCGGGTAGATGCCAAAAGCAATCGCCTGCTCCACCGGCGCACAAGCATTGACCTGGACCGAAATCCGATACACTTTCCCCGGATGGAACACTGCCACCGGGTCGCCCATTTTGGTATCCACATAGCCCTCAGGCGGCCCAAGACGACAACTCCCGTTCGGGTCATAGCCGAAAATAGGCCCGTCGCCGCTCCCCTCTCTCACCAATGGATCGTCATCGCTGGCCAGTTCATACCACGGCTGGCTCTCATAGGTAAACGTAATGCTGCCGCCGTAGCCATTTTCGGCCCGCGTCAGGTGCATCCCATCGCCATAGGTAAAGGTCGTCGGCGGCAGGGCGTTCTTACCCTCTAGCCCGTATTCGGTAATGCTGGTCAGGGCCGGCCATTTGCCCTCTTTTGTCTGGGAGTTAATCCATTTCACCCCCGGCAAAATGACCCCATCCGTATAACCCAGCACATACTTGCGCATCAGATGGCTGCTGCTATCTGCCTCGCCGTTCGGATCGTACCAGACCTGAATCTCGCGCAGCCGCGACCGCTCGAAGAGCGTAAACGAGAGCTGGCTTTCCCACTGCGCCGACCAGTCAGTGCGGTCCTGCGAGCGCACGAACTGCACCCGATACCGTCCACCTGCGTAACGAATCGTCTCCGGGTACATGGCTACGGCCGCCCAACTATGGTAACCGCCGTCGGCGCAGGTCGGATTGTTCTTTACCATCCTTTCGAAACCATAGGTGTAATGGATTTCCTGCCCAAACTTATTACGCGCTCGCGTCAGCCCCCATTTCCAGGTCTGCTCGAACGGAGCGCTGCATCCACCGCGATAAACCGGATACCAGGCGCGGGTCTCGAAATAGTAGACCGTGCCCTCTTTATCCCACACTACCCAGTACGATGTATCGCCATTGTAGTCCGGCTTCCCGTTGAGATCGGTATCCACACCACCGTGTGAGTGATAGCGTCGAATGCGCCAGTAGCTCTCCTCCGTCGTGCGATAGTCTATCGTATTCGGGTCGTTGTCGGTGTCGGGAATGCGCGCCAGCGTCCAGCTCTGCCCGTTGACCACCAGGCTGAACGTGTCATCCCCATCGCTGCCGTTGAAAGGCGATGTTCCCGGTTCCTTCCAGTCATAATCCAACCCCCAGGCGGTCTCGCCCCAGATCTTGTTGCCGAACCAGTTCGGCGTGCCGTTCATGTTGCGCTGGATGTACCCCACATCGAGCGACCAACCCATGCCCACCCAAGAAGCCTGGGTCTGCGAGCCGGCGCCATCCACCGTCTGGCTGTTATAGGCCAGCGTCAGGCTCGGCTGCAACCCGCCCGGCCCCGGCGGAAGTTGTATCGGGTACGAATAGGTCGCTGCGCCGGTGAACGAGGAAACCTGAAAAGCCTGCAACGACGGCAGCCGCGCCGCCTCCCAGTCCTGCACATCGAAGTCGAAGGCCGAGAAATGATCGCTGTAGCCGGTCAGGATATTGGCCTCGGTATCCACCACGCTGCGCAGCGGCATCCAGTCCTGCCAGCGCTCGTCCCAGTAGAAGAGCGTCAACATGCTCTCATCCCCCCTGATTTCGGCCTCATCGTAAGCCACCTGAATCTGCACTTCGCCGCGGAACTGGTGCACGCCGCGCCGGCTGCCCTGCTCTTCGGCCAGCAGTTCAAACGGATGACTGCTCAGGGAGTAAGGCACGCGTCCGCTTCCTGCCAGCGGGCGAATCCGCACCACCAGCGGCTGGCGGGTCACCCCGGCCAGCGCCGCCTGGCCAAACGTCACCCGCACCCGGCCGCCCAGACCGTGCGCTTCGCCCCCCGTCGGCGATACCAGAGAGCGCCATTCCTCCGTCAGCGTCAGGCTCGCCTGAGCCAGCACAGTTTCTCCCCGGCGCAGTTCGGCAATCACCACAAACGGCGGCGTTGCGTCGTCACCGACTTCCCAGCGCACGTAACCGCGCGGCTGCGTCACAGTCAGCGCCAGCGTCCGGCTCTGCGGATCGAAGGTCCAACCCTGCGCCGCCTCCACC
>Ga0272448_1006901_pt1 | contig 12140 bp, 12 predicted proteins | sample YNPCB0191_FD_202220 | JGI IMG/M metagenome (GOLD analysis project Ga0272448, IMG submission 202220) | Hot spring sediment microbial communities from Yellowstone National Park, WY, United States - YNP-CB-019-1 | ecosystem: Environmental > Aquatic > Thermal springs > Hot (42-90C) > Sediment... | reverse complement strand
TTTGAGGCAAAGAACCGAATAGGCCTTGTGATAATCCACCCCCAAGTAATGTTTGAGCATAATGCACCTCCTCTATTTAGTTTAGAGAATATGCATTATGCTTTCATGATATCTCCATAAATTAATTATACTCTTGAGTTTCCTCTTTTTCCATTCTACAATCAAATCAGGAGGAAAAATGGAGCAATCATCAATGCGACCTATTTGGTCGGGAACGATCAGTTTTGTCCTCGTTAATATTCCGGTACGGCTTTATACTGCCACTGAGGAACGATCAATTAATTTTAATCTCTTACACAAAAATGATCTCTCCCGCATCCGTTATGCTCGGATTTGTGAAATCGAAAACAAAGAAGTCCCCTACGAAGAAGTGGTCCGTGGCTATGAATACCGAAAGGGAAAATATGTCATTATTAATGATGAGGATTTGGCCAAGGCCGACCCGAAACGCAGCCAATCAATTGAAATTATTGAGTTTGTCAATATCAATGATATCGATACAATTTATTATGCCCATCCATATTATCTTGAACCGGAAGAAGGCGCCGAAAAAGCCTACGCCCTACTGCGCGAAGCTTTAGCCAAAGCCAATAAAGTCGCCATTGCCAAATTGGTCTTAAAAGACAAAGAACATCTGGCAGTTCTCCGGCCAGACGCTGAGATTATTATTCTTCAGCAACTCCGTTTTGCCCATGAAATCCGCCAACCAAAAGGTTTGAGAATCCCCAAAGAAAAAACCGAAACCAAAGAACTTCAACTGGCACTGGCTTTAATTGAAAAACTGGCTGGCAAATTTGAACCGGACAAAATTAAAGACGATTATTATGAAACCATGATGAAAATCATCGAACAAAAAGCCCGCGGCCAAACCATTACTCCACTCACTGCCGAACCCGAACCAACCGAATTTGCTGACTTAATGGCCAAATTAAAAGAATCCTTAGAGAAATCCTCAACCAAATAGCATGTCTTTAAAACAATATCAACAAAAACGCCAATTCGATCAGACGCCCGAGCCGCGCGGAAAAATAGCCAAACATGATAAAGCGGCGATTTTTGTTGTCCATAAACATCGAGCCCGAAATCTCCATTACGATTTTCGTCTGGAAATGGATGGAGTTTTGAAATCTTGGGCCGTGCCCAAAGGCCCCTCTCTGAATCCGGCCGATAAACGACTAGCAATGATGGTCGAAGATCACCCGCTGGAATATGCTGATTTTGAGGGAACAATTCCCGAAGGCCAGTATGGCGCCGGTAAAGTCGAAATTTGGGATAAGGGTAGGGTTAAATTTATTAATCGCGATCTTTCTGGCGGCCACTTAAATTTTATCTTGGACGGTCAAAAGTTAAACGGCGAATTTACTTTGGTAAAAATTAAAAAGCCCCGCACCCGCAGCGGCGAACCTTGGCTCTTAATCAAAGTCGCTGATAAAAAAGCAACCCATAAACCCACCTTAACCGACGAGGTGAAGGTGAATCGGTCAGATATGCCGCAGAATATCAAGCCGATGCTGGCAACCTTGGTGGACAAGCCATTTGACAGAAAAGGTTGGCTTTTCGAAATTAAATGGGATGGTTACCGAGCAATTGCCGAGATTGATAAAGACATCAAACTCTACTCCCGGTATGGCAATCTTTTTAACGATAAATACCCAGAAATTGTTGAGGGTCTAAAAAAGGTGGGCCATCGGGCGGTTTTAGACGGCGAAATCGTCGCCTTGGATGCAGAGGGCCGTTCGCAATTCCAACTATTACAGGATTATCAAAAAACCCATCGTGGCAATTTGTTATATTATGTCTTTGATATTTTGTGGCTTGACGGTAGAGATCTGCGGAAACTGCCGCTTTGGGAACGTAAAAAAATCCTCAAAAGTACTCTGCCAGAAATTAAAAATATTAAATATTCCGATCATATTGAAGAAAAGGGCAAAAAGTTTTTTGCCTTGGCCATCAAAAAAAATATTGAGGGCATCATGGCTAAAGATGGGTCAAGTCCTTATTTGTCAGGACGGACCAAATCGTGGCTTAAAATAAAAAATGTAAATGAGCAGGAAGTGATTATTGGCGGTTTTACCCAACCGCGCCAATCCCGCAAATATTTCGGCGCCCTAGTTTTGGGCGTCTATGAACGAGGAAAATTAATCTATGTTGGTCATTCAGGCAGCGGGTTTGATGAGGCATCACTGGCTGATTTGTATGACAAAATGAAGCCGCTAATCACCAAGGAATGCCCATTTAAGATCGAGCCCAAAACCAATGAACCGGCCACCTGGCTTAAACCAAAATTAGTGGCCCAAGTCAAATTCGCTGAATGGACGCGCGACGGAATTATGCGTCAACCGATATTTCTAGGCCTTCGTGAAGATAAAAGCGCCAAAGAAGTAAGAAGGGAAGGATATCATGAACAATAAAATTGTCACCATTGAAGGCAAAAAATTAAAACTCACGAATCTGGAGAAAAAACTCTGGCCCGGCATCAGCAAACTGGACTTGATTAATTATTTTGATCAAATGAGCAAATATATTTTGCCTTATTTAAAAGATCGGGCGCTTTCAATGCACCGCTTCCCCGACGGTATCAGGGGAGAAAGTTTTTTTCAAAAAAATATCGGCGAAATGAAATTGCCATGGATGACCACCAAAAAAATTCGCGATGATGAAGGCAAAACTGTTGAATATTTAATTGCTAACGATAAAGCAACCTTAATTTATTTAGCCAATCTCGCCTGCATCGAACTCCACCCCTGGCTGGCGAAAATCAACGATTTAAAACATCCAGACTTTTTAGTTTTGGATCTCGATCCGGAAGGCATTTCATTCGAAAAAGTCGTCGCCGTTGCTAAAGCCAGTAAAAAAATTTTGGATCGACTTAATATCGCGGCTTATCTTAAAACCTCTGGCATCCGCGGTTTGCATATTTTCATCAATGTCGGCGCCAAATACACCTTTGATCAAGTTAAAAATTTTGCCGAAATTTTAGCCCATTTAATCCATCAAGAAATTCCCCAAATTACCAGCTTAGAACGCCTGCCCGAAAAACGCCAACACAAAGTTTATATTGACTGGCTCCAAAACGCTGAAGCCCAAACCGTGGTGGCGCCCTACTCGCCCCGGCCAACCGAAAAAGCATCAGTTTCGACACCGCTTGAATGGCAAGAGTTAAATAAAAAAATTGACCCATCTGATTTCACGATCAAAAACATCCAAACCCATCTAAAAACCAAAGGCGACCTTTTCCAAAAACTCCTCTCCGAAAAACCCGTGGATATTAAAAAAGTCTTGGCTAAATTTCAGCAATAGCCAGATATCAACCATAAACCAAAATAAAAAACAAAATAAAAAAACCAAATTAAACCAACAATCTATCACCAGTTTTCTATTTTAGCCGCTGGAGCGTAAATAATAGAAAAAACCTTCTCCTCTTTTTCCTTATTTTCCCTAAAGGTTAAATTCTTCTTTCATTTTCTCTTCCCTTGGAATTTTCTTGGCCATCATTATGGCAACATGGGGCGATATTCCTAAATTCTGAGCAATAACGGCGATTTCCTGATCGCATTCGAACGGATAAACCCAGAGGCTCTCTTGAATCCTCTCAAAACCTAAGTCCTTTAAGGTTTTAGCAAACCAATCTCTTTCTTTCTTTTTAGAATCTGGAATATCATAAGATACCAAATGCCATATTCTATTCCATCTTTTGGGTCTGGGAATTTCAATTTTAGATATCTCGTATATTTTCAATAATTCTTTCCCCCGTTTAGACAGTTTGATCCTATCGCCACTAAGATAAATAACTCCTTTTTCTTCTAATCTTTTAAGGGTAAAATGAAATTTTTTCTTACCCTGACGTTTAAAAAATGGTTTTAAAGCCATTGGCAAATTTGGCAAAACCAGTGTCGCTGAGATCAAAATTCCAGCCCCAATGGCTAAAAGGATTTTCTTTTCAGTTTCACCAATTTTAATCTTCTTCATTTTAGTGTAAAATAAAAAATAGTTAAAATGACTCTAATTCTATTATACACGCTCCAGCGCATATTATAGAAAAAAACGCCGATTATAGATTATAGATTATAGATTATAGATTATAGATTATAGAAAATGACTAATATGATTAAACAATTAAAATTTATGGATTGGATGGTACCTCTAATAATGTCAGGAAAGAAAAATTCGACCTGGCGGTTATTCGATGATAAAGATTTAAAAACTGGCGACCTTGTTGATTTTATCGAACGTCCGAGTTTAAAAACCTTCGCTCGAGCAAGACTTATTGATGTTCAAGAAAAACCATTTAGCCAATTAACTGATGAAGATAAACAAGGACACGAAGAGTTTAATTCGGATGAAGAAATGTATAGAACTTACAAAAAATATTATCATCAACGAGTCGGCCCGGAAACAAAAGTCAAAATAATTAAGTTCAGAATTATTCCCGATCAAAGAAAAAATTATGCCTAACATTTATATTGGCACAAGTGGGTTTACCTACAAACATTGGCAAGGTATTTTTTATCCTAAAGACCTGCCGGAAAAAGACTGGCTGAAATTCTACTCGCAAAAATTTAACAGCGTCGAAATTAATGCTTCGTTTTATCATTTGCTTAAAGCCACAACCTATCAACGCTGGGCTCGCGAGACGCCAAAAGATTTTATCTTTGTCTTAAAAGCCAGCCGCTATATTACCCACCTCCAGCGATTAAAAACTAATCTTCCCACTCTCGATAATTTTCTTCAGCCAGCCAAAGATCTTAAAGAAAAATTAAACTGTATTCTGTGGCAATTGCCAGCCGGCTTGCCAGCAGACAAAAAACTTTTGGCCGATTTTGGTAAATTGCTCAAATCACATCCGATCGCCAAAAACTTACGCCACGCTTTCGAATTCCGTCATCAATCTTGGTTTCATAATAATATCTATTCAATTTTGAAATTTTATAACTTTGCCCTAGTTATCGCCCATTCCCACCGTTGGCCAGTGGTGATTAAATCCACTGCCAGCTATGTCTATCTTCGCTTCCATGGCAGCACATTATATGCGAGCGATTATTCAATGACTGAATTAAAAAAATGGGCCTCTTGCGGCCAAAAATTCCTCAAAGAAAATCAAGACTTCTATGCCTTTTTCAACAACGATGCCCAGGGCTTTGCTCTAAAAAACGCTCTTCAATTTAGAGAACTTTTAATTTTTTAAGACTTCACTTTCTAAGGGCTCAAGGAATAAATCCTGGCCAATAAAAGCTTGCTCTTTTTTGGTAATCTTTATTGGTGAAGTTTTTAACTCTTTATAACCATTTTTATTGACCGTCAAATAATATTCTCCTTTATTAACTAAAAAGCCGTATCTGCCTTGTTCATCGGTGAGTTTGGTTTCTTTAAGTCGATTAAATGCTACATCAAATATTCTCACCATTGCTAAATGAATTGGTTTTCCGGTTTTAATATCTAAAACATTGCCCCATTTTTTAATAATTTCTCGAAAACTAATAATTACACCAATAGTTTGTTTTTTTAAAATCACTGGAGCTAAATTTGCCGAAAGATTAATTTTTCGTCCATCTTTGCGCTTGGAAACAAATTCGTCAATATTAACATTGGTACCGGTTTTAAAACAAGTTTCGACCAGTTTACGCGGCAGAGAAAGAAATTGATCATAAACTCTTCTGTTGGCCTCGGGAACGGTCCAACCGGTGATGGCTTCGGCTTTAATATTAAACAACAAAACTCTCATTCTTTCATCAACGGCAATTACACCATCGGAAATACTATCCAAAAGAGCGACGTTACGATTTTTCTCTTGGATAGCCAAATTCTTGGCTCTCTCGGCTTGATAATATAATTTTTTCAATTCCAAAATATCAGCTCGTAAAGTCTTTGCCATTTCATTAGCCGCCCGAGCTAAATCTTCGATCTCATCACCAGTTTCTACCGCGATTTGATAATCATAATTTCCTTGCTTAATTTGTTGAGTGCCAAAATTTACTTTTGCCAGAGGACTCAAAATTAATTGAAAAACTACCCAATGAATAATTCCTGCGGTGATAACTAAAAAAACTCCCGAAAGTAAAATGATTAACCACTCAACTTTGGCGGCATTTTTTTTAACTTGATCATAAGAAACAAAATAACGCACCGAAACATAATGAGATCCCCAATCATCAAAATAAGGTGAGATTATCTCCAGTATTTCGTCTGAATTTTTTGGATTAAGAATCTCTGTTTGATCTGGCTTTTGAACAATCTTTAAAACTTCATCGCTGACCTTTTCTTCACCATTATTTTGGAAATAAGTATCTAAATTACGAGAATCAAAAAGAATCACGCCGTTAGTTCTAATTATCTGAACTTGCTTAATATTAGTATTAAGGGCAAGAATGTTTTGAAAAATTTCCTTAAATTTAAAATAACCTGAATTGTAATAAAGATTATAGTTTTCAACAATAGGCCGAGTTGCCAATTTGCTAAACCCGCGTATAGAACTTGTTAAATTGTCTCTGGTAATCTTGATATTTTGATTTAAAAGGATTATCGCTGCTAAGGTAAAAATACTAATTAGAAGTAAACTAGCCCAAAAAACAAACTTTCCTCCCAGACTCCATTTTTTCCAAAAAGCTTTCATTTTTTTCCAAATTTAAATTTTATCTCTTTATAATCCAAAAATTTGTAATTCAAAATTCTTTGACAGTCAGTATTTAAATTAAAAATCCTATCTTACCTGAATTGACGACAATACTCGGATGATATAGCCGAACTAAACAAAATAACTAACAAAAGTTTAGATTGCATCTAATCGGATATTTTCCCTTTATAACTTAAATACGTCACCCTAAAACAGGCTTTGCAAACTAAGACATTCTCTACAAGAATTGTTCCCCGCTTAAAACTTAGGGATATCACTAGCTTTATTTAAAAATTTTCCTAATGATAGAAAATTATTGATTTTGAATTTCAAGTTCGCGTCCAGCCATTTCAAAAACAAAAACTTGTCGAGTAGGTCTTGGTTGCCAAACAATATTTTTTCTCACTCCAGATTTATAATCAACAATATAGAGAGGAATGGCAGCTACTTCTTCCATAGCAATTTTCATTGCTTCCTGTAATTTTTGTTGGCGAGTGTTCTGATCTAAAACCTGAGAATCATCAATTAATTTATCTACCTCTTTATTTGTGTAACCAAAATTATAGCTGCCTAAATTTTTCTCTGGATCGGGACTATGAACTAAACTTGATAAAGCATCAAAAGCATCACCGGTATCGGAGCTGAAGCTAGTTCTTAAAAAGGCAAAGTCACCTTTTGAAAGCCGAGCAAAAACTTGTTCTGCGTCAACGGTCTCTAATTGAACATTAACTCCAGCGGATTTTAATTCGGCGACGATTTCTTTATCAACTTCCTCCGAGCCAGGAAGATCAATCATAGTTAATTTCTCATTAGCCAGAGTTGATTGAGCCAAAGTAGCCTTGGCCGTTTCTTGATCTTGCTGAACCACCTTAATATCTGGATTAAAACCAAAAATTAATTGAGAAACAAGTTGACTTGCCGGTTTAGCTCCAGAAATAACTTTGGAAGCAATCGTTTCAAGATTAAGCGCTTTCCTTATAGCCTGACGAACTTCTTTCTTGGTTAAATCTCCCTTTGACTGGTTCATTAGAAGAACTGAAACTACCACCGAAGAAACCGATCTGGAATCTAAATTGGCATCGGCTGTGATTTCAGAAGTGGCATCTTTCTGAAACCCATAAATAGCCACATCGACCGCTCCGGATTTTAGATCGCTAATCCTTTCTTCTTCATCTTCAATAACTTTAAAAACCGCTTTTTTAACCTTAGGCGCGCCACCATAATAATTCTCATTAGCTACCAAACTAATGGTTTTGCCTTTATCATAAGAGGCAAATTTATATGGACCAGTTCCATTTGGGTTTTCTCCTTCCTTATAATTTTTTGAAAGTATCAGGACCTGCGCCAATTGATTCAAAAGAACTGGATTTGAGCTTGTAGTTTTAATTTCAACCTTAGAATCATCTATTGCTTCAACCGATTTGATAGAGGCAAGATAAGGCATTGTTGACGGTATCTCTTCTTTTAAAGCCTTGTCGATAGTGAATTTAACGTCAGCAGCGGTAAAATTGGAGCCATCATGAAATTTGACATCCGAACGAAGAGTAAAAAGCCAGGTAGTATCATCGAGATTGATCCAGCTACTTGCCAAAGCCGGGACTACTCTCATATTCCGATCCATTGCCACCAATGGCTCAAAAATATGACGATTAACTTGAAAAGTATAGGTCTCATCTTCTCCCGCTGGATAAAAGCCGGTGATATCGCTCGGAAGCGCAACCGTCACCTGAGCCAATTCTAAATCCTCTCTCGGAGCAGCTGATTTTTGAGGCCAATTATTCCAATGGCCAACGAGATACCAAACCCCTGAACCCAAAATTAAAACTCCTAAAATAATTAAAAGAGTTTTAGTAGTACTAGTCATAATTCCCTCCTTTTTTAAAGTTTTATATAATTAAAAATTATTTTCTTCTAATTTAATTAGCAAATATTGACATTTTATAGTCAACAATCCAGTATCTATCTCTATTTTAGATTACAATAAAATTGGTGTCAAATAAAAAATAGCAGATACATTTTATCAAGAAGAGGGTCGTTCCGTAGCCTCCGGCGACGGACTAATTAGGGTTAAGCCAGTTGACAAAACACTCGGGCTTGACGAGAGCGAGGGAGAAGGTTTGGGTGAGGTTGAGGGCGAAGGCGAAAACGATAAAGAAGGTGTCGGAGTGGTTGTCGGCGAAGATTCAATATTTTGGGAATTTTTGAGCGAAGGCGAATTGGTTGGCGATTTTTTAATTGAAGATGGTGACGGAGATACAAACGTCAATGTCGGGCTGGGTGTTGGCGGAGAAACTAAAAAAGTTCCCGGCTGAGCCTTGGCCGTAAAATAATCGAGATTTAATAAAACGCCTGCGCAAATTATCAAAACTAATCCTAAAATAACTAACTTGATTTTTAAGGGCCGGGATAAATTCTTCATCTTAAGTCCTCAATTACATCTTGTATCTATTATCTTGGGGTTCTTCGGCATCCGAAGCTTAATCACCGCGGGGCTAAACTTGGCTCCCGAGCAGGGGCTCGAAGGTCGGTGTCCAACCGACGTCTCTATTCACTCGTACCATGATTATCTATAACTTAGGGTTTATTTTGAAAGTAATTATCAATACTTTCCCGTTCGTCTATCATGCGTGGTTCTGGCACTACCCGAAAAAACCAAATCGCCAAAGCGATTGGATTTTCTCCCGGGCAGGGACTCGAACCCCGATTAGCGGAGCCAAATTCCGCCGGCCTACCATTAGCCGACCCGGGAAGATATTTTAATCTTACCATTTTTGCCTTGACTTTTCAATCAAAAACGGATATAATAAGGATGCCTTAAGTAATCGAGGCGACTACCCCGTCGCTGAGACGGGGAGGAAAGTCCAGGCACCAAAGAGCAACGTAGTCCGCGCAAGCGGACCAAGGGTGACCTAGGGAATAGTGCAACAGAAACATACCGCCTACCCGTGCGAAGCACGGCGGCAAGGGTGAAATCGTGGGGTAAGAGCCCACGCGTAGCCATCGTGAGATGGTGCGGTGAAAACCCTACGTGGTGCAAGTCGGATGGCCCAAACTCAGTTGTTCTGCAAAATGTGAGCAGGAACTTCCCATTGAAGTAACTGTTCTCCAATCAGAAAGAACTTGCTCGGTTCTAACTGGGGTTGGGTCCGACGCAACCCGAAAGGGTCCCCTTCGGGGTAGATAGATATCGCCTAAACCAAACCTGGCTTATCGATTACTTAGGGCTTTTTTTGTTCTAAAAAAACGGCGGACATTAATCCGCCGCGATTAGGGTCTTAAAGGAAGAATCTTTTTTCGAAGCGTCGCCGTCAGGCCAGTAACTGCTGGAGCCGCCGCCTGAAATCCTTGAAGAGAGCCCCATCCAGATCATCGACCGTCCTGACCGTGGCCAAGTCCGCCACCAACTCACGCAATTCGGGCGGCACTCGTCTATCCTTAGCAAAAGCCAAAGCAACATTCCGACAAAGCATACCAAGAATCATTCGCTCAGCCTCTGTCCCTTCTTCAATTACCCGGCTGACGTCGTCGCTGTCCCAATCAATATTGAACCGTTCGCTTTCGCGACGGACAAATAAGGCGGCCATCAAGGCCGAGTCTACCCTCAACATTAAACCGGTTTGGTCAAGGGATTTTGCTTGTCGAAAAGCCTGTTTAACCGCTTGTATCGCCCGTCTGAGATCCTCTGATTGACCACGTCCACTCTGCTGCATTTGACAGTCTAACATGACTAACACAAAGTGAACCAAATACAAACCAACATCCGAAATGTTCAGCATCGCCAGAATATCGCCATCGTCCAGTTGCTCCATCTTCTTGCTCCCTGATATCTTGCTCCCGGATAACTGAATGATATCATTTAAATACTTCAAAATCAACCCGCCGGCGCTGATTATCTGATATCCCCTAATCCAACGGATGATTGTCAATCAACGATTTGTAGAACATCCGGTGGACTTTGGAGGGCCCGAGTTTTTTGAGACACTGGCGATGCAAACGCGTCCCGTAACCTTTGTGTTGGCTAAAATAGTATCCTTTTATCTCTCTGTCTAATTGTCTCATTAATTTATCGCGATATACTTTGGCAATAATACTTGCCGCCGCAATTGATGCACAAACCATATCCCCTTTTTTGATCGCCCGGCAGGGGATAGAGGAGACAAATTCAAAACCATCGGCTAAAATAAAATCTGGCTTCCGCCTGAGTTTTTTGACAGCCCGCGAGAATGCCTTTTGCGTACTTTTCGTCAATTTCCATTTATTGATCTCCTCAACCGAGACTTCGCCAATCCCCCAAAGACATCGCTTTTTGATTTTCTTGGCTATTTTTTCTCTCTCTTTGGCCGTGAGCAATTTGGAATCTCGCAAATTATATATTCTTTTAACATTGGGGTTTTGAGTTTTGATCTTGGCCGGCGACGGCAGGATCACGGCCGCGGCGACTAATGGTCCGGCCCATGCTCCCCGACCAACTTCATCGAGACCGCAAATAACTTCAAAACCTTTTTCTCGTAGAAAATCCTCGTGATGGGTTTTGGGAATACGCAATCTTTTTGATTTTTTTAATTTAGACATAACAAAAACCAGCCGACTCTCTTAGAGAACTTTTTTGAGATATTGGCCGGTATAAGATTTGGCGTTTTTGGCAATTTCCTCTGGCGTACCCTGGGCAACAATTTCACCCCCTTTATCCCCGCCTTCGGGCCCAAGATCAATTATCCAATCCGCGCATTTAATCACATCTAAGTTATGCTCAATGACAATGACAGTATTGCCCCGGTCAACCAAGGTTTGTAAAACATTGAGCAATCTTTTTATATCTTCAAAATGAAGACCGGTCGTTGGCTCATCTAAAATATAAAGGGTTTTGCCGGTATCGTGACGGGCCAGCTCCGTGGCCAGTTTAATTCTTTGGGCTTCCCCACCGGATAAAGTTGTGGCTGGCTGACCCAGATGCATATAGCCCAAGCCCACTGATTCTAAAACTGAAAGTTTATCGTAAATTTCGCCAAAATCGCGAAAGAAATCGCGCGCTTCTTCAACTGTCATCTCCAAAATGTCGGCAATCGTTTTATCACGAAAGGTAATTTCTAAAATTTCTTTATTATAACGCTTGCCTTTACACTCCGGACAGGTGACATAGACATCGGGCAAAAAGTGCATTTCAATCCGCAAAACACCATCGCCACGGCAGGTTTCGCAACGCCCACCGCGAAGATTAAAAGAAAATTTAGAAGCATCAAAATTTTTTGCCAAGGCTTCGGGAGTGGCAGCAAAAACTTCGCGAATGGGAGTAAATAAATTGGTGTAGGTTGCCGGATTAGAACGAGGGGTCCGGCCAATCGGCGACTGATCAATGGTGATCACTTTGTCTAAAAATTTAACACCAGCAATCCCTTTATGTTTGCCAGCCGGATCTTTGGCTCGATGAATTTTATTCGCCAGCGCTTTACCAAGGATTTCTAAAACTAAAGTGGATTTTCCCGAACCAGAGACCCCAGTGACGCAAATAAAGTTGCCTAAAGGCAAAGTG
>Ga0272448_1006899_pt1 | contig 12143 bp, 9 predicted proteins | sample YNPCB0191_FD_202220 | JGI IMG/M metagenome (GOLD analysis project Ga0272448, IMG submission 202220) | Hot spring sediment microbial communities from Yellowstone National Park, WY, United States - YNP-CB-019-1 | ecosystem: Environmental > Aquatic > Thermal springs > Hot (42-90C) > Sediment... | reverse complement strand
TGCGGCGTCCATCTGCGGCGGAGTGTCCCCGTTGAAAACCACTTGATACATCTGCCGATTGAACATCAGGCGGTCTCCCTGCTGAAGCACGGACGAATACACCCGCGCGCCGTTGAGTTGCGTCCGGAGCTCGTCGTCGTGCGCGAGGTCGTACACCGCCCACCCCCTCCGCCAGGGCATCAGGATCGCCAGGGCCGGCACCGGAACCTCCGACTCCACCCGCACGTCGGCCCCCGGCCGCGTGCCCACCACCGCAACGCCCTCACGGACGGTCAGCGCGACGCTTCCGCCGGAATCGACCAACCACAGCCCCGGCGCGGGCAGAATCGCCTGAAACTGCCCGCTCTCATAGTTCCGGCCGCGCGACCCTGGCAGCGGCTGCGTGTGGATTCGAATGTCGTACGGTCCGATCCGCACTTCGTCGCCCTCTTTCAGACGCGAGGACCGGATCCGCACGCCGCCGACGAACGTCCCGTTGCGGCTCACCAGGTCGCACAGGATCGGGTCGCTTCCGTCGCAGAGGATCGCCGCGTGCGTCTTGCTCACCGCCTCATGGCGGAGGATGATGTGCGCTGTTGACCGCGACCCGATGACGGTTACCGCGCGACGGAGACACCAGGTCTTCTGTTGCGGCGTTCCGGGTCGGCAACTCAGATAGAGCATGGGCACAAGCGGCGGCCAGCCGGCCGCGTGAAGTTCGCGCGGAAGGTCGTGCCGCGACTGCAACAGGTCCGGCGGATTCCTCACCATACGCCCCGACAATCTCGCAGGGCCCTCGGCGAATCAGACCGCTACGGCGAGGGGCGGCCCGACGATCCGGGCCCTCAGGTACGAACGTAACAAGTGGGTAACCTGGCTAAGGAAAAATACGATTCACACGTCTCTTCGGCAAATCGCACCGGGGAAGTTGGACGACGGCGACCCATAATGCTATGAGTACCCTGTGCGGGCTTCCCGCCGGCGAGCCGAGGAGACGGCGCGTGGGACCGATACGATGTGTGATCACCAACGACGATGGCAACGACGCCCCGGGCCTACGCGCCTTGTACGCGGCGTTGCGGGGATTAGCGGACGTGGCCGTCGTCGCCCCCTCGACCGAGTGGAGCACGCGCGGCCATAATGCCCCGAGCCGTGATCCGCTTCGCGTAGAGCGCCGCGACGACCCCGAGATGGGCCGCATCTTCGTCGTTCACGCGCCACCGGCCGATTGCGTTCGGCTGGCCCTTTGCGAGCTGATCCGGCCGGCCCCCGACGCCGTAATCGCCGGGATCAACCGCGGCAGTAACGTCGGCGTGGACGTCTTCTACTCCGGCACGGTGGCGGCGGCGCGTGAAGCGGCCATTCTCGGCTATCCCGCCATCGCCATCTCCCAGCTCGTCCGCAAGGATATGCCCGTCGATTGGAACATCACGGCCAGGTTCGCCCGCCGGTTGCTCGAGCACCTGCTCGCCGAATTGCCCGACGCCCGCCCGGTTCCCCTGTGGAACGTCAATCTCCCGCACCTGCCGCCCGGCGGCCGGCCCAAGGGCATCGTCAAGGTGCCTATGGCCACCTCGCCCCTGCAGATATGCTATGAGGCCCTTGATCCTCCGCACGCCTCTGCCGGCGGCGAACCGGGCACATATCGCTACACCGGCGCCTATTTCCGGCGCCCGCAGCCGGCGGGAACCGACATCGAGTACCTGTTCGCCGACTGGGCCACGATCACCGAGCTGACAAACGACCTTACAGACGCATCCGTCGGCCGCGCCGAACTGACCTGGACGTTCGACTGACGTGAGTGTCAATCGCTCACGCGTTCGATGCGTTGCCCCGCCATGATCGTCGCCCGACCCCAGCCCGGGGGCACGTACAGCAGCATCTGCGTGCCGGCCGCCTGCGCCACAATCGCCGCGACCGGCGAGTCCGCGGCGATCCGCAGGACATCGCCCGCCTTCGGCTCGGTGTCGGCGGATGATGCCCCGATCACCCAATCGCCCGACCGCCACACGGCGCGTACCGCGCCGACCGTCTGAACCGGTGCCGGCTCCATCGGCTCGCGGACCACGAGGTCCCACTTCTTCAGTTCGCCCGGCGCTTCTCCCGGTGCGCCCGGAATCGGCTCGGCCCCCGCGAAGTCCACTTCGACCGTCTGCACCTCCAGCCGCGCCACGACTTTCCCGTCGCGCACGACTGCAAACGTCTGCCCCGCCTGAACCCCGTCCGCGCCGCCGGCCGAGATCAGCACAAATCCCTCTCGCACGTCGAAGATCCGCGCCGAGAGACGCCCGGCCGGCCGCGACGTCGCCGGCCTCGCTACCGCCCGCAGGCCCACGCTCGGCTGCGTCGTGCAGAATGCGCGAAGTGCTTTGGCCAGACACAAGCGATCGCTGCTCGTTACCACGCCCGCAAGCCCGACGTAGTTGTCTCCGTCGAACAGCTCCAGTTGGCGTTCCGGCGTGAATCCATCGCGCCGGGCCCCGGCCAGCTTCAGAATCGCGCCGTCCTTGTCCGGCGTCACTTCCATAACGACGCTTTCCGGACGACCCGTTCGCGCGGCCGCCGGAGACGGCCACAGATCCACCGCATCGTCCACGTCCGGCACGGCGTTGGTCACGAGCGGCCGTGGCCGTACCAGCGCCGTTTGCGCCAGGACTGATTCGACCCGCCCTCGGGCGATCGGAAAGTCCTCCCGCCGGATCCAGACCGCGTCCCCCTCGGTCAGACCGCTTTGCCGACCGAGATCCACCCAGACCTGCCGACCGCCCGGCCCCACCGCCGCCGCCCTGCCCGATATCGTGGTTTCCGCGGGCATGGCCCTCTTGGCGCGGGCGACGAACGACGCGGGCACGACCACCGCTGTCCATCGCTTCTCCGTTCGCGGGGCCGGTTGAGTCGCAGCCGCTTCCGTATCGAGTCGCTCGTCCGTCCGCACCGCCGCACTCATCCCATCGAGGATGAAGACTTCGCCCGTCGCGATGATCCGCAGGTCGTCGCCCGCGTCCAGCACGACCACGCGATCGCCCATGGCGACGCCTTCTCTCCGCCCGACGTCGATACTCGCCACCGGTTCGATCTTCGCAACCCCGGTCACCGACGCCGTGAGGATACCACCGTCCGCCCGGGCACGACCCGAATCCATCCCACTTAAGACGACGAGAGCCGCCAGCAAGCCTCGAACAAACCGCGCACTGCCCTCTGCCTCCGAGCAAGGCGGAACGGGCGCGGGCGACCGGACCGGATGCGCTGCGGCGCTCATCGCCCTGCCTCCGCCGCTCGCAGGGGCCGTTCCAGCAGCGCCTCCACCGCCTCGATGACCTCGGTCGCCTCGACGCCCCGCATGCACGCGTGCCCGTGACGGCACTGCGAGAGCTTCTTCAGATAACACGGCGAGCATGGCAGCGGGTGCCGCACGATCCGGCTGTTCGCCGAGAACGGCCCGTTGCGACGCGGGTTTGTCGGGCCGACCACGCCCGCCACCGGCCGCCCGAGCGCCACCGCCACGTGCATCGGCCCCGACTCGTTGCTGATCAGGATGCTCGATGCGTCGATTAGCGCGATCAGGTCGCGCAGGCTCGTCCGACCGCACAGGTTGCCGCTCGGCACGTCGGCCGCCGCTGCCACCGCGCGGCAATCCGGCATCTCGCCGGGGCCGCCGGCCAACACGATCTTCAGTCCCCGAACACGATAGAGATGTTCGCAGACCGCCGCGATCTTCCTCGCGGGCCAGACTTTCGTCTCCCAGCGGGCGCCCGGCGTAACGAGCGCGAACGGCTCGCCCGGCCCGACTCCCGCGTCGGCCAGCAGCGACCCCGCGTTGGCCCGCGCCTCCGGGGGCACGTGCAGGCGGAACTCGATCGGCACGTCCTCGAAGCCGAGCATCGGCGCCACGCGATAGTACCGCACCACCGCATGCTCGTCCGGATCGCCCGGGGAAATGCGGTCCGAGTAGAACATCCACGCGAACTCCCGCGCTCGGGCGAAGCCGATCCGCGTCGGCGCCCCGCTTGCCCACGCGAGAAAACCGCTCCGGAACAACCCTTGCAAGTCGATTACGAGGTCGAACCGCCGCTCCCGCAGCCCCGCCACGAATTCCATGAACTCGCCCGTGACGCGGATGCTGCGGCCTATCTGCCCGTATCGCTTCCGGTCGAATGGTATCAGCTCGTCGATCTGCGGGTGCCCCTCGAGCAGCTCCCGGCAGCCCGTCGCGATCAGCCACGAGATCCGCGCGTGCGGGTAGCGATGACGCAGCCCGTTGAGCACCGGCAGCGCGTGCGCGACGTCGCCGAGCGAACTCGGCTTGATGATCAGGATCCGATCGAATTCATGCTTCGCCAAGTCCATCGACCGATCCACCGCTTCTTCGGCTTGACTTCCCCCGCCCGGGCCCCTCTGACGCCACAGACGCTCACTGTAGCGCATCGCGGCAGGAGGGGCAAGCGAGGCGGGTACGGGACGCCGTCGCGGCGATAAGACCTGCATGCGTGAGTGGAACGGCGCCGCACACCGCGGAATGCGGTGGGTCCGCCGCACGTGGCAGCAGGAACGATCGCACGGCGAACCCGCCCGCACACCGCCCGAAAGCACGCCCCCGGGCTCATTTACTCCCACTCCGGGAGGCACTCGTCGTCCACCGGAGGAAGTGGAGCAACCCACGGCACGCTCTCCCCGCCAGACCCGGTTACTTCGTGAAGCACGATGTCAAGCCGCCCGTTGCAGCCGCTCGTTGGAATCGTTGTGAACAGGGATGCCCCGGCCACAACCAGCGCCGCGAGAAACCGCCACGTCTTCTGTACCCGTTCTGCGGTCATGATAGACCTCCTTGTGATTGATTCGGCCTTCTGGATCGTTGTGTCTGCCCGCAGCAAACACCACGCCCCTGAACGTGCAATTCACGTGCCACGGAGTGAGATCGTTCCAGCATCTCATCCGTGCCGTTCGGGGAACCTGATCGGGCAACAGTACCCACATTGGGTGCCCGCTGCCCACGCCTGCGCACCTGCGGTCGCCGGCTTCGCTGGAATCGCCTCTTTTTTCCGGCGAAGCGCGGATATTTTTCTTGATCGAATCCGCGTTTGCGTGTAAAAGGCAGGGTGGACAATCGACCGCCGATCCTGCTGCGAGGGATCTTGACCGCCGGCATCAGGGGCATCTGCCCCGGCGTTCCCCTTGCCTGCCCCGTCTGATGTGCAGGATCGACCGTCCGGCTCGCGAATTGCCGTAATAGGGAGCGGTTTCTTACCCGCCGACGCATTCGGAGGTCCTCTCATGCCATCTACGCTCGCACATTGGGGTCCCGTGACGGCCATACTGGCAACGGGCTGCCTGATCGTCGGCTGCCCGCAACCGCCCGACGGCGGTGCCGGATCGGATGTCTCCGCGACCAGCATTCAGCAGGCTGAGGCGGAGTTTGCCCTCAGCCGGACAGGCGCGGACCAACTGGCCCAGCTTCTCGACGGCGGGGCATCGACGCAGGATGCCCTGACGACGCTTGCCGACAACCTTCGCCAGGACCCGATGATCGCCGCCGCCGCCCTGCAGGACGACAATCGGGGTCTCTGGGTCTTCTACAAGTCGGGCCTGGAGCAAGTGTACTGGGTTGTGGAGGAGGATGACTTCGGCATCGACCCGCAGGTGGCGATCAGCGCCGCCTCGCCGGGCGCGGCCAAGGGACCCCCAACGTCGCACCGGCTTGCCCCGTCTGCAAACGTCGCAGCGGCGCGGGGCCCCGTTACGACGATCGCCCAGTCGGGCTCGACGATCCAATACAAGCTGCCGGCGAACAACAAGGCCGTCCTCGCCAACGCGCTCCACGTGACCATCCCCCTCCAAGACGTGCGGCAACCGCTGGAGAAGATGTTGACGGCGTGCGGATATGAGGTGACGAGCGTCGACGCCGACTTCGAGTTCTTCAAGAACATGAGCCGGTTCGGTGTCGTCTTCCTCGAGGCCCACGGCGGGATCCGACCATCGACCGCGATACCGATCTGTCAGGAGCCCGGCACGGATGCGGCCATCTCGACGTCCGTTCCGATCACGGCCGAGACCGAGCAGATGGTCATGAAGGAGTATTTCAACGACCTGTACATATGCGGCCGCCTCCGCCGAAGCACGGTCGAGGTCAAGCGAGAGGGTAAGCCCACGCTGTACTTCCCCTTCTGGGCGGTCACCCCGGCGTTTGTTCGCAAATACGATACCGGCAAGTTCCCGGATTACGCCCTCGTGTGCTTCAGCGCGTGCCGGTCGTTTACGCCGGACGGGAGCCAGTGGGCTGACCTGACGTACGAGAAGTCGTACGGCTCGGTGTTCGTGGGGTGGGACAACCACGTTCACTACGGCATCTCGGCCCGGGCCATGTTGCACCTGTTCCAATTCCTCACCGGGGCGGACGAGCAGTTCGATCTCAGCCAGATCGATCCGAAGACCGGTGCCAAGACCATCTTCCCGCTGCTGTTCAAGAACGACTACGCGCCCGTGCTGCCGCAATCGGTGGACCTGGCCGTCGACGGTCTGCGGCCCAAGAACTTCGACGTCGATCCGAAGACGACCGCGCGATTGACGGCCAAAGGGGACTCGCTCTACGGGTTCAACCGGCTCATTCTCACCCCCGCCATCGAAACGTTCGAGACGCTCGGAGACGGCAAGGTACGGCTCGGCGGGCGCTGCGCGGACAACGCGGAACTCTGGTTCGGCGAGGAGACAGCGGTCAACATCGGTTCCGCCAGCAACGGAGTGTGGGAGTTCCCGCTGGCAGCGCACTTGTACGGCCCGATGTCGCTGCACCTGCAAAACCGCAAGTCTCCGCCGCGCGATCTGCTCCGCTGGTATCCGGTCGTCGTCCGGATACGGAACGCCCAGCCTGCTGATCAATGGGGCACGTGCAACAGCGAGGCTACGTACCGGCTCTCCCTGCGCGCCATTGCCGCGGGACATCGCGAAGGCGCCGAAGTATGGAATAACCCGGAGACAGCCTTCAGCGGACACTGGGACCCCGACGCGTCGACGGTTACCTGGTCGGTCACCGGCGACAAGACCGTTCCGGACGACTTCTTCGGCCCGTCCCGCTGCCAGTGGTCGGGTTCCGGTTCGCGGACCTTCGGGGAGGTCTCCGTCGAGGCCGGCAGCACCGGCGAGTTCTATTACCCGTACCCGCTGGACGTAAAGAGCGCATGGCTGGCCGTATCGCCGCCGTTCTTCCTGGAAGGCACAATGAATTGCAGCGGCTGGTCCGCGCCGGACTATGCATGCGGTCCGCCACCCGGTCTCAGTGCTCAGGTCCCGTTGCGGGCGACGGACTGGTCCGTCATGTCCGGCTCGACCACAGACGTGATGGGTTCCTACGTAATCGAATGGGAGTGGTGCACCCCGACGCCGGCGTTCGACAGCACCCTGGCGCCACGATAAGGGCTACGAGTGTCCTCTTGCTCTCTTTCAGGAGGTCATCGGATGACACACTCAAGCAAGACATGGATGGTTCTCTCAGTACTCGTATTGAGTGCCTTCCTCGCCGGCCAGACGGGGCCGTGCGGAGGGTCGCCGCCGTCGGTCAGACGCTAACCGCCCTCGCCGTGGTCAGTCTGTTCTGCGGCCTGTTGCGACGGTCGCATCGCGGCGGAATCGGCAGGGGCGACAGACCTCTCGCTCCCAACCCGTGCCTGCTTCACACCCGCCCCCGCTCGCGCGTCACCAGTTGATGCGCCAGACGCGTCGGCTCCGGCAATCGATATCCGACCGAGCACGCCAGCACAACGCGGATCGCATCCGCAAGCGTGATCCGATGCCCTACGCTCACATAGACCGGCTTCACGCCGTCGCGCGTGCGAAGCGCGACCCCGATCGGCTCTCCGTCGAGCGTAAGGTCGGCCGTCGAGCCGCGCCGCCGCCCGGGCTCCCTGTGCTCCCCGCACAAAAGGCTCTTCGCGCAGCCCAGGCTCGGTCGCTCCAGGCACACGCCGACGTGACACGCCAGCCCGAACCGCCGCGGGTGCGCCAGCCCGTGCGCATCGAGCATGAACACGTCCGGCACGTTCCGGAGCCGGCGCACGGCCGCCAGCACCACCGGCGCCTCGCGGAACGAGAGCAACCCCGGCACGTACGGAAACACGGTCCGTCGCCGTGCCACCACCGTCTCGACCGCTTCCCGCCGGTCCACGGCCCACACCACGATCCCCGCCACACACGATGCCTTGTCCGTCGTGTACGTGACATCCGCGCCCGCCACCAGGCGCACGCAACCGACCAACGGCTCGATCCGCACGCGGCCCGCAAGCGACCTCTGAATCGCGATCGCCCGCTTCGGCGAGACGTTCCATCGATTTGGCGACGGCGGCAGCTTCATTGCGGATGCGCGGATTCTATGGAACCGGCCATACCCGCACAACCGCACCGATCGCATGCGGTGCTACGGAGGGAAGCGTCGCAACGGACGCCCCGCACCCTGAAACCCGGCCCCGGCCGCCGGAACTCGTTCCGCCGGGCGATTGACCCGTGACCGCCATCCGTGTAAGGTGCACAGCATGCCAGAGGGACAACCATTTGAATGTGCGATCGTCACGCCCGAGGCCAAGGTCTTCGAGGGCGCCGTGCAGTTCGCGGCCCTGCCCGCCCACGACGGCGAGATCGGCATCCTTCATGACCGCGCGCCGCTGCTGTGCAAGCTGGGCATCGGCGTGCTGCGCATTCAGGATCGGGCCGGTGCCCGGAAGTGGTTCGTGGACGGCGGCTTTGCCCAGATGCTCGAGAACCGGCTGACCGTCCTGACGCAGAAGGCGATCGCGCCCGAGGCGATCGATCGCGCCGCCGCTCAGCAGGCGCTCGACGAGGCCCAGCGGATCGAAATCCGCGACGAGGCCACCCGGCAGGCCCATAACGACGCCGTCGCCCGCGCCCGGGCGCAGCTTAAGCTCCTCTCCGATTCGTAGAACTGCCCGGGGCCGCCCGAGATGGCGCCGCGTACCGGCCCACTTATAGAAGCGACTTCAGCGCATCCCAGACGGCATCCACCTCCGCCTCGGTCATGGTCCCGTAAAACGGCAGGGCAATCGTGCGGGCGGCGACGGCCTCGCAGACGGGGAAGTCGCCGGGCTTGAAGCCGAACCGCTCCCGCATGTACGGCTGGAGGTGAATCGGCGTGAAATACCGGTTGCAGCCGATGTTCCGCGCGCGAAGCTCGCCCATGATCCGGTCGCGATCGGCCTCGGCGTAGCGGTCCGCCAGTCGCACGACGAAGACGAACCAGCTCATTTCCACGCCCGGAATGATCTTCTGCGTACGGAGACGATCGTCGCCCGCCAGACGCTGGAGATACATCTCCGCGACACGGGCCCGCCGTGCAAGGATCTCATCGATCCGGCGGAGTTGCGCGAGCCCCAGCGCGCAGTTGATGTCGCTCAGGCGGAAGTTGTAGCCGAGCCGCTCGTGGGTCAGCCAGCCGGCACCCTCGCCACGGCCCTGGTTGCGCATCGAACGGGCGACGCGGGCGATCGGCTCGTCGTTCGTGACGATCATCCCGCCCTCGCCCGTGGTGATCTGCTTGTTCGGATAAAAGCCGAAGACGCCCACGTCGCCGAGTGCCCCCGCCCGCCGGCCGTGATAGCGAGCCCCGAGCGCTTCGCAGGAGTCCTCGACCACGCGCAGCCCGTGTTTGCGGGCCACCGCCAGAATCGGATCCATGTCCGCGGGCTGACCGAACACGTCTACCGGGATAATCGCTCGCGTCCTCGGTGTGACGGCCGCCTCGATCCGCGCGGGATCGATGTTCCAGGTATCCGGGTCGATGTCCACGAAGACCGGCCGGCCGCCCTCGAACAGGATGCAGTTGCTTGACGCCACGAAAGAGAACGGCGTGCTGATGACCTCGTCGCCCGGGCGGATGCCGATCGCCGCCATGCACAGATGCAGCGCGGCGGTGCCGCTGGAAATGGCCACAGCGTAGCGCGTGCCGCAGTAGCGGGCGAAGGCCGCCTCGAACTCTGCGAGTTTCGGGCCGAGCGAAAGGTGCGGTGTCTTCATCACGGCGACGACGGCGTCGATTTCTGCGGGCGTGATGTCCGGCCGAGCGAGCGGGATCTCCATCCGTTTGCCTCCTGGAGCGACGAAAAAACGGGCCGTATTATAGCAACGCCTGTTCGCGTCCGATACAGGTCAGAGCGGCAGCGGAGGCGTTCTGCGCTGCGCCCGCGTTGCGGGGAGAATCGGCGGGTACTAAGATGCCCGCGAGGTTTTTCCGTGGGAACACCTGACAAGGAGTGATTCATGTCCGATAACGCGCTGCTGGAGAAAATCGAATCCCGCAAGGCCCTCATCGGCATCATCGGGATGGGCTACGTCGGGCTTCCCCTGGTACGAACATTCTGCAGCGGGGGCTTTCGCGTGCTCGGATACGATATTGACCCGGCGAAGATCCGCATGCTCAACGCGGGCAAGAGCTACATCGAGCACATCCCGTCGAGCATGATCGCCGGCCTGATCAAGGCGAAGAAGTTCCGCGCGACCGCGAAGGCCCGCGAGCTCCGGCAGTGCGATGCGATCATTATCTGCGTGCCGACGCCGCTGACCAAGACCCGCGACCCGGACATGACCTACATCATCGGCACGGCCGAGACGATCGCCGCCAATTTGCGCAAAGGGCAGCTCATCGTCCTGGAGAGCACCACGTACCCGGGTACGACGAGGGAGGTGGTCAAGCCGATCCTCGAAAAGACGGGACTTCAGGCGGGCAAGGACTTCTTCCTCGCCTTCTCGCCGGAGCGGGAGGATCCCGGCCGCACCGATTTCGTCACGGAGACGATCCCGAAGGTCGTCGGCGGCATGGGCGCGCAGGCGAGCAAGCTCGCCACGACGCTGTATGGATGCGCGATCAAACGCGTTGTTCCGGTCTCCTCGTGCGAGGTGGCCGAGGCGGCCAAGATCCTCGAGAACGTCTACCGGTGTGTGAACATCGCCCTCGTTAACGAGCTGAAGGTGATCTTCGACCGGATGGGCATCGACGTGTGGGAGGTCATCAACGCCGCAAAGACCAAACCGTTCGGCTTTTCCGCGTTCTACCCGGGGCCGGGGCTCGGCGGGCACTGCATCCCGATCGACCCGTTCTACCTCTCGTGGAAGGCCCGGGAGTATAACGTGGCTGCCCGGTTCATCGAGCTGGCCGGCGAGGTGAACACGTCCATGCCGGAATATGTGGTCGAGCAACTCGGCCACGCGCTCAACGACCGCGGCAAGGCCATGAAGGGCGCGAAGGTCCTCGTGCTCGGGCTGGCGTACAAGAAGGACGTGGACGACATGCGCGAGTCGCCTTCGATCGAGCTGATCGAGCTGCTCTGGAAGCGCGGCTGCCACGTGGATTACAACGACCCGCACATCCCGGCCACGCCGAGGCAGCGGGAGCACAACCTCGGCATGAAGAGCAAGCCGCTGAGCGCCGGGATGCTCGCCTCATACGACGCCGTGCTGATCTCCACGGACCACTCCGCCTACGACTACGCGTTCATCGTGAAGCATGCAAAGCTGGTCGTCGATACGCGAAACGCCTGCGCGAACGTGAAGACCGGGCGCAACAAGATCGTCAAGGCATGAAAACCGCCGGGGCGTCCCGTCCCACGGAGGGCTGAGGCGTGAGCCGGGAACCCGGCAGGCGGACGCGGCGGTCAACCGGAACGACCGGAACGACGTCGAGGTCGTCGCGAAGGGCCCGCACATCACGATCAAGGTCAACGGCGTGAGGACGGCCGACTGCGCCGAAGACGCCGCGACGAAGCCGCGATCCGGCATCATCGTCCTGCAACTGCACAAGGGCAAGCCGGCGGAGGTCTGGTTCGCGGACCTCCGCATCAAGCCCCTGACTCGAACGTCCGCATGGCGTCGCAGCCGGCAGGGCATGCCGTTGCATGCCGCTTTCGCTATACGCGGAGCGTTTTGGCCTGCGATCGGGAGTAAGCCAAAGCGGCGTCGGTGCCGCCGCACTCCAAACGGGCGGCGACGAAGGCCCGCGAAACGAGACGAAGCCAGCGAACGGCCATATGGAGGAAGCCAGGGGACGGCCATATGGAGTGCGGCGCCCGTGACGCCGCTTTCGCTATACGCGGAGCGTTTTGGCCTGCGATCGGGAGTAAGCCAAAGCGGCGTCGGTGCCGCCGCACTCCAAACGGGCGGCAACGAAGGCC
>Ga0272448_1006898_pt1 | contig 12144 bp, 12 predicted proteins | sample YNPCB0191_FD_202220 | JGI IMG/M metagenome (GOLD analysis project Ga0272448, IMG submission 202220) | Hot spring sediment microbial communities from Yellowstone National Park, WY, United States - YNP-CB-019-1 | ecosystem: Environmental > Aquatic > Thermal springs > Hot (42-90C) > Sediment... | reverse complement strand
TTGCACTTCGACCCCCGCCTGGAAGAAGCCTACCGCGCCTGGTGGGGGCAGGATGATGCTGGCCGCTGGATTGCCGATACCGCCTGTGCCGGTTATGGCTGGAGCGAGGTTTTCTTCTCGCCGCGGCGCCAAATTGAAATGATCAATGCCGAACTGGGCGCACGCCATGGCCTGACCATCGCCGACCTGTTGAAGCGCAGGATTGCCCAGTCTCTGGCGGTTCAATCGTAGGCTTTCATCTTATAATCACACCATGACTTCGCCTGTTCCTCCTTCCGCCGGGCGGCAAATCGCGCGCGCCGCTGGAACTGTGATGCTGGCGTTTCTCCTCACCCAGCTCATCGGCCTGCTGCGGGTGGTGGTGGTCTACCGGGCGTTCGGGGCCAGCGCCGGGATGGATTCCTTCAACGCGGCCAACCGGGTAGCCGAACTTCTTTTCAATCTGGTGGCTGGCGGGGCGCTGGGTTCGGCGTTCATCCCCACTTTTACCGGCCTGCTGGCGCGCAAAGACCAGGACACCGCCTGGAAGCTGGCCTCAGCCGTGGCCAACCTTCTTTTCCTCGTCCTCACTCTGCTGGCCGTGCTCAGCATGATCTTCGCGCCGCAGATCGTGCGCCACGGTCTGTATGTGCTCTCTCCCGGCGAATCGCCCGGACAGGAGGCCCTCACCGCCGCCCTGCTGCGGTGGCTGCTCCCCACTGTGGTGATCTTTGGCCTGAGCGGGCTGGTCATGGGCATTCTCAACGCCCATCAGCGCTTCTGGCTGCCGGCCATTGCCCCGGCCATGTATTCTCTCGGACAGATCCTCGGGGTGCTGCTTCTGCCGTCAGCCTGGGGAATTTATCGCCTGGCGGCGGGGGCGCTGGCAGGGGCGCTCTTTCACCTGCTGGTGCAACTCCCCGACCTGTTGCGTCTGCGCGGGCGATACTGGCTTATGCTTGGGTTACGCATGGCCGAGGTGCGAGAGGTAGCCCGGCTGATGGGCCCGCGCGTGCTGGGCGTGGCGGTGGTACAGCTCAACTTTATCGTCAACACCATCATTGCCCTGAGCCTGCCCGAAGGGTCGGTTTCGGCGGTTACGCTGGCGTTCACCTGGATGTTAATGCCCCAGGTGGCCATTGCCCAGTCCGTGGCAGTGGCGGCCATGCCCACCTTCTCAGCTCAGGCCGCGCTGGGCCGTCTGGATGAGCTGCGCACGGCTCTGGCGGCCACTCTGCGCGGGGTGATCTTGCTGGCGCTGCCGGCGGCCCTGGGGTTGATCCTCCTCCGCACTCCGCTCATCCGCCTGCTGTATGAAAACGCCACTTTTACCCCGCGCATGACCCAGATGGTCTCCTGGGCGCTGCTGTGGTATGCTCTCGGGTTACCGGGGCACTCTTTGCTTGAGGTCATTGTACGGGCATTTTATGCCCTGCGCGACACGCGCACGCCGGTGTCCGTGGGGGTGGTGGCCATGTCGCTCAATGTGGGGTTCAGTTTTGCCTTTTCAGCGGGTTTCAGCCGCCTGGGCTGGATGCCCCATGGCGGACTGGCGCTGGCCAATTCACTGGCCACCCTGCTGGAAATGAGCGCCCTGCTGGTGCTGCTGCGGCGGCGACTCGGCGGGCTGGGAGGGCGTACAGTGCTCATGGCGCTCGGGCAGGCCGGCGTGGGGTTGGCCCTGCTGGGTGCAGTCCTGTGGGCCTGGCTGTTGCTGGAAGGCGTCCTTCCCGACTGGCTGATCGTGCCCGGCGGCGCCGCGCTCGGAGCCCTGGCTTATGCCGCCGGGCTCGCCCTGCTGCGCGTGCCCGAATGGAGCGCGCTCTTGCAGGCAGGCCGCCGCCTTCTCGCCAGAGGGCGGTCAGCGGGTATTTCCTGATCACCCCCCGGGGCGACTACCCCGGGAGCACATTCTGGTTCTAGAGGGATCACCATGAAAGACTTTTTTACCGAATTTCTTAAAAAGACGTCTTACCCGTTTTTATCGCCCAGCCCGCAATCGCAGGGGGCTCCTCAGCCTCCGCTGGAAATGCCCCTGCCAGACAACCTCACGCTCATCCCCCTGCCGGCGCCGGAAACCTTCTCCATCCCCCCGGCCGATCTGCGCGCCATCATTGAACAGCGCCGCACCCTGCGCCGCTATGCCGATGCCCCCCTCAGCCTGGAAGAACTCTCCTATCTTCTCTGGCTCACGCAGGGCGTCAAACGCGTCACTTCACGCCCGGCCACGCTGCGCACGGTACCCTCGGCCGGGGCGCGGCATGCCTTCGAGACCTTCCTTCTGATCAACCGGGTGCAAGGGCTGCGACCGGGCCTTTACCGCTTCGCGGCCAGTCAACACGCGCTGGCGCACCTTCCAGCTCCGGCAGATATTGCCGAACGCATTTATACGGCCACTCACAATCAGGAACACGTCCGCCTGAGCGCTGTCACCTTCCTGTGGGTGGCCGATACCTGGCGCATGGCCTGGCGTTATGTAGAACGCTCGATGCGTTATCTTTTCCTGGACGCCGGGCACGTCTGCCAGAATTTGTACCTGGCCGCCGAATCGATTGACTGCGGAGTGTGCGCCGTCGGCGCCTTCGAGGACGAAGCCATGAACGCCGCCCTGGAACTGGACGGCGTGGATCGGTTTGTCATTTACCTGGCGACAGTGGGCCGGAAAGAAGCCGCTCAATCGTCGGCGTAAGACAACCCCATGTCATCGGGCTGAACGGAAATCCCCTGTAAGGCCCGGAAACTGAGATCGGAAGGGGGAAGGCTGAACGTTCGGCGCACCTCTTCAAATAACGCCAGGTAACTGAGCGCGCTCCGCGCCTCCCAGCGCAGGCCAAGTTGTTCTGCCAGCCGACGAATCTCCCCGGCATTTTCGCCTTCGATCTCCACAAAATGGCCGTAAGGCATTTCATCCAGCACCACCACCATCTCACCCATGCGGTAGGTGGTGCGATATTTTTCGTACCGGACAACCACGCGGTAACCCAGAGCTTCCAGCAAATGCTGGGCCGCGGTGAAATTACTCACCTCGAATTCGATTTCCTGACGCATGGAAACTTCTTCGCCGATCCGGGCCGGGCCTTTGAAGGTCATCACAGCGCGATGATCGCGGCGCAGCCGCAGCACCTGGCGCGCCTGAGCCAGCTCTCCCTTTTCGTTGTCAAAACGCAGGTTGATCTCATACACGCGCGGGCTTTCCAGTTGCGCGCCCAACGCCTCTAACCGCGATTGCAGGGCCGGCAAATTTCGCACCATGAATTTGGCTTCAATTTCTTGTTCGTTGCTTGCCATCGTATCCTTTTCCTTCCAGCGCCGTACGCGCTACCCACTCCAGAAGAAACCACCCGGCCAGCGTCATCCCCAGGGAGAATGGCCAGTTGACCTGCATTTCTGCCGAGCGCGTGAACGCCAGCCGATCGGCCCAGTAAGACAGGGTGAAGACCAGCCCGATGACCCTCACCCCCACACCCCGCCAGGGTGTAGAAACGGCCATCAACGCTGCTCCCGCCAGCCCGGAAACTCCCCACAGCGCACCGCCCGCCGCCAGGTAAGCCGGCCCCGGGCGGATGCCCAGACTGGTCAGAAGAGAGGCATCGCTCAGGGCCAGTTCCAGGCGCAACCAGCCCAGCAGAGACAAATACAGAAACACCAGCGCCAGCAGGCTCCTCCGGCCTCTTCCCCTGACCGGACGGGGTTGGCTTTCTTCTTCCTGCGCGGCATGGAAAAGCGGTTCAGGCATGAGGTGAGATCCTCGGCCAATCCAGCAGGGTGACTTCAGCCAGAAGCCGCGCATTGACGTTGGCATCCAGGCGCGCGAGGGCTTCCATGAGGCTGTGCACGCACTGGCGAGCGGCCGAGAAACCCGCCTGTTGTGCAACCTGCCAGATGGCTTCCGCGCGATCGGGGTTGACCAGAGGAAGGCTCGCCCCGGAGGCAACCCGCAGAGTATCATGCCAGGCAGTAAGCCACACCCGTAAAGCCCCGCGCAGGGTTTCGCGGGTGCGTTCGGGCGCCCCACGGGTAAGGCCTTCGATGTAGGTGAACCGCTCTGTCCGTCCGGCGGAGAGCAGGTGAAGCCAGTCATCCAGGAGGGCGCTGCGTTGTTCCAGAAAGGCGCGGTCTTCTCTCAGCCGCAGCGCATATCCCAGCCGCCCTTCCGAAAGGTGCGCCAGCAGGTGGGCTTCTGCCTGCGGAAGGCCGCGCGCGGCAAGTTCTTCTTCCAGTCGGGGCACGGCCAGGGGGCGCAACCGCAGCACCTCACAGCGCGAAACAATGGTGGGCAGCAACAGGTCGGGGGAATCGGCTGTGAGAAGAAGAATGACCCGTGGGGGAGCTTCTTCCAGCGTCTTGAGCAGGGCGTTCTGAGCGCTGACGTGTGCCTCCTGAAAACGGAGCAGCCATGCCACGCGATAAGGCGCCTCGTAGGGAAGGAGTGACAGCGTTTTTTGCAACTCGCGCACCTGGTCTACTTTGAGCGTGCCGCCCTCGCTTTCGGCCTGCACGATGCTCAGATCGGGATGTTGCATCTGTTCTACCTGGCGGCAGGTGTGACAGGTGCGGCAGGGCTGGCCTGTCGCGGCGGGTTGCGGGCAAAACAGCGCCTGAGTCAGCCGCAACGCCAGCGTACGCCGCCCCACTCCGGGGGGCCCGCTGAAGAGGTAGGCATGGCGCACCTCGCCCTGCCGGATGTGCCCAACCAGCAGGCGCTCGGCCCATGCGTGACCAGTAACATTCCAGGGCATGGCTGGATTCTACCAGAGAACGCCCGCTCTGCCGACAGGCAGGGTTAATTTCTCCGGCGGTGGATGCCCCAGACGACCACCCCCTCTACCTGGCGGCGCTCTACCGGCCCAAAGGTACGGCTATCCACAGACCCCTCGCCGCTTCCCAGCACGAAGAGCTTTCCGCAGGGTTCGACCTGCGCAACGCGTTTGATCATCTGCCCGTACCCCGGCTGGTGAAACACAATCAGCCTGCCGGGGCGCAGACGCCGAAAAAGAAGGGGCAGGGCCGAGACTACCACGTAATCGCCGTTGGCGAAGTCGGGGGCCAGGCTCGAGCCCTGCACCCGCATTATTTTCAGAATCACAGCACCGGATAGACGATTTCTTCTTCGGGTTTATAAGGGGCTTTCACGCGTTTGGTGGGGATGCCTTTGATCTCCCAGAAAATTTCGGCAAAGCGATTGACCTGGGCAAGCAGGTCGAGCGCGGCTTCGCGGCTGGCCGACTGGCGTGCCTTCGACCCGGCCTGCATGATTTTATGCACCAGCGTGGGCAATTCGGGGTACTTTTCTACGTGTTCTTTTTTGATGAAATCGCCAAAGATGACGCGCACTTCACGCTTGCAAAGCTCGGCGTGCTCTTCTTTGACTGCGATATAGCGCGACATACTGTTATGAAATTCTGCGTTATCCTTCTGCGCTCCTTTGACCAGGTCGGCCATCAGGTCGACCATGCGGATGACGGTGAGGGCGGCCACCTGCGCCTGGTGAGGGTCATAGATGCCGCAGGGGATGTCGCAATGGGCATGGGCCACCTCAAAGTGAAAAAGCCGGTCGAGGACATGGAAGACTCGGTGAAACATAGCTTACCATCCTGATTGGATCGAAATGAACCATAGAGACCACTGCCTTAATCATAGGAGTTTACGGGGGGCGAGTCAAGCCTGGTTTGAGTCTGTGTTTGTCCCAAAGTTGGTGGGTGACTTGGGCGAAAAGCAGGCAGGCGGAATACGTTCCTGGTATCCATCGGTTGGCCAGGCCACGCCCACCCCAGCGGACATCAAACCACTGGCCATCCCCGGCCAGGTTTTCTACCCTCGAACCATCCGAGCCCTCATTTTCATCTTGCCGATCACTCTTTCGGTGGGATTATTCGTCCAGGGTACATCCGGCTCAAGCCAATCCCCAAGGCGCTCAGGTACCGCGAGCCACACCGATAACTCATCCCCAAGATCCAACCAATGGCTGCCAAGGCTCGCATTCTGGCGCTCTGTCGGGCCCGATCGATCCCTTCCGGGTCATGCCGAAACGTTCTCCGGCAGCGGCAGCAGCGATACCGGTACCCCCATACTTCCCCTGGATGTGGGTCTTTCACTTGGTTTGCGTTCCCGCCCCGGCGTCGGAAGGTCTCCCCTTTACAATACGGGCATTGGCCTGGCGCGTTCTCCTGGCAATACTTGACGTCTGGAAATGGTAGCGTGACCATTGACATGGCAGGCTCCGAGTGGATGGCGGTTTGGTTACTCCCATCTTACTCTAAGCTTGCTCTTTTTTCAAAACCCACCGGCTTTGAGACAATTACAGGATTTTTTGTTAAGCGCGGTTCACTATTGCATCGACCGTAAATAATCGTACCCCTTCATTCTTGGATCTGACTTCCAAATCAGCAGTAAAGCCATTACGAGAAAACAGGGCGAATTGAACTTTCTTAATATCATGGTCTTTCATCAAGACTTCCGCTTTTTGCTTGACATCATCCAAAACACTGGCACCAACCGGGTGAACTGTCCATTTACACTCACCCACGAAAGCAATCTTCTCGGAAAGGTTGATTGCGAGAACATCAATCTCTGCATCTCGATTCCACCATCCCCCGATCCGCTCAGGGAAAAAATCCAATTCACCTGCTTGCGCTAGACGGCCGGTGAAAGTTATCGCTGCTTCTTCAAAGGCAGTGGCGACAAAATGATCCAAATCTGGTTTGATCCGCTGCTGGAGAACTGCATCCGCCAGCCCAAGGTCAAGACTGCTTTGATTGGGGTGAACATAGCGAAACCAGAACCGAAGGAAATGGTCGTCAATCTGGTAAATTCCTTTTTTACTTTTTTCCGGTTGCGTTTCGGTGGCTGGCACACGCCGGGTGATCAACCTCATTTGCTGCAGAATGTCCAGATAGCGGGCAACTGTGGTTACATCCCCAATGCCTGCGCCCTGTGCGATTTCATTCAAACGCGTGCGGCCTTGCGCGATCGCCCTCAAAATGGAGAAATAATTCCGCGGCTCTCTCAACTCCTCCATGAGAAGTAAACGCGGTTCGTTGAACAAAGTGCCACTTTGGGCATCCAAAATATGTTGGCGGATATTGGCGTAAACATCCTGGTTATCCTTAAAGGTACGCAGATAATATGGCATTCCGCCTACCACCGCCCAGGTGATGAATTTTTCTTCCGCGGAATAGCGTGGGAAAAACAGGGCTGAGGAAGCCAGATCCATGGGTCGCAGCAGCGTGCTGGCTGTTCTCCGTCCATACAGAGGCGCCTGATAACCGAGCACTTCTGTTTCCATCATACCAATATACGAACCACACAACACCATCATGATCTGTGTATTTCTGAGCGTTTCGTCCCATACCTTTTGCAGAATGGATGGTATGGCTTTGTTCCCGCTGATCAAATACGTGAATTCATCCAGGACAACGATTGGTTTGGGTCGCATGGGAAGATCGGCCAGCGCCTGGAAGGCCGCCTCCCAGGAGGGGAAGGTGAAACCCGCGGGAACACCCGCATGGGTGAAACCGTACACCTGTTGAGAGAATGTCGCTAATTGCTCTGAATCGCTGCTTAAGGTGGCAATAAAGAAGATGTGGGGTTTATCTGAACAAAAAGCGCGCAACAGTTCCGTTTTTCCAACTCGACGACGGCCGTACAAGACGAAAAGTTCTGCCTGATTGGATCGATAGCGTTGGTCCAATAAATCAAGTTCTACCTTTCGGTCAATGAACATGGTTCCCTCCAGGAGACGACAATATTATACTAATTACAATTATTATAATCGTGATTAGTATAATAACCAATCGGCTTTTTCAGTTCCTTTTTTCGCTACGGGATCGCTCGAATAAGATACGGGAGTTTGTAGGTGTAACATTCTTTCTGTAAATTGCTGAACCTTAACAAAAGCGGTGAGTCAGAAGGATCCTACAGGTTCGCAAAATAAAACAGGAGACTGACATGACTCACCAAACCCATTTTACCTCTTTAGAAGAATTCACGGATGTTTTGTCCCAACAGGGCTGGGGAGCCATTCCCGAACTGCTGCGCATTCTGGTTAACCAGGCGATGGTCGAGGAGCGGGCAAAGTTTTTACAGGCGAAAGCCTATGAACGTAGCGCCCACCGCACCGGTCATCAAACCACTGGCCATCCCCGGCCAGGTTTTGTACCCTCGAACCGTCCGAGCCCTCATTTTCATCTTGCCGATCACTCTTTCGGTGGGATTATTCGTCCAGGGTACATCCGGCTCAAGCCAATCCCCAATGCGCTCAGGTACCGCGAGCCACACCGATAACTCATCTCAAAGATCCAACCAATGGCTGCCAATGCGCGCATCCTAGCCGTCTGTCGGGCCCGATCGATCCCAGGAACGTATTCCGCCTGCCTGCATTTCCTCCAAGTCACCCACCAACTTTGGGACAGACTCGAGAAAATTTGTATTGCGCCTGGCCCGGCCAATAGTTGTATAATATTTATAAAACAAGTATTAATTTCCGGTTGACCATCCATACATCAGGGATTGACTTTATTCATTCAATAGCGGTTGTAAATCCGAGATAAAAAATCCATATCGTTCGAAAGGCCAGGGTTTGGCTTGTGGGGGAGACCGGGGGGCATATGAAAGTTTTTGTGACCGGTGGAACAGGCTTTATCGGCCAGCCGCTTACTCGAATGCTGCTTCAACGCGGGTGGGATGTTACGGTCCTCGTCCGAAAACTAGAAAGCGCCGAAGCGAGGGCGATTCAATCACTGGGCGCGCAACTGGCGCACGGAGATATTACCGATCGCGAGTCGATGCGCGAACCCATGACCGGCGCCCATGCCGTGATCCATAATGCGGCCTGGTATGAGTTTGGAATTACCAGACAGGCTCAGAACCGCATGCGCACAATCAATGTGCAGGGCACGGAGAACGCCCTCGGGTTAGCCCTTGAACTGGGCATTCCAAAGATTGTCTACACCTCAACCATACTGGCCTTTGGGCCAACAGGCGATACGCTTGCCGACGAGACTTTCCAGCGGCGTTCCCCTCCTCTGTCTTGCTATGAGCGCACCAAGACAGAAGCTTACGAACTGGCAGTTGCCCTGCAAAAACGAGGGGCGCCCATCGTGATTGCGTGTCCGGCGGGAGTCATCGGCCCCGGGGATCGCTCTGCTCTGGGTTACCTGGTGCGAATGTACGTCCGCGGCTTTCTCCCACCCGTGCTCTGGGCGCAGAATGGCCGGCGCGCCCATGTGTATGTGGAGGATGCCGCAGAAGGAATTGTGCGTTGCCTGGAGTATGGAAAAGCAGGCGAAACCTATATCCTGAGCAACGGAGTCATGCGACATCGAGATATGATCAGGCTTTGGAAACAGACCCCCGGCGGATTCAAGGTGACGTTATTCTGGATGCCCTACCCCATGGCGATGCTCTTCAACCAGATCGCCGAAGTCATCGAGCGACTCTTCGGTCTGCCAGTGGTATTTTGCCGTGAATTTGCCCTCACCTCCTTTGCGAGCTGGCAGTTTTCAGCCGCCAAAGCAGAACGGGAACTGGGGATGCACTTTCGCAGCCTGGAACAGGCCTGGCTCGATACACTGGAAGGAGAGCGCGCACTGGCCCATAAGGACCAGGTAAATTTACGATAAAAATTTTCCTGCCGGGCACCATCTGATCCAATCATCGATGACAAATAGTACGTGACATCAAACATAGGGGGTTGTAGAATAAGACATTAACACCTCCCCCCACATTTTCTAATCCATGAATAGCTGCGCCCGATGAGCCGGGTAAATCATGGCCAAAGATGGGAAATGGCTGGCCTCTGGCTACGTTTACGAAATGCAAGATGATGAAAGACCATGAACGATGATTTTGAGATGGAAGAGTTGGCCCCCTGGCTGGTGCTCATCGCCACATTGATTGGCGGTTTTCTGCGCGCGCTCCTGCTCGATGCCAAAGGCATGTGGCTGGATGAAACATTCAGCGTTTGGATGGCCAGTCACAACCTCTCCGACCTCCTGCAATGGGCCGCCAGGACTGATCAGCAACCGCCCCTGTATTATCTTCTGCTCCATTACTGGATGGCGCTCTTCGGCAACACCCCTTACGATACCCGTTTGCTTTCTGCGCTTATCGGCACGGGCACCATCCCCATCATTTATCTGATCGGCAAACGCATCTCCGGCGCGGTCCTGGGGCTGGCGGCCGCGGTCATCCTGGCTTTTTCTCCTTTCCACATCTACTATGCTCAGGAAACCCGCATGGACACTCTTCTGGCGTTTAACGCGGCTGTCGCGATGTACGCCCTGGTCAGGCTGCTGACGGATTCGCGCGCTGCCAGACCCATCGGCAGCCAGTTTCGCGAGGTTTTCCATGCCTGGCGCACCCCTGAACCGGTAGAACCGGAACGCGAGGACGATCTTCACGGCCCAGAACCAGCCCGCGCTCAAAATAACCTAAGAGCCCGTGGATTCCGGCCACGCCGACTGCCCATCCAGAGCATTGAGACGGACCTGGCATGGACGGCATGGATCGTCTTCTCAGCAGCCACGCTCTTCAGCCACAATACAGGCGTCCTTTTTCTCCTGGCCGCGAACCTCCTGGTTTTCGGGCTGATGCTTTTTCAAAGACTCAAAAAAACCGGGGGAGGCCTTGCCTTCCAGGCCCCCTCACCGGGCAACTGGCTAAAGGCGCAGACAGGAATCCTCATGGTGTGGAGCCCATGGATCCTCCCCTTCATTCAGCAGGCCGGCAGAGTCTATCAGAGATTCTGGATTCCCCGGCCAACCCTGGAAGACGTGATCCAGGCGCTAAAATCCTTTCTGAATGCCTCGGGGCCAATTCCATCCAATCTGGCCACGGCGATCTGGATCCTCTACGCGCTGGTCGCTGGTTTGGGGCTGGTGTATTTTCGGAAGAAAATTCCGCAATTCTTCTTTCTGGGCGGCCTGTTCACCATCCCCCTTCTGGGTGAGCTGATCATCAGCGTCTGGCGGCCCATTTTTTGGGATCGCACCCTGATCTGGTCAACCATTCCCCTGTACCTGATACTGGCGGCGGGCGTCGCTTTTTTGAAATTTCGATTCCCGGTGTTCATGGCGCTGGGATTTTTGGCCACTATCAACCTCTTTTCCATCGGCGACTATTACCGGTTCGAGCCCAGAGAAGATTGGAGAACCGCCGCCCGCGTGGTCGCAGGATTCGCCGAAGAGGACGATTTAATCCTCTTCAATACCAATCTGGCAGTCATTCCATTCGACTACTACTTTCTACCCTATGAAACCCATTACTACCTTCAGGTAGAGAAACGCGGGCTCCCTCAAGACCTCTTCGAAAGCGGGGTTCTGGAGCCCGAGATGACGCCCGGCGATATTCCCGCCCTGCTTTCATCCCTGGAGGGGCAAAATCGGGTCTGGTTGGTTTACAGCCATGCCCCGTATACCGACCCCATGGGGCTTGTCCCGCGGGCGCTCGCCTCTCAAATGAAATTAATCCGCAAGGACAATTTTTATGGGGGGCAGGTTCAGTTATATACCAATCCCTGAGAGTTTTCTTTCAATCCTGCTTCGTCCCTTCAGGAAGGGATGGCCGGGCCTTCCCCTTTGGGTTGCTTTCCATAATTTTAAGTTATGGATAATTCAGGCGCACAGGCGCCAGGTGTTCATTTTCAACAATAACCACCTAAATAGTTGACATAACCCGCGCCTGCGCTTTACAATGCCCAACAGAGCGCCGCACAGGGCGCCCTGATCACCCTCTATTGAAAGAAGAATCTCATGAACCAAAACAAGCGTACCTCCAGACCGGAACAACCTTCCTCCGAAGGATTCACCGCAGAAGAACGGGCTGCGATGAAAGAGCGCGCCCGCGAGCTGAAAGCGGCCGCACGCGCAGACAAAGACAGGGTCGATGGAGAAAGCGCCTTGCTGGCGAAGATTGCGGAAATGTCGGAGCCAGATCGCACCATGGCCGAGCGCCTCCATGCGATCATCAAAGCCAGCGCCCCCGCCCTCACCCCCAAAACATGGTACGGAATGCCCGCGTACGCCAGAGAGGGCCAGGTCGTCTGCTTCTTTCAAAGCGCCCAGAAGTTCAATACCAGATACGCCACGCTGGGCTTCAACGACGCAGCGAACCTCGATGAAGGCGCGTTCTGGCCGGTCGCCTTCGCCCTGAAGGAGTTGACCCCCG
>Ga0272448_1006896_pt1 | contig 12145 bp, 13 predicted proteins | sample YNPCB0191_FD_202220 | JGI IMG/M metagenome (GOLD analysis project Ga0272448, IMG submission 202220) | Hot spring sediment microbial communities from Yellowstone National Park, WY, United States - YNP-CB-019-1 | ecosystem: Environmental > Aquatic > Thermal springs > Hot (42-90C) > Sediment... | reverse complement strand
ATATTTGATAATATTATATGAAATATAATAGATATAATCACTTATTATTTAACATAAGATTTTTACATTATAATGATTAAAGTTATTCAATTGTAATCCAGTTAATATTTGATATAATGAATAATTATTACAATAGGGCGAAATAAAGTTCATTCAATATAATTAATAATCTTCTTTCTAAGATCTAATAATTTAAAGGTTCCATATACATATCATACCAATCTAAATAATATAGTTTTTCATTGATATTAACTGAACGTTTATAATGACCTAATACCGTTAAAATAATATTATGGGGAAAGAGTAACTCTGTTTCGTGCCCTGGAATATAAATAGCTTTACGTCCTTTAGGGACATGAATTCTAAGATAGGTGTTTCGTTCAAAAGTATTAGGTTCTTCCAAATAAATGTTAAAATCAATAGAAGTTGAAAGATACCCTAAAGAGAGGAAAGGTCCTTGTTCTGGAAGTTTAACACTTCCTTTTGGTATTTGTCGCATTACATAAATATCTCGATCTATAGGTGATAATCTATCTATCGCTTGGTTCAATTGTGCTTCTCCTAATGGATTAGTTCTAAGAGAGATATTATATTGTATATAATTATTATTTATATATGACATAATAATTTGTTTAATGTCCAAATCAAAGGTTGAACTTTCCAATAAATTAGTAATCATCCAATTCTTACTGGGAATTAAATTTTGTAATTGTTGACATATTATATCGAGTGATAATTTTAAGTTAAGATAGAGTAATTGAGCACTCTCTCATACAATTTTTTAATCCACATGAACAAAATGTAATCTCACTAGGATCAATAATAGATAAGAATGAGAAAGTATTAGCAAATAAAGCACATTTAACTTGACACATTTTAATGAAAGATAATTTAAATTATCATAATTTAGATACTAAATTATGATAAAGCAGTTATATTTATAGTACAATAAGTGATATTGTACTTATATAATACCCTGATACTCTATCAAAGGAATAGATAATAAATATTCAATAAAAGTTATCATACCCTAATAATAATTGATTATAAAATTAATAGTTACCCTTTTATCATTAATGGAAGACGCAATAATTAATTATTTAGGTCAACATAATTTCCGATATCTTAAAATCAATGATCAGAGATCAATTAAAATAATTTATTGATTAATAATGAAAGTGAAAATGAACCTTTTTCTGATGCTTTAATCTACCTTTATTATGCCCTCTATCATAAAATTAATAGTAATTTTGATCAAATGTTGAAATATTACCAATTAGCTTTTGATAAAGGAGAAATAGAGGCATTTGCACAGTTAGCTATTTATTATAAAGAAATTGGGAATGAGGAAAAAATGTTAGAATGTTATTTGAAAGGTATAGAGAGGGGAGATGTACACTGTATGCATAATTTAGGATTTCATTATGATACAAAAGGTAATGTTGAAGAAATGATAAAATATTATCAGATGGCCATTGAAAGAGGACATAGTGATAGTATGCATAATATGGGTGTTTATTATGAAAGGAGGGGTAATATTGAAGAAATGTTAAAATACTATCAAATGTCTATTCAACACAATAATAAATATAGTCTACATAATTTAGCTGGTTATTATAGTTCAATTGAAGATTACAGTCAAATGATAAAATATTATCAATTATCGGTTGAACAAAAATTTGCCATAAGTATGTTTAATTTAGGTAATTATTATCGGGAAATTAAAGAGTATGAAAAGATGAAACAATATTACTTAATGGCTATTGAACAGGGATGTGTTTTAAGTATGCATAATTTAGGTGCCTATTATCATCAACAAGAAAAATATGATCAAATGTTAGATTATTATTTAATGTCTATTAATAGAGGCCATGTCGATAGTATTTATAGTATTATTAACTATTATCGACGTATAGGTGAGGTAGAAAAAATGATCTATTATTATTTACTAGCAATAGAGAAATACAATGATGAGAAGGCCTATACTGACTTACATAATGAATTCAAAGGAAAAGGTGGTCAATTAGTTAAGTTAATTCAGGATTGTGGTTTACTGGAAAAGGAAAAAACAAGATATAATAATTTGGTGGTTAAAAAAATACCTTCATTTACCAATAAATTCCGATTTAGAAATCAATCACTGACAGTTAAAATCTTAAATTATCATTTTCAATTGAATACTTCTTCAGAAGAAGAAATCTATAATCATATTAAAAACAATAATAATATATTAATTGACTATTTAAGTATTACTAATATGAATCAAACTAAATTCCAAATAAAACAATATATTAATACTTGGTGTGATTAAAATAAATAGGATTCGTTGAACATAGATAGGATTCGTTGATCATATCTATTTAATTGTAAGTTTTTGATTAAGTGAAAAAAAGATGGAAATATAAGTGATTACTTAATTAACTAAACATTATCGACAATATGTTAAAATTAAAACTTATCTATCAATTATTAATTAATAACAATAACTCTAATAGAGAAATAGATGACAAAAATGACCCATTAATTAATTAATATTGTGGTATTAATCACAATAAATATGAAATGATTAAACATTATTTATTAGCGAGTAGTCAAGGTAGTAACCAAGCTATGAATAAATTAGGTGATTATTTATTAGCGAGTAGTCAAGGTAGTAACCAAGCTATGAATAAATTAGGTGATTATTTATTAGCGAGTAGTCAAGGTAGTAACCAAGCTATGAATAAATTAGGTGATTATTATCAAGAGATAGGTAACTCTAAATTAATGAAGATGTATTACAAAATGGCAATAAAAGGTAATAACATTGATAGTATGAATAATTTAGCTATTTATTATCAAGATATTGGGAAATATACAAAAATGAAGAACTATTATCAAATGGCTATTGAACATGGAAATAGTGATAGTTTACACAATTTAGGATTGTATTATCAAGATATTGGTGATGATCAACAAATGTTAAAATACTATCAAATGGCTATTAAACATAATGTAATAATGAGTATGGTACTATTAGCTAGATATTATAAATCAAAGAAAGATGATCAACAAATGATAAAATAGAACCCTCTTTAAATTATTATTTTACAAGGTAAAATAATAATTTAAAGAGTTCCAGAGCATCACCGCTCTATTATCAGATGGCTATCGAATTGGGTAATGTTGATAGTATGTATGAATTAGCTAATTTTTATCAAGAAAATAATGATTATCAACACGCTGAAAGTTACTACTTAATGGCGTCCGAAAGAAAACATGGTTCTAGTCAAATTAAGTTAGCCAGACATTATCAACAGGCAGGAGACTTAATAAAAATGGTAAAATATTATCTATTAGCCATTAAAAACACCAATGATGATGAAGCCTTTAAAGAATTAATACACTATTTTGACGGGAAAAGTCAAGAATTAATTAAGTTTATTGAACAAGATATAAAAAATATGTTAATGTATAATGATATTTAAAGTAGGAAATTATTAATTATTATACAATAATTAATAACGAGTTAGTTATAAAAATTAATACCAAATACTAATATATTGATTAATTTGATCTTTCATTTGGGGTTGAGAGGTGATATTTAAATAATCTAATATTTTAGGATTATTATTTTTTAATTGTTGATAAATGTCATCTTCTGATACACCAGTATTCAGTCGAAAATGATAATTGATAATTTGAGAAGTTATTGATCCATCTCTAAATCTAAATTGTCCAGCTGCTAATGGTATATTTTTAACTACTAAACGTTGGTAATCATCCTTATATTTTTTGCACAAAGTGTTATTTCTTATATATTTAATCATTTCATCACCTTTATCCTCAAAATATTCATTTAACTTCTTGAGTGCATTGTGATCATTAGATTTTTCGATAGCTATTAAATAACAGTTAACCATCTCTTCAATTCTATCTTTTTCTCGATAATATTTAGCTATTTCAAGCATATCACCAGTAACTTCCCGTTTAATAAGCATTAAATAATAGAGTTCCAATTGCTGATAATCTTCTTGAATTCGGTAATATTTAGCTAATTTACTTATACTCTCAATATCACCGTGCTCAATGGCCATTTCATAATATTTTTTCATCTGTTGATAGTCTTTCTTTATATTATAATTTATAGCTAAATTATGCATGGCTTGGACAGATCCGCGTTCGATGGCCATCAAGTAATATTTTTCGGCTAAGTCGTGATTATCATTTTTAAGATAATAGGAGGCTAGATTACACATGACATCCATATTCCCCTTATCGATGGCTATATGATAATATTTATCCATTTTTTTGTATTTTTGTTTCTTATTATAAAAAAGTCCTAAGTTAGCGGCACTACTTCCATTATTAGTTTTAATAGCAATTTTATAATATTTCTTCATTTTCTCATATTTACCCTTATCATCATAATACATGGCTAAATTATGCATACTCATGCTAAATCCAAGTTTGATGGCCATTTTGAAATATTTTTTCATTAGATCATATTCTTGATGATTATAATAATAAAGACCTAAACTATTCATGGCATATGGTACACCTTTATCGATTGCTATTAAATAATATTTTTTCATCTCTTCTATGTTATTATTAACACTGTAATAGATACCATAATAATAATAAATCAATGGATCAACGAATTCCTCATTAGACTTTTTATTATTAATTAGTAACTCATAAATAATGTTCAAGGATTTATTATCCTCAATTTTAGCATATGTACGATTCTTTTTAGTCAAATAGTTAATTATTAATTAATTATTTATATTTTTTTATCAATTTTATTATAATAACATTACTGTGACTTAATATTATTAGATTTGAACTCTTTTAAATTTAGATAAATAAAATTAATAAGTTATTTAGTTAATTAAGATTAATAATTACCTATAACTTATTAATACTATTACATGAATATTTAAGAATATTATCACTATAAATTATTTATTTGAAAGTATGAACAGTTTAGGTTACTATTTTTATCCTTAATAATATCAATATTAGTAAATTAGTTTATTACGAAGATAATAATTATTGTTATCTCAATAATATGTATTTATACCCTAGTTGATATTATGATTAATTATTAATATTTAGCTATTAATCATTTTAAGAATATTGTTGAAATGTGGAAACAAGTTAAAAAGAATTATTCTAGCTTTGAATGAATTTACAGCATCAAATGAATGTCAAATTTATCATAATTAATTATTTAAGTTGTCTGATAATAATCAAATTAAAGGTATATATTATCATACTTATGATAATCATAAGTATTAAATAAACTTTGTTATTTTTAAAGTGCTAATGTAAATTGATTATTAATTATTTCTATCATTTAGGAGGTAAATCATGGAAAACAAAATAATTAGTTATTTATATAAATATAACCGTATTTATGTTAAAATTAATGATCCCTCATCATTTAAAATTATCTATGATCTATTAATTGATAATATCATTAGTAATCAAGAAGAATTCCCTGATCCAATAATTTATCATTACTATGGAGTTTATTATGAGATCAATGGACAAATAAGCAAAATGGAAAAATATTACTTGAAAGCTATTGAACATGGAATTGTTGATTCAATGTTAAATATGGGATTTTATCATCAAAGAATAGGTAACTCTGGACAGATGGAAAAATATTATCTAATGGCCATTGGAAAAGGTAATGTTAATAGTATGTATTTCATGGGAATATATTATGAAGAACTTAAATATTATGATGAGATGAAAATTTATTATTTAATGGCCATTGATAAAGGGGATATTGAAAGCATTTATAGAATGGCTTATTATTATCGTAGACAAGGAAAAATAGAGAAGATGTTTAAGTATTACCTATTAGCTATTGAAAACTATCAAGATAGAGCATTGCATGAATTAAGACTCTATTTTGAAGATGAAGGACATGGGATGATTAATCAAATTAAAGATAATCAGATTAAAGAAAAGCTTAATCAATATATCAATGGTAATTATTTATAACTAGATAATGACTAATATTCCATATTTTGAAGATTAATATTCTATTTATCAAGTTAATATTTTAAGATATAGTATTAACTCAAAATTATCATCAATGATACACTAATATACATACCTCAAAATTTATAATATATAAACATTATTATTTTGGTAGTTTGGATAAACAATGTCTGTCATAATAACACATTGTATAAGGAAAATTAATTAATTATGATATCGAGAAAAAGGAAATAATGAGTTAATGATAACCTCTAATTAATTGATATTGTAACAGCAGTTTATTATAAAAATGTTGTTTTTTTATCATAACTTAATGGTTATCTAGAAGGGAAATGTTAATATCATGTATTATTTAATTGCAATCATAATGTTAAATATTCCTAGTCTGCATGAATTAGCTATTTAAATGGTTAATTATTATTAATTAGATGCAATATACCTTTTGATGTCAAATAATTTAGATTTCGCGATCATTGTTTTAGATGAAATTTATCAAGAATTAAAGTGATATTACGATTATTTAACTTTAATAATCGTAATATGTACTGTCAATAAATTGATTAAAAATTTAACAGATTTACCTTCTCAATAAACAATGTCAAACTTAGATAAAAAACAATTATGTACCTCTACTTCAGAAAAGGACCTTAAGTATTTCAAAATAATTGCCTCCAATAAGTTAAACCCAACACTTTACAGATACATTAAATGTGGTGCGTCAAATGAAGTAACTAAGAAGCGAAATAAAAACGCTTATAATGAATTATTATTGTGGCCTAGGGTCTTAGTAGATGTCTCACAGGTTAATCTCACTACTACTATTCTTGGTAAAACTATATCATCACCTATTATGATTGCACCTACTGCTTTTCATCAATTAATTAATGAGGAAGGTGAAATAGCTACTGTTAAAGCTTGTGAATCAGTTGATACTATTATGGTATTATCTAATTGGTCAAGTAAAAGTATTGAAGAAGTAAGTGTTAATTGCAAGGATACCTCTAGACTGTGGTTTCAAACCTTCTTTTTTAAAGACAAAGAGTTTTTAAAATCATTAATCAAAAGGGTAGAAGATGCTGGTTATTCAGCTATCGTTATAACAATAGATGCTCCTACTGGTTGTAAGGGATGTAGAAAATATCCTTTAATTATGGATCGTCATGCTAATTGTGGTAATTTTGAATTGGTTAAACAAAATTTAGAAACACAGAATATACCGATAACTCCACAAAACATTTTTAATTATATGAGTGATCAAACAGATTCAACAGCAACTTGGGATAATGTCAAATGGATCAAATCTATTACTTCTCTACCCATTATTGTTAAAGGAATAATTCATCCCTTAGATGCCAAGTTAGCTCTCGCCTCAGGTGTTAATGGTATCATAGTAAGTAATCATGGTGGACGACAATTAGATTCAATACCATCAACTATAGAAGTACTACCTCATATTATTAAAGCAGTAGGAGGTACAGTAGAAGTCTATATTGATGGTGGCATTAGAAGGGGATCGGATATACTCAAAGCTATAGCATTAGGAGCAAAAGCTGTCTTAATCGGTAGACCTATTTTATGGGGTTTAGCAGAAGGAGGACAAAAGGGTGTAACTGAAGTATTGATCAGACTTATCAATGAATTAAGAATGAGTTTAGCCCTATCAGGTTATCCTAATATCAATGAGGTATCATCTGATATTTTATTCAATAATATAAATTGAAAATCAAATAAATGAGATAGCTAAATAACTCAAAATGGAACATAAAATTATTGACTTTTTAGATCAAAACGGATACACTTATGATAAAATTACTAACCCTCAATCATTATTAATTATTTATGATTTGTTAATTAATGGTGTGACTCAAATAACTAATTTTGATGATCCAATAATTTATTATTATTGTGGTGTCTATCATTATATTAATCATCATCTTGATGAAATGTTCAAGTATTATTTGACAGCAGTCGATAAAGGAGTAGCGTCTGCTATGAATGATTTGGGTTGTTATTATGAAGAAATAAGGGACTATAATCAAATGTTCAAATATTATCAAATGGCCGTTGAACATGGTTGCACTATTAGTATGTATAATTTGGGCTCTTATTATCAAGATGTCGGTAACTATACACAAATGGAAAAATATTATCTAATGGCTGTCAGTAAAGGAGATATTAGTAGTATGTATAATTTAGGTTCTTATTATCAAGATGTTGGTGATTATCAACAAATGAAAAAATATTATCAGATGGCTATCCAGAGAGGACATATCATTAGTATGCATAATTTAGGTTATTATTATGACGATATAGAAGATTATCAATTAATGACTAAATATTATTTAATGGCTATTAATAACGGTCATGTTGATAGTATGTATAATTTAGCACAATATTATCAAATTCAACATAACTATGAACCAATGAAAATTTATTACTTAATGGCCATTAATCGGGGTGATCTTGAAAGTTTACATCAATTAGCTGACTATTATCAACAAATAAAAGATATAGAAGAAATGGTTAATCTATATCTTTTAGCTATTGAAAAATATCATGATAAAAGTGCAATAAATAAATTAGCGGCTTATTTTAATAATAATATAGGTGAATTGTGGAAACTAATACAATATAATATTATTATTAAACACGGAAAATCAAAATATACTCAATTAATTATTAAACGTTTACCATTAGCTGTTCAACAATTTAGATTCCGTGATCAATCATTAGCCTCTAAGATTTTAGCTTATAATTTTGCATTACAAAATGGTAGATCAGATCAAGAAATCTATCAAGAAATAATAAATAAAGATAAAGTTCTTGTTTATTATTTAAATATCACATCTAACACTCAAATCAAAGATGTGTTACATCAATATATTAACACTTATTGTTCATAACCTTGTAACTTTTATATTGATTAAATTAGTATAAAAGTCGTTATTGTGATATTTAACATGGTCATAATTCACTTAACTCACATTAATATTGGTACATATTAACATTTTACATTCACATCATTAACAAATATGTTTACTAATAGCTGCTATTTCCATAGCAATATCTTTATGACCGACAATTGATGTTATATCTTTGATATTATATTCCATGACTGTTCCATCTTTAGCCATGGTAAAAAAGATTACATCATCCCAAATACTAATAACTATCTCAGGTGCTACTTCATCATCAATAGTAACCAAAGTTCCAATTTTAATATCATTGATAGAATAAGTTGATTTTGACATTGTTTCAATTTAACTTCTTATTTAAATAACCTTTGAATTTTCAATTTTCATAGTACGTTAATGTTCTACTGATAATATTTTATTTATCAAATATTGTTTACTTTTAACTAATAATATAGATGTAGTATCAATTTGTATATATTTAGTCTGCACACATATTTTTTATACCCAAATAACTACTCTAATAATGATCATAGAAGTTTATATAATCCAAATAACTACTATAAATGTTCGATGTCAAAAATAAGTTAAACTATCGACGCATATGTTAAGTTTAGATAATTATTATTTTATCAACAGAATAAGTTTAATAAATGTTACTGTTATTAATGAACACCTCTCATTGAATATAAGTTATTAAATACTATACTACTAAGATATTATTAATCATTGTTTAGTTAAATAAAGTGGATTAATTTAAACTAATCCTTATAACTATTAATTTAACAGTAAGTATTATCTTAATGTATTTAATGAAACTTATTTTGTTAATAAATCAGTAATTTAATTTATTCTGTTGATTAATAAAACTTATTCTATTAATAAATCAGTAATTTAATTATATTTATTCTGTTTATTAACAATACAATATTATTATAATTTATCAGACACGATTAATATTTTATTGATGATCGGTGTTTCAGAAATTATACTCATAACTTTTTATATATTTAATCACAATTAGATAATATTTAATCACAATTAGATAATATTTAATATTATTATTAATTGAGTTGAATAGTAGATTTGACTAACATTTAATCGATAATATATGTTAATCTATTTGATCAAATATTTATGTTACTAATTAATATCAACATTGACCAAGTTATTTATTAATAATCAACCTATTTAATGTTAATATTATTTATTAATCATTATGAACGCCTTATTTAATATTAATAATCATAACCTAAATCAAATTGATATATATTTGACATAATAATAATCGTTTATCGATGAATTTAATTAGTTAATAATAGATAATCCATTAATCATTGATAAAATATAATATTTTTAATCAATACTAAAATTGACCATTTTTAATATTAAAATCATGGTATTTAATATGTAACAAGAGATTATTACCTATCTCAATAAAAATGGTTTATCATATACCAAAATCTCTAATAAAGAGTCATTAGTAATAATATATGATTTATTATTAAATGATCAAGTTAAAGATGATAATTTTTCCGATTCCATAATATTTTTGTATTATTCAATCAAACGTGATACTGAACAAATGATTAAGTTTTATAAGAAGGCCATTGACAAAGGTTGTATGTTAGCTATTCTTAAACTATGCAAATATTATTCTAATATTCAAAACTATGATCAAATGATCAACTATCTCTTAATAGGTGTGCAACACAAAGATAGTTATTGTATTTATAACTTAGCGCAATATTATCAAGCTATTAATGATCATAATCACATGATTGTCTCCTTCTATTAGGCCTAAAGGCCTAACTCAGGAGCCCCAAAGGGAAATATTATTTGATAGGTATTGAACAAGGTGATAGTAAATGTATGAATGAATTAGGTAACTATTATTATCAAAATAAAAACCTAGATGAAATGGAAAAATAGAACCACCTTTACATTATTATTTTACTTCATAAAATAATAATGTAAAGGGTTTCAGAGTGTCGCCACTCTATTGGTTACTGGCTATTCAACAGGGTAATGTTGATAGTATGTTTAACTTAGGGCATTATTATCGGGAAAATAAAGATTGTCTCCTTCTGTTTGCCCTTCACGGGCAAATACAGGAGCCCCAAAGGGATCAATCAATGGAGTCATATTATCTGATGGCTATAAAACATGGTCATGTTAAAAGTATGCATAAACTAGGTAATTATTATTACAATCTGAAGAATTGTCTCCTTCTGTTTGCCCTTCGCTTTGCGGCTCCCTTTTTTATCTATTCTCATTGCCGAGCAATGAGAATAGATAAAATAAAAGGGAGACAACGGGCAAACTCAGGAGCCCCGAAGGGATGAACAAATGAAAATCTATTATTTGATGGCTATTGAACGTAACTATGTTAAAAGTATGTATAACTTAGCTTATTATTATGATGAAAATCGTGACCCTACTAATATGATTAAATATTATCAGATGGCTATTACCTATGATGACGTTGTTAGCATGAATAATTTAGCTATTTATTATGAGGAGATAGGTAATTTTGATCAAATGATTAAATATTATCAGATGGCTATTGATAAAAAATATGTTACTAGTATGTATAATTTGGCCGATTATTATCAAGAAAAACAAGATTATAATAATATGATTGTCTCCTTCTGTTAGGCCAAAAGCCTAACTCAGGAGCCCCGAAGGGAAATATTATTTAATGGCCATTGAAATGGGTGATTGTCCTAGTATGAGGAAATTAGCCTTACATTATTATCATCATCAATAATATGATCATATGATTGCTTATTATTTAATGGCTATTAATCGTGGTGATACCAAAATTATGAAATTATTGGGTGATTACTATCAACAAATTGGACAATTGGAGAAAATGATCGCTTATTATTTAATGTTCATTGAAGATCAACATTCAATTATTACTATTGATACTTTATTTGAACATTGTAAAACAGATATTAAAACACTAATCAAACATATTAGAATTGATGAACAAATAAAATACGAACGGCGTAAATACACACGTTTAGTTGTTAACAATCTACTTGAATATGTAGATCAATTTAGATTTCAAGCTAATTCTATTACTATGAATATCCTTTCTTATCAATTTCAATTAAAGAATGGTCTAACTGAAGACTTGCTTTATCATCAAATTAAAGCTAATCATCCAGTTATTTTAAATTATTTAAGTATAACTAACTCTAATCACTTAATTGTTAAAATTAATCAATATA
>Ga0272448_1006895_pt1 | contig 12146 bp, 12 predicted proteins | sample YNPCB0191_FD_202220 | JGI IMG/M metagenome (GOLD analysis project Ga0272448, IMG submission 202220) | Hot spring sediment microbial communities from Yellowstone National Park, WY, United States - YNP-CB-019-1 | ecosystem: Environmental > Aquatic > Thermal springs > Hot (42-90C) > Sediment... | reverse complement strand
AATATTGAATGTGTTTATAGAACATAAGTCCTGCCATTTAGCAAGTTTACCTGTTGCTGTGAGTTTACAGTGTAATTCTTATAGACGATGTAATTGTATAATATAATAATATGCATATGCACTTGACTGCAACCAATATACTTATTGGCTTATCCACATAACACAGGTTAATGCAATATTTTGTGGTTTACAAGCGTATATTTCGTATTTACCTGTGTCAAGTGGATACTTCCATATACTTAAAATAGTAATTCATTCTATTTCTTCTTAGGGACTTTTTTTAGAAGGGCTGAGATGAACTTGAAAAAACATTTGACAAAGTAAAGTAATTATGGTATAATTGTAGCAGACAATAAAAAAGATTCATAGAAAATGAATAACAGAGATTTTTTAGGAGTGTTTCAACAAAAACATTTTTCAGTAAATCCTATTATAAGTATATGAAAAAGAAAAAAATAAAGTACATTCCAGAAACAAAAGTATCTTACGTAAAAGATGAGATGTCAGCAGGAAATACTTTTACTGGTACGAATGATTATATCCAGATGAGACGTTTAATAAAGGAAATGACATTTGACCGTAAGGAAATAAGAAAAATAGAGAAAAGAATTGACAAACGGGTAGATAGAATATATGGAATATTAGAAGAGATATCTGAAAATCAAAAACGTAGTGAAGTGCGGACAGATAAATTAGAGAATGCTGTAACTGAACTTGCACAGGCACAGAAGCGTACTGAAGAGCGAGTAGAAGAGCTTGCACAGGCGCAGAAACGTACTGAAGAGCGAGTGGAAGAACTTGCACAGGCGCAGAAACGTACTGAAGAGCGAGTAGAAGAACTTGCACAGGCGCAGAAGCGTACTGAAGAGCGAGTAGAAGAACTTGCACAGGCACAGAAGCGTACCGAAGAGCGAGTGGAAGAGCTTGCACAGGCTTTACAAAAACTTACATCACGTGTTGATACATTAACTGAAAATGTTAATTTACTCACAAAACGTGTAGATGTTCTCACAGAAGCTATGCAGGGTTTAAAAAAAGATTTAGCCGGACTGAGTGATACTGTGGGATTTTCACTTGAGGACATAGCCAAGATAGTTCTGCCAGGATATCTTGAACGACATCTTAAGATAAAGATGGGTGAGTTTGAAAGAAAATTCATAAAAATGAATGAGAAAGAAATAGAAATAAATTTATATGGAGAAGGTACACTGGATTCTGAAAAAGTTGTAATAATTGGTGAAAGTAAATCAAAAATTGGCAATGAAGCAGTAAGAAAATTTATTAAAGATATAGAAGGCATAGAAAAAGTTATAAATAACAAAATAATAAAAGTTATGTTTGGATATGTAATATATCCATCTGCTAAAGAAATAGGTGATAAGGAAAATATAATTCTTGTTGCTTCATATCAACGTTAGAAGAGAACTTAAGCCAGACTTGGGTTTTAGTTCGCTATCATGAACGAGCATTTAATATTTTCATTAAAATTGGGGATCTTTCAATCTGTGGAGCAATTGTGACAACATTAAGAAAACAAATAACAAAAAAACCTGGCAAAAAAGCCAGGTTTTTATTTTTTAATATTTTAAATAACTTCAGGGAAAATATTATTCAGGATACAAGCATTTACATAAAAAAAGAATTTTTTTAAGAAAAGCAATAGGAAATTTTATGAAAGAAATATATTTACCACTTACAGATAGTATGGTTAATAAATTTAAAATAGGTCAGGAAGTTTTACTTACAGGAACAATTTATACTGCAAGGGATATTGCTCACAGGATTTTAGTTGACTTAATAAAAAAAAATAAACAACTACCTTTTTCACTAAAAAATCAAGTGATTTATTATTGTGGTCCCACTCCTAAAAGTCCTGGGAATATTTTTGGTGCGTGCGGTCCAACAACTTCTTCAAGAATGGATATATATACTCCTACTCTATTAAAATCTGGATTAAAAGGTATGATAGGTAAAGGACCAAGAGCAAAATATGTAGAAGATGCAATAAGGGAATTTAATGCAGTTTATTTTATTACTTATTTTGGAGCAGCTGCATATTTAACTAAATTTATTAAAAGTGCTAAGGTTATTGCTTTTAAAAATCTTGGTCCGGAAGCAATTTTTCAACTGGTTGTAGAAAAATTTCCTGTTATTGTATTTCTAAATTCAAAATAGCAATTAAATTTTTTGACAATAAAATAATTTTTATATATAATTTTTTTAGAACATTGAAATATTTTTAAAAGTTTGAGAAATATTGAAATGAAACAAAAACAAAATTTACTTATTGATATATTAATAGGTATTGTAATTTTTTTGATAGTTTTAGTTTCTTACGAGACTAATTTTAGTTTTTTAGAAATACTTGAGTTAAAACTTTATGACATTCGTTTAAAAATTCATTCCAGTCATATACCGTCAGATAAAATTGTGCTTGTTACAATAGATGATATGAGTATTACCAATATTGGTAGATGGCCCTGGCCAAGGGCAATTATTGCAGAATTGATTAATAAAATACAGGAAGGTAATCCAAAAGTTATAGGATTGAATATATTATTTAGTGAACCGGACAATAACCAAGGTATACAGGAGGTGCGGGCATTAAAAGGTAAATTTACTTTATTGTGGGCACAGTTAAAAAATAAGATTCCTAAAAAATATTTTGAGCAATTAACTGAATTTTTAAATGATATTAACAATTCAGAAACACAACTTGATAATGATACAATTCTGACTGAATCTATTAAAAATGCAGGGAATATTATTCTGCCAATGTTTTTTGTTATAGGAAAACCGCTTGTTGAATCGCAGGAGGAAATACCTGAAATATTAAAGGCAAATACTCTAAATAATGTTCTGTTTAAAAAGAAAAATTTTATTGAGGGTTATTCACCGGTACTTCCATATACTTTATTTGCAGAGGTTGCTGATTCTATTGGTCATTCAAATACTATAACAGATAAAGATGGCGTGCTCAGAAAAGAATTATTATATATATACTATAGAGGAAAATTTTATCCATCTTTTTCATTACAGATTGTAAAAAAATATTCTAATTTAACTTTGAATGATTTTAAATATAGTGATGATGCTCTTACTTTTCATAATGGAAAAATACCACTGAATAAAGACAATACAATGTTTATTGATTTTGCAGGTAAAGTTAATACATATAAATATTTTAGTGTTTTTGATGTATTAACTGACAAAATTCCAAAAGAAGTTTTTAAAGATAAAATTGTTATTATAGGACATATGGCAAGCGGTATAGCTAGTTTGAATGTTGTTCCAGTAGACAAAAATTTTCCAAGTATAGAAATTGTAGCAAATATAATTCAAAATATATTAGAGCAAAAATTTATAACAAGACCTTCCTGGGCCAAGATATTTGAGTTGATATGCATATTTTTATGTGGTGGATTTATAATTCTGGTTTTACCAAGATTAAAAGCAAAATGGGGTGCAATAATTTCAACAGTTTTATTTTTATTAATTATTTTTACCGGAGTATTCCTTTTTCTTAAAAATGGTTACTGGATAAAAATACTCTATCCTTCTTTAATGCTGATTTCAGGATATGTGATTATTACATCAAAACATTTTCTTATAACAGAAAAAAGAAAAGAACAGGTTGAAACAGAAAGTATAGAGACAAATAAAATGCTTGGATTATCATTTCAGGGACAGGGAATGCTGGATATTGCATTTGAAAAATTCAGGAAGTGTCCTGTTGATGATTCAATGAAAGAAATATTGTATAATTTAGGTCTTGATTTTGAAAGAAAAAGACAGTTTAATAAATCTATTGCTGTTTATGAATATATTCAAGCCACTGACCCAAAATATAAAGATATAGAAGCAAGAATCCAAACATTGAAAACTGCCAGTGAGACAGTAATTTTTGGTGCACCTGGTGTTAAAAAAGGTAAATCTGATACTGTTATAGTAGAGGGACTTGCAACTCAGGCACCAACACTTGGAAGATATGAAATAGTAAAAGAATTGGGTCATGGTGCTATGGGAATTGTATATCTTGGCAAGGATCCGAAAATCAATCGTATGGTTGCAATAAAAACATTAAAATTTGAAGATGATGTTTCTGACCAGCAAATGAAACAGATAAAGGAAAGATTTTTCAGGGAAGCAGAAGCAGCCGGAGCACTGTCTCACCCTAATATTGTAAAAATATATGATGCAGGTGAGGATTATGATATATCTTATATTGCCATGGAATTACTTGAAGGAGAAGATTTAAAAAAGTATTGTGAAAAAGAGAATTTATTGCCAATTAAAAAAGTAATTGAAATAATAATGAATGTTTGTGATGCATTAAATTATGCTCATAATCAGGGTATTGTTCATAGGGATATAAAGCCAGCAAATATAATGATTTTAAAAGATAATTCTATTCGTGTAACTGATTTTGGAATAGCAAGAATTACAGCAACTTCACAGACAGCAACAGGAACAGTTCTTGGAACACCATCATATATGTCTCCAGAACAGATTTCCGGTAAAAAAGTAGATGGTAGGTCTGATTTATTTTCTTTAGGAGTTGTATTGTATGAATTATTAACAGGAGAAAAACCATTTAAAGGAGATAGTATTGCAACTATTATATTTCAAATTTCAAATGAAGTACCGCAAAATCCAAAGATATATAATCCTGATATTCCGGAAAGTTTAATTAATGTAATAAATAAAGCATTACAGAAAAATCCGGATAACAGATATCAAACAGGTAAGGAAATGTATGATGATTTAAAAAATGTATTAGAAACTATAAAATAGTAAAAAAATGATATTAGATGTTGTAGGTAAAACAGATATTGGTAGAGTAAGGAAGAATAATGAAGATAATTTTTGTATAGATAAAGATTTGGGTTTATTAATTGTTGCAGATGGTGTGGGTGGAATGCCAACAGGTGAAACAGCAAGTAAAATTGCAGTTGAAGTAATTAGACAGCAATTGAAGACGGCAATTCTTGAAAATAAAGAGATTTTTTTTAATGAGTTTAAATATAATAATAAACTATCAGAAAAAACAAATAAATTAGCAGCGAGTATAAATCTTGCTAATAGAGTCATATTTGAATTATCACAAAAATATCCACAAAATAGGGGAATGGCAACAACTTGTGTTGCTTGTTTAATAGATGAAAGAAAAATATATTATTGTAATGTTGGTGATAGCAGATTATATTTAATTTATAATAATGAAATCAAACAGTTGACAGAGGACCATTCACTTGTTATGGAGCAAGTAAGAAAGGGTTTAATAACAATAGAACAGGCAGAAAAATCTGAATACAAAAATATAATAACCCGTGCTTTAGGTAATGAACCGGATATTGAAATAGATATGAATGAAATGGAACTTAATAATGATGTTTATTTTTTATTATGCACTGATGGTTTGACAGGTATGGTAGATAATGATATAATATTAAAAACATTTATTGAATTAAAAAAACCAGCAGATATATGCAACCAATTATTTTATCTTGCAAATGAAAATGGAGGTAGAGATAATATTACAGTAATTATAGCAAATATTAAAGGAGTAAAACCAAAAAATATATTTAATAAAATGTGGGAAATTGTTAAAAAATAGGAGTTTTGAAAATGCCAAAATTTTTATTGAAATTCAATATGGCTGTTATTAAGGAAATTCCTATTCCAGATGATGTATTAGAAATTACCATAGGTAGAAAAGAAGATAACAATATTGTAATTGATCATCCTGCTATTTCCAGTCATCATGCCAGATTAATAAGACAGGGAAGTTCATATATAATAGAAGATTTAAACAGCACAAATGGAACTTTTATTGGTGGTAGAAAAATATTGAAGGCAGAATTGCATCATAATGATCAAGTGGATATAGCAAAACATTCTTTAATATTTATTAATGAAAAAGAACAACAGGCACAACAAGTTCCAGTTTTTACAATTCCAAAAGTTGAAATTTCAAAAATTGGTTGTATAAGAATAGTTGAAGGTATAGTTGATGAAATGCAGGAAATAGAATTAACAGATATTACAACATATATAGGTACAAAAGAAACAGCAAAGATAAAAATAAAACCATCAGGTGGTTTGTTTGGAAAAAGTTCATTAGGTTCTGTTGCTTTAATAAATAGACGTCCTGAAGGAATGTATATTATAAAAGCAATTGAAGAAAATTATCCAAAAGTAAATGGTGTTGCATTAAAAGATATTGTGGAATTAAAAGAAGGAGATGTTATAGAAGCAGGTAAAACAAAAATGGTCTTTTTTATTAAGGAAAAGCAGTAAAAAAAATTTTAAAAAAAATTTTTTTAAAAAAAACACTTGACTTTTTCACAAAAAAAGAGTATATATATATTAGAAGACGGTTAAATATTTGACATTGTAGATTTTTAAAAAATGTTCTTTATATTCTCATATTCTCACTGATTCCCTATAACTCCTTTATTAAGGAGGATTTAAGCAAACAGGGACTTCACTTTATTAAAAAAATATAGGATGAAGTCCCTGTAGGTCTTATAGTGATTTGTAAATTTTCTTAACTTTTAATTACAATTTATTAAAGATGAAATTTAAATTAAGAAAAAATTAGTGTTATTCATATGGGGTAAATAAAACAATTAAAAAAATCAGTATACTATTTTTTATATTTTTTTTGCTTTCTATTTCATTTCAACCTGACCTAAAACAAAATTATCTTACCAATTTATCATGGTTTATAGAAACAAACACTATAAATTCTGATTTAGATCCTCGGGATAATTTTAACAGACAGATTAATGATTTATACACTAACCAGATTATTAAGGAATTATTTATATCCAGTTTGTATATGTTATTGATTGAAAAAGAAATTCACAGTATTTCAAATATGCTGGAATTAGTTAAGAAATATATAAATTTAGCAAATATATATTTAACTCGCAGCATTTATAAAATAATAGTTAAATCAGTTAGTGCTGTTTTATTGTTATTAAAAAGATTATATTTAATTTTTATAGTCATAGGTATTGTAAATTATAAATTAAATGTATACCCATCTTTTTTTATACATCTTTTTTGCTCACCTAAATCCAAGGTAGCCCCCTTGGTTCTTAGGTGCTAAAAACCCGTAAAAAGTGCCCATAATAGAAAGAGATCTATAATGGTCTCTTTTATCATGGGTATTTTTTACGGGTTAGGGCTTATAATGAAAAAATAGCACCAAAGAATTTAAATGTAATATGTAAAATTGGTTAATATACTTATTATCCCTTGTGGAAACGAAAGCAGGTGGTGTCATCTGCATATGCAGGTTATAAAAATATTAAGAGATAACAAATTATCTTGAAAATATTTAAAATTAATGGTTGGTTATAACTAATATTTTATGAACAAATTAAGAATTGCGCTTGTATTTAATCCATTTTCGTATAAAATTCAAGAAGAAAATCTGTATATAGTACAAAAATATTTTGGATTGTTTCCACCATTAAGTTTAGCATGGGTAGCAGCAATAATTGAAAAAGCAGGTCATACAGTTACAATTATAGATGCAAGGACACTCAATTTGACCAAAGAACAGACATTAAAGAAACTTAAAGAATTTAAACCAGACATATTAGGATTTATGATGACCACATATATGTTTCCAGAAACATTAGAATGGATTAGATATTTGAAAAAAGGGTTAAAATCACGACCATATGTTTTAATTGGAGGTTACAATTTAAGAATTTATCCAAAAGAATCAGTCAGTTATCCTGAAATAGATTTTGGTTGTGTTGAACATGCATATTATACAGTGCCGTCATTATTGTATGAACTTGAGTCTGGAAATAATAATTTTGAAAATGTGCCTGGTTTGATATGGAAGAAAGTAAAAAAAACTTCTACAGGTAATAGTGGACAGACAGAAATAATTGTTAATCCGCATCCACAAAAAATTGATTTTAATAAATTTCCTAATCCCGCAAGACATCTTCTGCCAAATGAATTATATGCTGAGTTTCCTACTCAAAGAAAAAATTTTACTGTAATGGTAACAAGCCTTGGATGTCCTTACAGATGCAGTTTCTGTGAAGCAGGAGGAACTGCATATTCACCGAGAAGTCCTGAAACAGTAGTAAATGAAATGGAAGAATGTTATACAAAATATGGAATTCGTGAAATAGATATTTTTGACTATGAGTTCACTGCTATTAAGAGCAGAGTTATTGATATATGTTCTGAAATAAAAAGACATAATCTTGAAATTTTGTGGGCATGTAGGTCAAGAGTTGATACTCTTGATGAAGAAATGCTCTATAGTATGAAAATGTCTGGTTGTGACCGTATATATTTTGGAATAGAGTCAGGTTGTCAGGAAATACTTGATAGAACAAATAAAGGTATAACACTTAAACAAATTGAAAATACAATCTCACTGTGTAAAAAACTTAGAATAAAAACTTTAGGTTTTTTCTTGATAGGTGCACCGGGTGAAACACAGGAAACAGTTATGAAAACATTAAATTTTGCAAAAAAACTTAATTTAGATTATGTTCAGTTTTCTAAATGTTTAGCAAAACCTTTAACTCCATTATGGAGACAGATTGTAAAAGAAACAGGTAAGGATTACTGGCGAGATTGGGTTTTAGGTAAAGAAATAGAGAGAAGTTTACCAAGACCTTGGACAGTTTTAACAAATAAACAAATAGATAGATTTGCAAAAATGGCATATATAAATTATCATTCCCGTCCTTTATTTTTATTAAAATCAGCATTAGACTGTCAGTCAATAACTGAATTTTTAAGAAAAATTTTTGCATATTTGCAGATGGTTTTTTCTCAGTCCGCATTTGCAAAAAAAATAAAAAATTTTAAAGCATATTCAGAAAATATTATTAAAGTTATATTCACAAAGTATAGATTTTTAGGAGATAATTTAAAATGAATATACTTTTTATTTATAAAGGTCGCTATTTTGTCAGAGATACTAATACAATAGAATATTTATCATCTATTGCAAAAAAGTTTAATCATAATACAGATTTGGTATATGACCAGGATATTTTTGGAATAACAGATAATGTATTATATTTACCTTTATTAAACAAGATCTTTTTTTCTGTTAAAAACATATTACAACAAATAATAAAAAAAAATCCAGATTTTACAGTATTTTTACTGAATTTTAATAATTATTTTTGGATAAAAAACATCTGTGAAATGTTAAAAAATACTGATTCTAAATTTAAAGTTATATTGCTTTCTCCTTTTGATTGGAATTATTATAAAGATATAAAGTATGATTATTTACTTATTGGTGAACCAGAAAATGTATTTAGTGAATTTTTATCAGGAATTAAAAATGAAAATATAACCACAAAGAAATTAGTTAATTTAGATAATTTACCTTTACCGGACAAAGAACTATTTGCTAAATATATAAATTTTTCTGATAGTTATATGGTATATACAAATAAAGGTTGTATTGGAAACTGTTCTTATTGTGAAGAAACAATTTACAAAAAAGAATTCTGTGAATATTATAGAAGAAGAAAACCAGATAATGTTATAAAGGAATTAAAATTAGCAAAGGAAAAATACAGAGTTAAAGAAATAATTTTTAAAGATTCTGTATTTACTTCTGATACTAATTGGTTAAAAGAATTTCTGCAAAAATACAGGAAAGAAATTAATGTTCCTTTTAAATGTTTTGGAAGATTGGAAAATTTTAATGAAGAAATAGCAAAATTACTAAAAAGTAGTGGATGTTATAATGTGGAATTTGGTATTCAGACCTGGAATGAAAAACTCAAAAAAGAAGTTCTTAACAGAGCAGAAACAAATCAGCAGGCAAGAAAAGTTTTTCAAATCTGTGATGATGTTAAATTGAGATATGATATTGACCATATGTTTGGAATACCAGGAGAGTCCATTGATGACCATATATTTGCTTTAAAAGAATATTTAAAATTGAAATACTTAAATAGAGTTAAATGTCACAATTTGGTTTATTTACCAAAGTTACCTATAGTTGATTATGCGATTAAATCAGGATATATTTCCAAAAAATATATTAAAATTTTAGAAACAGGTGATGAAATGGCAGATTTTTTTAATACAACAAGAGAATCCACACAGATAAAATATATAAATGAAAGTTTTAGAAGATTTTTTAAAATTATAAGATTATTTAGTCCTGAAATGATAAATTTTATAATTAAATGGAAATTGTATTATATTTTTAAATATATACCTAAAATGTTAATTATTCTTGGACAGGTTTTAATTGCAATTAAAAACAGTGATTTAAGATTTAAAGTATATTTTAAATCTTATCCATTAAAAATTAGAAAAGCAATATTGGTAAAATATTAATAAAAAAGATTTATAATTGACAACAAATGGTAATAAGCAGTCAGGAAATCCAAAAATGGCTAAAATTAACTTTTTTGGGAAAAACAGGTGGAGAATAGAAATTTTTTCAATTTTAAAGTTTCTTGTAAGGAAAAAATAGTTTTACGACTGGTACGAGATTAAAATTGGGAGGTCAGGAATATGTATCAAACCAAAAAGAGAAAAATTATATCTTTTGTAAAAGAAATAGGTAGTAATTATAATGCAGTCCAGAGTATTATTTCTATACCTTTGGAAATATTAGAAACAGCAGAGACAAAAGAAGATATAGAAGATTGGTTATTAACTCATAATTCTGACTTTATTTTTAAAATGCGGAAAGCAAGAGAAGATGATCTTGCTGGAAAGGGTAAAAGTCTATCAGAGATAAAAAGAAAATTATGTATAAAGTAAAATTTGGTCCAGATGCAGAAAAAGATATAGAAAAATTAGACAAAGAAATTGCAGAAAGAATAATTAGAAAAATTGAATGGATAGCAATAAATGCAGAAAATATTATTCATCATCAATTAAGTTTTTTACCAGAAGATTTGAAAGGTCTATGTCGTATTCATATTGGAGATTATCGTGTTCTTTATTGGATTTATTTTGAAGAACAAAGAATTCAGATTTATAGAATAGAACATCGTTCAGAAGTATATAAATGGTTAAGAAGAAAAAAATGAAAAAGAGAATATTTTTGGGAATTAATTATATTATTTCATTTGGAATTTTGATTGTCCTGTTTAAAAAACTTGATTTATCAATTGCTATAGGTAAAATAATGATGTCAGATCCGGGGTTGATAATAATTGCAGTTATGATATCAGTATTTTTCAGATTGTTTTTATTTTCATATTTCTGGCAGAATACACTAAATTCTACTGGTAAACATTTAAATTTCTGGGATATATTTAAAATAAATGCAGTTTCTCTGCCATTAAAATATGTTGTCCCATTTAAAATTAATGATGTTGTGCGTGCTGCTGGTTTAAAAGCATTTACAAACACAGATTTTTCTTTTGGATTGAGTTCATCTGTGTTTATACGAATATTGATTATATGTGGAACCGGAATATGGTTTGCAACAGGAATTTTATTGACTGGTATATTGACTTATTACTGGCTGGTTTTAATAATAATAGGAATTGTTTTTGTTTTACTGAGTTTTTTCCCAAAAATAGAACTGAACAATAAAGAAAAAACCTGGTTATTTGCAGTGCTTGATGGTTTTATCCAGATTACAAAAAAAAGCAGAATAAAAGATTTATTTAACTGGTGGTTTTTCCAGTCAGGTGAAATAATAACCAGTATTTTATTATTTAAAGCAATTGGTTTAGATATAGGTTTACAACAGTTCTTATATTATATCCCTTTAATGATGTTATTAAGTATGTTACCGATTTCTATACAGGGTATTGGATTGAGAGAAGGTTTTTTGGTTCTGAATATGACAGGATTTGGTTCTCAAGAATCATTACTTAGTGCAGGACTTTTAATTACAATAGTTCATCATTTAATACCTGCATTTATTGGTTCTATTATATGGTTGGTGAGCATAAATCAGAGGATTTTTGTATTGAATGTAGTAAAGGAATAGATATGGATAAAATAAAAAGAATTTTATTGAATTTTTTTAGGATATTAGGGGAAATAGGAACAGTCTCCATTTTTATGTAGACATAAATGAATGGATTAAGAAAGCAGATAAATTTGTATTGAAAAAATTAGGTAAAGAAATATGAATAATTTAACAGAGAAAGAAGAGAAAG
>Ga0272448_1006891_pt1 | contig 12153 bp, 8 predicted proteins | sample YNPCB0191_FD_202220 | JGI IMG/M metagenome (GOLD analysis project Ga0272448, IMG submission 202220) | Hot spring sediment microbial communities from Yellowstone National Park, WY, United States - YNP-CB-019-1 | ecosystem: Environmental > Aquatic > Thermal springs > Hot (42-90C) > Sediment... | reverse complement strand
ACAGAGCGCGCCGCCGCTGGAGAAGCCACGGGCCGAAACCTTCGACCGCACCGAAGAAGTGGCTCCGGGCGTCACCTTCCGCGAGCGCCGCTTCTGGCGGGGAAACGAGGGGCCCTTTACGATGCAGATTCTGGAGATCCAGCCCAAACACCCGGCGGTGAATCTGCTGGCGGTGCGAGGCAACGACCGGTTGAATTCCCGAGAGACTGTGAGTTCGATGGCGCGGCGTTACGGGGCCGCCGCTGCGGTGAACGGAGGGTACTTCGTAGTCAGCGGGCCTTTGGCAGGCGCTTCCACCGGCCCATGGCAGTTCAACCGGCGCCCTATGTATGCAGGGTCGGGGCGCAGCGGCGTACTGTTTTGCGAAGAGCAGGATTTCGTCGAGCAGATCGAAGTGGCTCGAATCGACTGGCAGGGCGAGGTGCGCGCTGCCTCGGGCCAGTTCTACCCGCTGGCGGGCTTGAACCGTGAGGCGGCAGGGGATGAGCTGGTGGTGTTTGAACCCGAGTTCGGGGAGAACACGCCGGCTGCGGAGGAAGGGACGGAGGTTGCGCTGGACTCCGGCGGCAAGGTGATTGCGATCGAAGAGGAAGGGGGCGGGATCCCGATACCGGAGGGAGGGCTGGTGCTTTCTGGGAAAGGCGCTGCGGCGGAGTGGCTGGCCAGGAACGCCACTGAGGGGGCGGAGCTGGAGGTGGCCTACGCGCTCCAGACGACGCCAGCGTCCTGCGTGGCGGAAGACATCGTGGGAGCAGGCCCGCGGATCGTGAGGGAGGGCGAGGTGTCCGTAGCGGAGGAGGGTTTTGGGCACGCCTCAGTCCGGCATCCGCGGACGGCCGCGGCTGTGACCCGGCGGGGCACGATTCTGCTGGTCACCGTGGATGGGCGGCAGGCCAACAGCATCGGAATGCGGCTGGATGAGCTGGCCGAGGAACTGGCGGCGCTCGGCGCGCGCGAGGCGGTGAATCTGGACGGAGGCGGCTCGACGACGATGGTGGTCCAGGGACGGATCCGCAACTCGCCGTCCGATCCGCGGGAGAGGCCGGTCTCCGATGGAATTCTGGTCTTCAGCATCGCCTCGGCGGAGGATCTGCAAGGACTGCTGGAGCGGCTCGTGAACAACACGGGGCACATCCAGCCGCAGCACTGGCCGGCTCTGCGGGAGGCGCTGTCGCAGGGGCCGGCTGCTTTGCGCCAGGCTGTGGATGCGCTCGAGGGACGCGGCGTCAGCCCTGCGGCAGCGCGTCTGCTGCGCGAAGGCGCCTACGCGGTTGAGGCGCAGGCGCGCTGAGCTACTGGACCGGGTAACTGCCGGCGGGCCGGACGGGCACTTTCTTCGCCTGTGTCTGTTCCCAAGTCTTGCGGATCTCCTCCGGGAAGCCTTGCATGAGCCGCTCGATGCGGGAGCGGATCTCCTTGACGATCTCGGGCCGCTCGGGGGCGAGGTCATAGCTCTCGTCGGGATCCTGCACCAGATCGTAGAGTTCCGGCTGAGCCAGCGGGAGATTCACGCGGCCGCCTTGCGGGGCAGGCGAATAGGCCGCGGAGTTATATCGGGCCACGTGGAGTTTCCACTGCTTCCAGCGGGCGCATTGCAGGTGGACGTTATCGAAGTATAGAAGCGCCTCGCGATCGAGCTCCGGCTTCTGGCCGCTGAGCATGGGCCAGATGTCGATGCCGTCGAGAGGATTGGGCGGCAGGCTGGCGCCGCACAAGCGGGCGACCGTGGGCAGGATGTCCATGACGGAGGCCACGCCGGCGCAGGTCCTGCCCTTCGGGATGCGGCCCGGGAAGCGGGCGATAAAGGGGACGCGCTGCCCTCCTTCCCAGGTCATGCCTTTGCGGCCGCGCAGTTTGCCGGGACTGCCCTGGTACCAGGGGCCGTTGTCCGAGCTGAACATCACCAGGGTGTTGTTGTCGAGCCCGTGGCGTTTGAGCGCAGCCAGGATTTCGCCGGTGCTCCAGTCCAGCTCCTCGATGACGTCGCCGTAAAGGCCGAGGGGGGACTTGCCGCGGAAGCGTTCCGAAGCGCCCAACGGGATGTGCGGGTACGTGTGCGGCAAGTAGAGGAAGAAGGGCCGGTCCTTGGAATTCTCGATGAAGCGCAGCGCCTGCTGCGTATAACGCGGAGTGAGGGTCTCCAGCACCGCTGGGTTTTCGATGACCTCGGTGTTGTGCATCAGCACGCGGGGATCCATGTCGTTGCTGTAGGGGATGCCGAAGTATTCGTCGAAACCGCGGTTGGTGGGCAGATACTGCGGCAGGTGGCCGAGGTGCCACTTGCCGACGCACATGGTGGCGTAGCCGCGGGCCTTCAGCATCTGCGCAAGGGTGACTTCCGAATCGGGCAGGCCGGTGGTGTCCTTGGGATTGAGAACTCGGGGCACGCCCACCCGAGTGGGGTAGCGGCCGGTCAGCAAGGCGGCGCGGGACGGCGAGCAAACGGGGTTTCCGGAATAGAAGTGCGTGAAGCGGATGCCCTCGGCGGCCATGCGGTCGAGGTTGGGCGTGCGGATGCTAGAGCCGTAGCAACCCAAGTCGCCATAGCCCAGGTCGTCACAGTAGATGAGGACGATATTGGGCGGTTTGCTTTGAGCGGCGAGGGAAAGCGGGCCGGAGAGCGCAGCAGCTCCGGCGGCGCCGAGGAAAGAGCGGCGGTCGAGAACGGTCGTCATTCTGAAAGCCTCCAATCCCACCACGATACATCCGGAGGGCCATGCGAAGGGAGTCCATAAACCGCGCTTCCTGCTCTCCTCCGTCTGCGGTATTATGCAGGCATTTCCGATTAGGAGGAACTGTCATGAAAACGATCCAGAGGCGAGGGTTTTTCCGCGGGGCGCTGGCCGCCTTGGGCCTCGCTCCGGGGGCGCGCGCTAAGGCACAGACGGCTGAGTCTGCGGCGCCTGCCAGCATCCTTCCGGCCTACTGCCGGGCGCAGAATCACCGCTCCTTAAAACAATCGAGCCATGACCCCACCGGCGGCAACAACGACCGGTGGCCGATTCCGCCGGGAAAGGAGATCGAGATCTTCAACCAGCGCGGACCCGGCGCGATCACGCATATCTGGTTCACGATCGCCGCGCAAAGCCCTCATCATTTGAAGGAGCTTGTCTTGCGCGCCTGGTGGGATGGGGCGCCGCGGCCAAGCATCGAGACTCCCATCGGCGACTTTTTCGGGCTCAACCTCGGCGACTATGTGCTCTATGAAAGCGAGTATCTCTCTTGTTCGCCGGGACGTTCCCTGAATTGTTACTTCGTGATGCCCTATCACAAGAGCGCCCGAATGACCGTGACAAACGATGGGGCCCGCGATGTGGGCAGTTTCTACTCGAACATCGACTTTCTGTCGGCGCCGCTGCCGCCCGACGCGCTGTACTTCCATGCGCAATACCGGCAAGTGACGCCGCACAAGGCGGTGCGCGGGCCGGACGGGCGGACGCCCAATAATCGCGACGGCCGCTACAACCACGTCTATTGCGAAACGCGAGGGCGCGGGCATCTAATGGGCGTGACGCTGGGCGTGGTTCAGAACAGTGAGTACTGGATGGGTGAGGGCGACGACATGATCTTCATCGATGATGAATCCAAACCGGCCATCATCGGGACCGGCAGCGAGGACTACTTCCTCGGCAGTTGGAACTTCGGCGGGCGCGACGGCGCGAAGACGTTCTCCTATCACCAATGCGGCGCGCCGCTGATCCAGAGTCCGGAGCGCACCGGCGGCCGCTACTGCTGTTACCGTTTCCACGGCGACAACCCCGTGACCTTCACGCGTTATCTCAAGCACACCATGGAACACGGGCACGGCAACGACCGCGCGGACAATTATTACAGTTGCTGTTACTGGTATCAGGACAAGCCGTCGATGGATTTTCCGCCGCTGCCGCCGGTGGCGGAGCGCATCCCACGGGTCATCCCCGCATAAGGCGGCCGGCGCGGGCGTGGAAACTCCTGCGCGCCAGTGGACGGGCCGGCGGCTTGCTCAGCGGGCGGAGTCCGGCGAGCGGGACTGACGGAAGGACCAGTTTTCCATGCGGCGGCGGATCCAGGCCTCCTGATCCGCCAGCCAGGCGATTTCGGCGGCGCTGTAGCGGTCCGCACGGAGGTAGTCTTGCTTTTGTGCGTCGGTGGCGCCGGCGGGGTCGTACATCCATAGCCACTTACGGAAGGCAGCGGGAGAAGACTCGGCCGGAAAGACGCGGGCGTTCCACAGGGTGCGCTGGGCTTCAATGGATTCCGCATCCCATACGTCCTCCGGCGGAAGGCCCACGGCTGCGAGCCAGTCGAGCACAGGCATGCCGCAGAAGGAAGCGCCTTGGGAGGCCGGATCCTTAAAGGTATCCTCGAGGCCGTAGGGGCGGACGAACCACACTTTGCTGCCGCCGCGGCTGGTTCCCGCCAGAATGTCCAGGCAGGCAGCGGCCGGCAACTGAAGCGAGGCGTCGAGATCCACACCGACTACGACATTGCGTCCGGAAAGCTCCAGCGTGGCGTGGATGCGGCAGCCTTCCACCCAACAGTCCTTGCCGCGGATGAGGCCAGCGGGGCCGAAAGTGTTGTTGATGGAAAGCACGGTGTCGCTTGGGGCCGCACCGGAATCTAGTTCCACCAAGGCCAGGCCGCTGGTAATCAGTTGGCGGGTGGAGCCGAAGTGGAGGAAGCGGCAGCGCGGAAGAACTTGAACGCAGGCGGGGATGGCGTGCAGAAGTGGGAACAGCCCCTCCAGTTCCTGGCTTGGCCATCGGGATCCGCTGGAGCGGGCGCTTCGGACATAGTGGTCCAGGGAAGCTTGCGAACCCAGCGAGCAGCAGATCTCACGGTAGAGGTCGAGGCCACCGCGCTCGGCCCAGCACCGGGCCTGTGAGGCAAGACCAAAGGGATCGTCCTGTCCTGGCTGAGATCCGAAGCCCCGCAGGAGAGCCACGGCGGCAGCAGCGTCCATGCTCATCACACCGATGTCCAGCACGCTCGCGCCGTTCGTGCGGATGGCTCCGCTGCGCTGCTGTTGCTCCAGGGAGGGTTTCTGCAAGTACAAAGAAAAGGCGCCTTCCCCGCCGATGCAGCAGACGCCGTGCCGGGAGGCTTCCTGAGGCGAGGCCTCGGCGCCGAGCAAAGTAATGCCTTGGCGCTCGAGGGAAAGGCCCGCGGCGTCCCAAAGCAGAAGTGCGTCCCCGGCAGCCGCCACGACCTGTCCTTGACCAGGTGGAGGCGCAGGCAGTTGCAGGAAGGCCGGCAGCAGCCGGTCGAACAGAGCTGGGGGCAGCGGCCCATCGCCACGGCCCGGCAGGGGGACAAAGATCTTTCCGCAGGGGCCATAGGCAGGCAGCCGCATGGAATCGCCGCCCGCATGGACGATGAGGATGCGCAAGCGCCGCAGCAGGGCCTCCGCAGTCGATGCAGAGCCGCCTTCCAGCCGGAGAATCTCCTCGAGAGCCAGCAGCGTAGCGCCGCCGCTGCCCACACGGCGGCCTCCGGGGTCTGCGGCGACCATCACTTGGCGGACGCCACGCAGAAGGCCGGCTTGACGGCGCAGGCGCATCTGGGCTTCGTAGGCGCGGGCCTGCAAGGCGTTGGACGCCGTTAGAACGAGATAGTCCCACTCTGGGTTCGGGGCCACGGGATCGAGCTCAGAAAGCAGCCTGTCTATGGGTGGAGGCGCGGACGACCAGTCTAGGTTCCAAAAGGATTTGCTTCGGGCGCGGGGAGCGCTTGGATTCCATCAGCTTTAGCGCGAGTTTGGCGGCTTGCTCCCCAATGGCTGCGCTCTGCTGGTCGATGCTGGACAGGGGGACCCTGAGAGAAGCGCCGTAGTGCACGTTGCCGCACCCGATGATGGCGATGTCTTCGGGGATGCGCAGGCCGGCGTCAAGGATGGCGTTCATGGCGCCCATCGCCGCCGGGTCGTTGTAGCAAAAGACGCCGTCCGGAAGCGGGTCGAGCTCGAGCAGTTGCCGCATGGCGTTCCAGCCGCGGGCTTCGCTGTTGTCGTCGCCGACCGTCGCGGCGGGAATGTAGCCGGGAAGCGGGGCCATCCCATGCCGGGCCAAAGCCCGCTGGTAACCTTCCAATCTTCCGAAGGCGGTGCTGACCTGGGGGCCGCGGATGTGGGCGATTCTCCGGCAGCCGACGGCAATCAAGTGCTCGGTCGCCATCTCGCCCACCCGAACGTCATCCACGCCCACGAAGCTGGCGGGGAAACCTTCAAACATGCGGTCAATGAGAATGCAGGGAGTTTCCGACTCCCGCAGGCGGCGGAGTCCCTCTGCGTCTGGCTGGGTGGAAGCGATGATGAGGGCGTCCAGGCTCCGGGCCAACAGCCGGTTGATTTCTTCATACTCCAGCTCCGGGTCCTCTTCGGAGGAGGCCAGGATCAGGCTGTAGCCCTGTCCCCGCAATACCGCGGAAATCCCCTTGGCAAGCTGAGCGAAAAACGGGTGCACCAAGTCTGGAACCACCAAGCCCACGATGTACGAGCGTCCTGTCACCAATGCGCGCGCGGTGAGGTTTGGCTGGTAGTTCAGCTCCTTCATGCGCTGCAACACGCGCTGGCGCGTCGCTTCGCTGATGTCGCTGTGGTTGCGCAGGACCTTGGAGACCGTGACCACAGACACGCCCAGATCCCGGGCGATGTCCTTCATCCGGACTGCCATGTTGTCATTATCCCTCTCATGCGGCGATTGCGTGGAAAGGCCGCCTGCCGCGCTTCGCCGGCCACGCGCTCACTCGCGTTTCACCAACTCCGCCGCACCTTCACCTGAAACGAACCAGGGACCGGCGTCTCGCTGGCGACGATCAAGTAGCCGCCCCCGCAGCCGGAGTACATTGCGCCGGCATGCCGCCGCTGAAACCACTCGAGCAAACCCACCAGATCGATTCGGAGGGCAGGATGCCGGACCGTGTGGGGAAGGATGCGCTCCCAGCAAACCATGCAGTGGTTCATGGAAGCGCCGAGACGATCCAGATCCCGTTCGAGGATGGCTTGGTAGCAATCTTTGCCTGTCCGCCCCAGGCGGCTCACCCAGACTGGGTCCAGGTTTTGCACTCCGAGCGGCGAGTAGCCCTCCGGGCGCTGGTTGACCGCAATCAGATGCAGGACGGTTTCCAACCATTGGGCCACGGCCGGATCGCAGCAGGATTCGATGTGGACCGGAAACACGCCGCCTTCGAAGCGCGCATCGTAATCCAGGCGGCTGATGCCGGGATAAATCAGGCCGATCATGTCCTGGGAGCCGGAGGGGTCGGCCTTATCTTTGTTCTCGGCCCAATACAGCTCACGCACCAACTCGGCCGCGGGCCGCTGCGGCAAGCCGTCCTTCCAGAGCTGGAGGGCGACGCGCCGGGTGCTGCCGGCCATGCCCGCACGGTCCATGAACCAAATTTCGGGCTCCAGCGATACCACCACCATCGAGCCCGGCGGGTCCGGATTGACGCGCGATACGAACGGCTGATCGATCCACCCGCCGGCCAGAGCGAGCCGGTGCGGAATCTTGCCGATGGGAGATGCCGGCAGGCGCTCGGGATCCAGGTGCGCCGGCAAATCGGCCGCCATAGAGACCCGGGATTCGGGGGCGCCCTCCTGGTTCAATCCTGCACCACCCTCTTTCCAGCCTTCCGATCTAAATACTGCTGTTCGATCCATTGATAGGTTTCGCGCATCCCCTCGCGCAGCGGTGTGGAGGGCTCCCAGCCGAGAACCTGGCGGATGAATGTATTGTCGCTGTTGCGTCCGGCCACGCCCCGCGGCGCCGTCAAATCGTACCGCCGTTCCAGCTTCACGCCGGCGATCTCCTCCACCAGCGTCACTAGATCGTCGATCGAAATCAGCTCGCTGGAGCCGAGGTTGACGGGGGTCGCGATGAGTTGGTCACAGTGCATGATCTTGTCGATGCCGAGCACGCAATCGGCGATATAGCAGAAGCTGCGGGTCTGCGTTCCGTCGCCCCAAATTTCGATATAATTGCGTCCCTCGTGCTTGGCCTCGATGACCTTGCGGCAAATGGCCGCCGGGGCCTTCTCCCGGCCGCCGAACCAAGTGCCGTTCGGCCCGTAGATATTGTGGAAGCGCGCGATATGCGTTTCCAGCCCTCGTTCGGCCCAATACTCCTGGCAAACCATTTCCGAAAACAGCTTTTCCCAGCCGTAGCCGCGCTCCGCCATGGCCGGATAGGCGTCGGATTCCTTAAGAGCGCGCACGTTGGGGTCCTTCTGAAGCTCGGTGTTGTAAGCGCAGGCTGAGGAGGAGAAGAAGTATCGCCGGGCGCCGGCCCGCCAAGCCGCCTCGATCAAGTGCGTGTTGATGAGCACGCTGCGGAGGCACTCGACGCGGAACCGCTCGATGAAACCCATGCCGCCCATGTCCGCCGCCAGGTTGTAGACTTCAACAGCGCCTTCCACGGCGCGGACGGCGTTCTCCTTCTCGCTCAGGTCCGTCGAGAGGCATTCGACACCCTCCACGCGCTGATACCACTCGGGCAAAGGCTTGCGGTCCACGCCGCGGATGCGCGTGAATCCCTTGTCGCGGAAGTAGCGGGCCAGGGATCCCCCGATGAATCCGCCGGCGCCCGTGATCACAATCAAATCATCCTTCCGGGTTTGGTAGCCGGTTTCGCCCTTCGGTCTCTCCGCCATGGGACTGCTCATTCTCCTTTCCATTCGTTTCTCCGCCCGCCCATTGGCCGAAACACAGCGGGCGGGAACGTCTATGCTAGCTCTGTCCAGCGCCTACAGGCGTCACACGCTTGAACTGCACAGCAGCGCAGCATGCGAAGCGAAGGCGCATCAGACATCCAACTCGTAAAGCAGGCTCGCAGTTTTCTATCGGCGGATTCCTCCTCCGGGATGAGCGCGTACCCCATTGCGCTCGCCCCTGCTCAGTTCCAAAAGCTGAAAAAACGCAGCAACAACCCACACGCCCGCCCCTTCCAATCCCCCGACTGCGCCGGGGCAAGCATCGGGTTGTGGGGTGAGCATTGAGATCCTCCTTCATTGCACGCTCAGCCGCAGAATGGTCAGCGAATGCCGCGGGAACGTGTAGGTGAAGCCGTTGTTAGCCAGTGTCAAGGCTGCCTTGCGCGTGGCCGGCCGCACCCGTCCGGCGCCAAAGTCATTGACGGCTTTCAAGTCGGGGTGGTTCATTTCCCAGACCTCGGCCTCGGCGCCAAGCCGGCCGGCGAGGTTCTCGATCCGCGCGGCGATGTCCTGCTTTTCGCTGCGGTTCAAAACGTTCAAGTAGAGGAGCCGGTCTTTTGGCGAGTAAGTGGCCGATACGTCCAGATAGCCGATGGGAGGCCGGTTTCCAATCCGGTACGTCGGGCTGACTGCCTGAACATCCAACGACAAGTTGCCCCGCTGTTTGCCGTATTCGACCAACGGGAAATAAGTGGTCTGCAAGAAAAGTCCCTGCTTGTTGGTGAAAATCGGCGCGATGACGTTCACCAGCTGCGCCAAATTCGCCATCTTCACCACGTCCGCATTCCGGAAGAACGCGTTGAAAAAGATGGCCATGGCCAGGGCGTCCTCGAAGTTATAGCGCTCCTCCAGACCGGTTTTGGCGATTTCGAACTCCGTGTCCGCCTGGAGCGTCCGGTACCACACGTTCCACTCATCGAATGCGATGTAGATCGGACGGCGCACGCGCTGCGTGTTCTGGACCGCCTGGATTTGCCCCTTTACGACGCGGATGCGCTCCTCGATGTCCTGTGCGTTCGTCCCCAGATACTCCTCGAAGTTATTGTTGCGGTTCCCAATGTAAGTATGCAGAGAAATGTAGTCAATCTCGTCTTTGAGGCGCTCGAGCACCGTGCGGTTCCAGCCGATCCAGTCCGCATCGGGACGGAAATTGGAGGAGCCGCTGGCGATGAGTGAAATCGTCCCATCCTGCCGGCGCATGGCCTTGGCGGCCTCCAGGGCGAATTTGGCGTAATCCTCGGCGTTCTTGTGACCAAGCTGCCAGGGGCCGTCGATCTCGTTGCCCAAGCCCCAGATTTTCACATTCCACGGTTTTTCGCGGCCGTTTTTGCGGCGCTGGTTGGCCCAGTAGGTCGGACGGGTTTCGTTGCAATACTCGACCCACTGGCGCGCCTCGTCCACCGTGCCCAGGCCGGCGTTGATGCAAATGTAAGGCTCGGCGCCGATGCGCTCGCAGTAGCGCAGGAATTCATCGGTGCCGAAGCGGTTGGTTTCGAGAGCTCCCCAGGCGTGGTCCGGCCGAGCGGGCCGCAGATCGCGGGGCCCGATGCCGTCCATCCAGTGGTAACCGGAAGCGAAGTTGCCGCCTGGCCAGCGCAGCACCGAAACCCCGAGGGGCTTCACGGCGGCCATCACATCTTTACGGAAGCCTTCAGCGTCCGCCAGCGGGCTGCCCTCCTCGAAGATGCCCCCGTAGATGCAGCGGCCCAGATGCTCGGCGAAGTTGCCGAACACGTACGGGTGCACCTCGCCGATAACCCGGTTGGTGTCGATCCGGATTACGGCCTGCGTCTGCTGGCTGTTCAATGGAACCGAAATAAGAAGCATCGCAACCGCTGCAAGCAATAGTCCCTGTTTTTTCATCGCGCCAATCTCCTTAGTGCATGCTCTTGCTTTGCCGGCGCCGCTTAAGCCGGCGGCTTCAACGAATTGCCGGCGATCTTCAGAACACAGGCGATCTGGCTCAACGGTTGGTCCGGCAGCGTCACCACCAGGGCCTCCTCGGTCTGCTGGTAGGCGATCTTGCCGCGGAAACCGAGAAGCTCCACGCGCCCGATTTGATTGCCGCCGTCCGCCGATTTCCTCAAAGACCGGATTTGAATCCGCCCGTCCGCCGGCCAGCCCAGGGCGATGGCGTAAAGAGCTTTCCCATCCTTCGATTGGGTGAAGCGGATGTCGGAGGCGGAGTAAGCGTAGTCTTCGCGGAAGTGCCCGGCCGCCGTCCGCGTTTGGCCTTCGCCGTAGACCAACCAGGGCCGGGTGGCGTGAATCGCTTCGCTGTTCACCTTCATCCAGGCGGTGATCTCGCCGAGCAGCCGCTCCACTTCTGCGTCCAGCGAGCCGTCCGGCCTCTGGATCACGTTCAACAGCATGTTGCCATTCTTGCTGACGACGTCCGCCAGCGTCTGAATGACCCATTTCGCCGAGCGGTACATCGTGCCCGTGTCTTTGGCTTTCCAGTTTTGGTTGTAATACCAGTCTCCGATGGAGGTGTCGGTCTGCCAGGGCGCAGGCTTGATCTCAGCCAGTCCGCCGCGCTCGACGTCTTGCACGCCGATGCCCTCGATGTAGTCTCCGTAGCCGGGTCTGCCCCGCCAGTCTTTTAGCGTGTACACCGCCTCCAGCTTTCCGCCGTGCCGCGCCACATTGCTGTTATAGTAATGCGCCAGCATGCTCCGTCCGATTTCGCCGAACGGAAGCGAGCCGTCGGTATAGAGCAGGTCCGGCTGATACTGATCGATCAGGTCGGTAATTCGCGCGAACCACCGTTTGGCCCATTCGGGATCCGTGCTGTACCAGGCATTGTCGCCCGGCTTGGCGGGCGGGTGGTAAAGGTCCTGCCATTGCGGGTCAGCCCCGTCGTAAGGCACGCCGGCCAAAGGTCCCTGCTTGTCGCTGCCGTGGGAAACCTGGAACCAGGTGTAGCTCGCGCCCAAGTGCTCAGAGACGCCGAAACGCAGCCCCTGCTTGCGGGCGGCCTTCTGCCACTCCCCTACGATGTCGCGCTTTGGCCCCATGCGAACCGCATTCCAGCGGTGATGTTTGGAGTTCCAGAGGTCGAAGTTGTCGTGGTGCACCCCCATGCTGACGAAGTACCTTGCACCGGCGGCCTTGTAGAGGGCCATCAAGCGTTCGGGATCGAACTTTTCGGCTTTCCACAACGGAAGGATATCCTTATAGCCGAACTTTGAAGGGTGGCCGTAAGTCTGCACATGGAAGCGGTACACCCGGCCGCCCTCCAGGTACATATTCCGCGCGTACCAGTCCCCCTGCATGGGCACACATTGCGGTCCCCAATGCGCCCAGATGCCGAATTTCGCATCCCGGAACCAGTCCGGACAGCGGTATTGGGTCAGCGATTCCCAATTGGGCTGAAACGGCCCCTGCGGCGCAGATTGTGCTCCCTTCAGGGTCCACGCTTGGGCCGCGGCTGCCATCGCCGCCATGGCGCTTCGTCTGGTGATC
>Ga0272448_1006890_pt1 | contig 12154 bp, 7 predicted proteins | sample YNPCB0191_FD_202220 | JGI IMG/M metagenome (GOLD analysis project Ga0272448, IMG submission 202220) | Hot spring sediment microbial communities from Yellowstone National Park, WY, United States - YNP-CB-019-1 | ecosystem: Environmental > Aquatic > Thermal springs > Hot (42-90C) > Sediment... | reverse complement strand
GCTGGCGCCAAGTGTCGGTGTGGACTTTAGCCCAATCCGGAATTTGGCTTTCAGTCTTTTCAGTCTTTGGCTGTTCAACTTGAGCATTCTCTTCTAATTTCTTTTTCTCAACTTCCTGACCAACTGGAGTTGGCGGTTTTTTGCTAGCCTTTGTGACATCAGCTTGGTTATCTTTTTTGCCTCCCGTTGGGGCAGCCTTTTGGTCATCGATTTTCGGTTCAACTATATCCTCAGGAATATCAGCCAATTTATCGGTTTTATCTTTACTGATCACGGTTACGGAGGTGACTTTGTCGCCGGGATTTAGACGGATTAAAGTCACGCCTTGAGTGTCGCGTCCCAGCCGTTTAATTGTTTTTAAAGCCGTCCGAATCATTTGCCCTTTTGAAGAAGCCAAAATCACATCATAGTCCTCGCCATAAACAATTCTCATCCCCACAATTGTCCCTGTTCGTGGCTTGACTTGGGCTGCCCGTATCCCCATCCCGCCGCGAAGTTGCATTTTAAACTGGGACAAGGGCGTCCGTTTGCCCAAACCTTTTTCCATAATAATTAAGGCATCGGCTTCTTTCTCGCGACCGGCGGCAATGACATCGCAAGAAACCGCATAATCATCTCCCTTAAGATAAATCCCCCGCACCCCGCTGGCGGTCCGGCCCATGGGCCGAATGTCTGCCTCACGATAAAAAATGGATTGACCTTTAGCCGAAACTTGAAAAATGTTGTCGTTGCCGGTGGTAAATTTAACCCAGCGAAGGTAATCATTTTCCTTGAGTTTAATTGCCAAAATCCCGGTTTTTCGCACTTTTTGATACATTGTCAAGGCCGTTTTTTTAACCAATCCCTTGGAGGTGGCCAGCAAGATATATTTATACTTGGCCGCTTCATCTCGCGAAAGAGTAATCATGGCCGTTACTTTTTCTTCGGGAGAAATCTGTAAAATGTTGACAATTGCCTGACCTTTGGCAATCCTTGAGGCGGAAGGAATTTCATAAACTTTCGTGTGGAAAATCCGGCCGCGGTCAGTAAAGAAATAAATATCGTCATGGGTGTTAGCCGCCACCAAATGCTCAATCATATCTTCTTCTTTTGTCTCCATCCCCATCACGCCTTTGCCGCCGCGAATCTGCGAACGATAACTAGAAACCGGCATTCGCTTAATGTAGTTGCCGCGGGTCAAAATAATAATCACCTGTTCTGAGGGAATCAAATCCTCGGCAGAGAACTTGCCCAAAGATTCAGCGTAAATTCTAGTCCGGCGCTCGCTCGGATATTTCTCTTTGATCTCCTTTAATTCTTTTTTGATAATTTCTTTGATTTTTGACTCCGATCGGAGAATGGTTTCGCATTCGGCAATAAATTTCAATTTTTCCTGATATTCGCTTTCCACTTTCTCCCGCTCCAGCGCCGCCAAGGCAGCTAAACGCATTTCTAAAATCGCGTTGGCCTGAATATCAGTCAACTTAAACTTTGATTTTAAAAGTTTATGGGCCGCTTCCCGATTCGCTGACTGGCGAATTGTTGTCACCACTTCGTCTATCGATCTTAAGGCAATCCGCAAGCCCTCCAAAACATGGGCGCGCTCTTTAGCCCGGTCTAAAAGATATTGCGTTCGTCGGCGAACCACCATCTCCCGATGCTTACAATATTCTTCCAAAACATTTTTAAGCGTTAAAACCCGCGGTTGGATGCCGTCAACCAAAGCCAACAAATTAACATAAAAAGTTGTTTGTAAATCCGTGAGTTCGTAGAGACGATTGAGGATTTTCTTGGGATAAGCCGATGATTTTAAATCAATCACAATCCGAACGCCTTCTTTGCGATCCGATTCATCGCGTAAATCAGCAATGCCTTCTAATTTTTTCTCTTTGACAAGATTGGCAATTTTGGCAATTAATTCGGCTTTATTGACTTGGTAGGGCAGCTCGGAACAGATTATGCGAAAGCCGCGCTTATTTTCTTCAATCGTTGCCACAGCGCGCATCACAATCGCGCCTTTGCCTGTGGCGTAGGCGGCTTTAATTTGTTCGACGCCGTAAATTTCCGCGCCCGTCGGAAAATCCGGACCTTTAATAAATTGCATTAAATCTTCGACCGTGCAATCCGGATGGTCAATTAAATAAATGATGGCCTCGCAAACTTCCCCCAAATTATGCGGCGGAATGTTGGTGGCCATGCCCACCGCAATACCCATCGAGCCGTTGACGAGCAAATTAGGAACTTTGGCGGGCAAAACTTTGGGCTCGGTTCGCGAAGAGTCATAATTGGGCACAAAGTCAACGGTCGCTTTATCAATATCAGATAGAATTTCCTCAGCCAGAGCCGTCATCCGCGCTTCGGTGTAACGCATGGCCGCCGGTTGATCACCATCCAGCGAACCAAAATTTCCCTGGCCGTCAACCAGCGGTTGGCGCATCGAAAAAGGCTGCGCCAAACGAACGAGAGTATCGTAAACCGCAATGTCGCCATGGGGGTGGTATTTACCCAAAACATCACCCACCACCGTGGCTGATTTGCGATATTTAGCCGTATGAGTTAGCCCCAATTCATACATTGAATATAAAACCCGGCGGTGAACCGGCTTGAGACCATCGCGAACATCGGGCAGAGCCCGGGCAATTATCACCGACATCGCGTAGTCCAGATACGACTCGCGCATTTCGTCTTCCAAAATCCGCGGTCGCACCAAACCGAATTCGGTTTTCTCGTCCTTAATCGCGTTGGTGGTCGGCCCGTTTTTAAAATTTTCCGCCACTTCTTCTTCGCTGTCAGCCGTCTCTTCTAAATTGTCTTTTTGATCTTGGTTCATAATGCCATCTTTATTGATGATGATGTTTTTTAAATTCGCCTTTTTTCTTGGGATTTTTCGGCGGCACGGCCTTGGGTTTGCCGCGCTGTTTGCCCATCGTTCCAACTTCATACCATTTTCTGTGCCCTTTATCTAATTCCAAATAACCAGCCGGGCCGATGTTTTTTGGTTGTTTTTTCTGCTTAGCCATAAATCCTTCCAAATTCTAAATTCGAAGCACGAAATCCTAAACAATATTTAAATTCTAATTTACAAATGTTTTAAACTTTGGAATTTATTATTTTGAATTTGTTTCGAATTTCGGATTTAGGATTTCGGATTTTATACATCAAGGTTCTTTACATACTTCGCATGGGTTTGAAAAATGCTTCAACCCCACGCTTGACTATACATCAAGATTTTTAACATATTTCGCATGGGTTTGAATAAATCGTTTCCGCGGCGCCACTTCGTCACCCATAAGCATTGAAAAAACTTCATCGGCCTTTTCCGCGTCTTGAATATTCACTCTTAACAAAACCCGCTTTTCGGGATCCATGGTTGTCTCCCAAAGTTGGGTTGGTGTCATTTCCCCTAAACCTTTGTACCTTTGAATCGAAACTCCCTCGCCTAATTTTTTGGCAATTTTCTCTTTCTGCTCATCGTTGTAGGCAAATTCCTTGATCTGTCCCCGGCTAAGAGCATACAAAGGCGGCTGGGCAATATATAAATGACCATTTTTAATCGTGTCCGGGAAATGACGATAAAATAGGGTTAAAAGCAGGGTGCGAATATGGGAGCCGTCAACATCAGCATCGGTCATAATAATAATTCGATGATAGCGCAGTTTAGCCATATTGATAACTTCGCCAATGCCCACGCCCAAAGCAACAATCAAAGCTTTAATTTCTTCACTGGAGAGCATTTTATCTAATCGCGCCCGTTCAACATTTAAAATTTTTCCCCGTAAAGGCAAAATCGCCTGAAAAGTCCGGTCGCGGCCCTGCTTGGCTGAACCGCCAGCGCTCTCACCCTCAACAATAAAAAGTTCGGATTTTTTTGGATCGCGCGAGGAGCAGTCCGCCAATTTGCCGGGCAAGGTCATGCCTTCTAAAGCGCCTTTGCGAATCACTGTCTCACGCGCCGCTTTAGCGGCCAATCTTGCTCGTAAAGAAAGGGAACATTTTTCCAAGATTTTCCGGGCATCGCTCGGATGCTCTTCCAACCAAAAATTTAAACCTTCCAAGGTTACCTGCTCGACGATATTTTTAATTTCCGGATTGCCTAAACGGGCTTTGGTTTGCCCCTCAAATTGGGGGTCCGGCAGTTTGACCGAGATGACCGCTGTCAAACCTTCCCGGGTGTCGTCGCCGGACAATACTCCTTCGGCGTCCTTGATAAGCTCATTTTTCTTGGCATAATCATTAAGCGCCCGGGTTAAGGCCGTGCGAAAACCAGTAAGATGGGTGCCGCCTTCCGTGGTATGAATGTTATTGGCAAAAGAAAAAACATGTTCATTGTAATCATCGGTATAGGCTAAGGCAATTTCAACTTGGACTTTGTCAACTTGTTTTTCAATGTAAGCCGGCGGATCATTAAAGACATTTTTATTTTTATTAATTTGTCGCACATAGGAAGAAATACCACCTTCAAAATAAAAGGTGTAACATTTTTTCAAATTCAGAGGAGCGGCCGGGTCGTCTTTTCGCCGGTCACAAACGATAATTTTAATCCCTTTAGTCAAATAGGCCTGCTGGCGTAAATGATTTAGGATTATTTCCCAAGAAAAACGACGGTCGGGACCAAAAATTTTTTCGTCGGGTTCAAAACTGATAGCCGTGCCTTTTTCTTTGCTGGCGCCGGCGATTTTAAGCGGAGTGATGGCTTTGCCGCGTGAATATTCTTGGGTATAAATCTTTCCGTCCCGGAAAACTTCGGCCTTCATCCACGCCGATAAAGCGTTAACGACCGAAACGCCGACGCCGTGGAGACCGCCGGAAACTTTGTAAGCTTGGGCCTGACCACCAAATTTACCACCAGCGTGAAGAGTTGTCAGCACAGTTTCTAAGGCGCTTTTTTTGGTTTGGGGGTGAATGTCAACGGGGATCCCCCGGCCATTGTCCCGGACGCGAAGGCGGTTATTGGGCAAAAGTTCAACCGTTATTTGGTCACAAAAACCAGCCATGGCTTCGTCAATAGCGTTGTCGACGACTTCCCAAATAAGATGGTGAAGTCCCTCCTGACCCGTGCCGCCGATATACATTGCTGGCCTTCGCCGTACGGGCTCGAGTCCTTCCAAAACCGTAATGTGTTTAGCCGTATAATCTGATTGGGCTGACATGAAATAAATCTCCAATAACCAAAAAATAAAGGTTAATTTTAAATCCCCTCTCTCATTTAGTATAACAGAAATTTACGACAAAAACCAGTCCTCTTTATTGCCAAGATTACGGATTATTCCATCTAATTTGTATGAATTGCAATGCTTTAAGAGACCAAGATAAGACGGTGAATTCCTATCATTAATTCTTCTCAGCATTTTTCTCTTTGTTTTGGTTCTAGTTTGGGAAACGCAAGTTGAAAGCTTGATTTTTTGAAAGTTCTTATCAGAATAACTTACGAGACAGAAACTATTGACCAGAAAAAATATCTTCTAATGGAAAAGAACTACAAGAAATCGGCAAAATGCTTGGAGGTTGGATTAGACACTTAAAAGCATAAATCCCGAGTAAAACCCGGGACTATGCCAGACACTCCCTCGGGAGACAGAGCCATAGTTCGGATTGGCATTGTCATCGAAGTTGTCGTTGAGCTTAGGCCTGTCGTCGTTCCAGTTGAGGTACGGCACGTTGCCGTTCTCAGAAACCGAACCGCAATTTGCCGGCTTTCGCCAAATTCTACAAAGATTTTTTCTAAGAAAGAAATCTCTTCTGAAGCCGCTCTAAGCGGCATTGTTTTTAAGTGGTCTTACCACATAAAAATCGGTAAGGAGTGTCTAAATTTCCTCTCGCTTTTAGGTTAGCCGTAACCAACTTAAGTTGCATCAAGGAATTAGGATTTCATTTCTCCCAAGCCGTAACCAGGGAGAAATTACTTTCATCTTTATTATACGAAAAGAGAGCGATCCATGAAAGACCGCTCTCTTGTTGAGATCGGACAGCCGACCAAAACCCCAAAAGGGTCCAAAATCAAACTGTCCCAGTGACCACCACACTCCCGCGGGAGACAGAGCCAAAGCGCGGACTGGCACCGTCACCGAAGACGCCGAGGAGCAAAGGCCTGCCGCCGCACCAGCGGAGACACGGCACGCGGCCGACCCCAGAAACCGAACCGGGAAGGTCCATGTAACATTCCTTTAGGAGTTTTTCGCCTCCATAAAGATAGGCTGTGAGACCTTCCTTGACGACCCCGCCCTGCTCGAGGATGTGGAAGTTGCTACGGCACCAGACCGGCTTTTTGTTCCGGTATTTAAGTCCCCACTGCGCCTGAATCACCAGAACTCCGTCCGGCGTTACTATGCCTTTGAAGTTTTTGCAGCGATCGGGCTCAATGTAGCAGTAGACACTGCCGGCTTCTGCCAGAAATTGTCCCCGAAGACGGTAGTCAATCAGAGCTACTTCCGTGAGGCCAATTGCTGCAAGCTCGGGCCGCCAGACGAATGCTTTAGCGGTTGCCATCAGTTCATCGCGATACTTGCCTTTGCTGACTTTGGCTTCGCCGAAAGCACCAATACCCATCAAGCGATCTGCTTGAGATTCAAGTATCGCTAGCAACCCAGCCGGAGCAGTTATCACCGCTGGGGTGGTTGCTGGAGTTGCGGCCAGAAGTTCAACTGCTCGCTGTGGTTCTACACCGAGCATTAGTCTGAGCGCCTCGTGCGAAATGGTCTTCGCCCCAAGATGCGCCCGGACGGCATCCGGCACCAACTCTTCTCGGTTAGGGATGCCTTCAAATACACAACCCAGCAACTCTCGATACTCACCATCTGTCAGGGCCTTACCAGACATGGTCCGTCCCCTTTCTGCGTTTGTGAAGTTCGTCTCCTCTATTAGCTCCTTAGAGCTTACCCAATCAGGACAAAATAGCTAATATCCTGCACAGATAAGCTCCAAGGAGATATCAGGTTAAGGTACACCTGTACGTTTGATTATACCATAAATAGCCGAAAAAAGTCAAATCTTTACCACTCGTTTGTAAATTATAAGCGCTCCAGCGGTTATTATTTACAGGTTAAACGAGACGTCTCGGGTATTTACACCTCGAAGGTGTAGTTTGGTTCTGCTCTAAGAAAACCGCCGGTAGATCCCATAAGATCCAATAGAGTTTATAACGAGTTGTTCAGGTGAACCATTGGACAATCTACCTTAAAGCTGTCTTGAGTTCTTTATAATTTTTTTCTAAAATTTCAATTCGCTTTTTAAGCTTTAATATTTCTTCAACTGCGACGCTAGTATCTTCCATCGTTCGTTTTGAAAGTTGATCTAATTTCTTTTTGATATCGTTAATTTCTTCATAAACCCGACGAAATTCGTCGTGCATTTCTGTCCGGAGTTTTTCTAACCCATTTTCAACACCAGTCAGTCTTCCCTCGACACTCTCAAATCTCTTATCGACATCAGCAAATCCCTGGTTCATCCGATTAGTTAAATCATTAAATCCCCGACCAACCATCACCGCCAATTCATTAATTTTATCATCGGTTCTCTTATCCGAAGCCGCAAAGCCTTCCTGCATTCTTTTTTCCGTGGCCGCAAAGCCTTCCTGCATTCTTTTTTCCGTGGCCAGAAAGCGTTCCTGCATTCTTTTATCCGAAGCCGCAAAGCGTTCCTGCATCGATTTCGCCAAATCTTCAATTGTCATTTTTTTCTTTGCCATTGTATTTTAATCTTAAAATGATAATAACTTATTGTCAAACGCGGTACTACAACTTTTTATCGGTCTCCAAAACCCCCTTAAACAGCACTTTCTCGCCGTTTGAGACCATCAATTCATCACCAATCACGCCGGGCTGTTTTTGGACTAAAAGATGATATTCGTCATTTTTGAAAGGTAATAAATAAGAAAATTCCAAAATATTAGCCTGCCCCGGATTGGTTAAAACTCTAAACCCAAAAAAGGTTTTCTCCGCCTCGGTGCCAACAGTCACCGCCTGACTAATATCTTTTCCATTCAATTTCGCTGCCAGCAGCAGGGATCCTTCAGGCACAAAAACCCTCAACCAATTATCATTAGGGCCGTCTGGCCAGACATAGGAACCAAGGTGGCTGTGGGTAATTTTTAAATCTGCCTGAAGTTTGCCATCAAAACGAGTTTGCAGGCGATAATCCAAATTTTCCTTAATCTTCAGCGAGGATTTATCGCCGGAGTAACTGTTACTATTGATATATAAATAGTCAACCTCTTGATTGGTTTCAAACCAATCTTTAAGTTCCTGCTTGGTGGGAATTTTTCCCGCCCAATTTTGCTGACAGGCGATTTGCTCTTTGGCGGGGTCGCGAAAATAAAAAATAATCTCTTTTTGCTTCAGTTCTTTTTGCAGCAGCGTCAAAAATTCAATTTTGTTGGCCAGAGCCTTTTTGACAATTGCCGGATACAAATCCTTTAAAAATGTTTTGGGCTCGTTAATCACCCAGTTTTGAGGATTTTCAAAGTAGGCTTTTTCGACTTGATATTGAGTCACATCATAAAAATTGTCGGCTGAGACGGCGAGCTTATATTGATCCAAATAAATCGGTCCTGTCATTTTTAAAAGATCAATCATCACTTGGGCATTTAAGGCGATAATGCCATCAACTGAATCGCCGGTTTCCCGGCTGTAGAAATTGAGAATATCTTCGGCGGCTTCGGGAAAGGAAGCATCATAGTTTGAATCTCGCAACGCCCAACTTTGGCCTTTTAAAAATTTTGCCAATGGCGCCGGCGCCGGCACGTAATTTTTGTCCGTAAATTGGCGATCAAGTTTAATAATATTGGTGTTAAAAGAAAGATCTTTAATTTCCCAATTGCGGATGTCGGCCACGGCGTAAGAGCCAATGAAGCCGCCGGAGGAACGGATCTCTGCGTTATTTTGAAAAAGAATCAAGTATTTCCCATCGCGAAATAAAGAAATTGGCTCAACATTATTTAAAAGGAAACTCGCGCCCAGGCGACCAAAAACAAAAAAACCGCTGATGAGTCCCGTCAAAATTAAAATCGGAAGCCAGAATTTAAAAAATTTTTTCTTTTTAACTTTTTTTATCTTTCGGCTGAGAGCATCAACCTTCACATCCCCACCTTTAGTCGCCATTATGAGAAAAAATTACTGTCGTAATTCTTTTTCGCCGGAACGAAAATAGTCAATCCCCAAACAAATAATCGCTCCTAAAAGAATCCCTGCTACCAGGCCAATAATCGTATTAAGCCACAAATTAGGGGTCGTTTCGCTAACAATCGGCGGAAAAGTAATCATATCATAAACATTTTCTGTATCCGTGCGACCCAATTCATTCGTCTTGGCCTGAACGACCGCCAAAGAAGCATTTATTAATTTGGTAATCGCCTCTTTGTCCGAACCGGCAATCGAAATGTTAATCGTTGCCGGTTCAACCCGACCGGCTTTAAAAGTTTTTGCCAAGGCTTTCTGAGAAATTGGAGGCACGGGAATTCCGGCTTTCTCATAAATTTCTTTGACCACTGCCGCCGAACTATACCACGAGGTCACAATCATCGAAAAAAGCGAGGATGACTGAACATTGTAATAATTATCGTAAAGATAAAAGTTGACCTGCGATTGTTTCAAACTGGAAGCCTTATTGACGGTCAAAATTGTTGACGCCAAATAGGAACGCGGTTGGAATTTGGTAAAAACAAAAGCCCCCAATGTCAAAACAATGACAGTCGTCCAAAAAATCACTTTGTACTTGCCAATAATTTTAAAATACTCTCGTAACTAAAAAAACCTCCATAAGTTAAGGCAAAATGCCAATTGCAAAATAGAAAATTAAAAGGTAAAATTCAAAATTATAATATTTTTTGAACTTTACTTCTAATATACTTTAAAATTTTTCTTTTGAAAAGTTGCTTGTCAAATTTTTCCGCGTGCCGGCGGATTAATTGGGGATTAAATTTTAGTTTTTGGAAGCGCTTTACCGCCTCAACTAAACTTGAAACCGTTTGCTCTGGGAAAAATATTCCGGTTTGGCCATCAATAATCGACTCCAGGGCGCCACCTCGGCCAAAAGCAATCACCGGCCGGCCGCAAGCCATTGACTCCAAAGGCACTATCCCCGCATCTTCTTCTTGGGGAAAGATGGTGGCAATCGCCTGTTGATAATAGGCAACAAGTTGCTTATCGCTAACGCGACCGACAAATTCAACATTGTCCGGGGCGGCTTGACGATATTCAGCGTAGCGCGTGCCGGAGCCGACAATCTTCAAGGGCAGTTTCAATTTTTTAAAAGCCTCAATGACCAAATCAATCTTTTTATACGGCTCAAGACGAGAAACCAAAAGGAAATAATTGCCGAGCCTCGCCGGTCTAATCTTAAAATTAGGACGAAAATCCTTGGTATCCACCGGCGGAAAAATCGGCCAAGAATCACGGTTATAATATTTTTTAATCCTTTTTTGCACATTTTCTGAATTGGCAATATAAAAATCGGGACGTTTGGCAGCTTTTAGATCCCAACGACGCAAAAACCACAAAACCAGCGGCATAAGCGGTCGAATTAAATTGGGAATCGGCGCATTTTTGATGTAATGGTCGCGATCAAACCAGAGATATCGCGTCGGAGTATTGCAGTAACAGATGTGTAAAGTTTTTTTTGAGGTTTTGATACCTTTAACTAAAGCCGAGGTAACTGATAAAACCAAATCATATTCGTCAAACCGAAACAACTCAACTGCCAGCGGCATCAACGGCAAATACCATTTATATTTTTTAACGCCAAGGGGCATTTTTTGAATGAAACTGGTTCGGATATCTTTGCCGCGATATTTTCCACCAGTTTTTCGATCGTCCCAGACCAAAGTATAAATCGGCGCTTTGGGAAAAAGTTCCATAAAACAATCAAGAACCCTTTCGGCGCCACCGAGCTGAGTGAGCTCCTCACAGACTATAGCTACTCTCAGATTTTTAATGTCTTTCATCGTATCCATGACTAATTTCTAATCGACCTAAAAAATGAAAATCCCAAGCGCCAGCCCCCAAACAATATCTAAGATCCGAATATCTAATGTTTGAAAACATGGGATTTTGATCATTTCTTCAGTACGCTCCCCTTCCCTTGATCACTACCCAAATCGTCTTTAAAAATATTTGAAAATCAAGCCACAAGGACCAGTTTTCAATATAGTAAGCGTCCAGCCGGACCCATTCATCAAAAGAAAGTTCCGATCGGCCGGATACCTGCCAAAGACCAGTAATCCCTGGTTTGACACCCAAACGCCGGCGCTGCCAATTAGTATATTGAGCGACCTCAGAGGCCAGCGGCGGTCGAGGACCGATTAAGCTCATTTGACCTCTTAAAACATTAAAAAATTGCGGCAGTTCGTCCAAAGACGTTTTGCGGATAAATTTACCAATGGGTGTCAGCCGAGGATCATTTTTAAGTTTAAAAACTGGACCATCGACCTCATTTTTTTTGGCTAACTTTTGCAATATTTTTTCGGCTTTTTTACCGCCATATTCCTCGCCCGTACAATATTCAACCCGCATTGAACGGAATTTCAGCAAATTAAACGGCTTGTCTTCAAAACCAACCCGCTCCTGTTTGTACAATATTGGTCCTTTTGAAGTTAGTTTGACTAAAATCGCCGTCAAAATCATCAGGGGTGAAGTTAAAATAATCAAAAAAATTGAGCCGAAAAAATCTATAATTCTTTTAATAATTCGGCCCCAGCCGTCAAGCGGAGAGCGCTTAAAATCCATAATCGGGATTCCGGCTAGAGTCTGAACAGCCACATGCGAAGAACGGACTAAAAACAAATCCGGCGTCATTTTAAAACCAACGTGATGAGACCGCGAAAATTCCAAAATATCGGCAATTTCCTTTGAGGTTAGATGCGTGTTGGCAACAATAATTTCATCGGCTTTGTATTTGGCAAAGATCAATTCAAGCTTATCGATGGCCTCTTCATCAATGACCCGAACCAAATAATAACCCAGACTGCGGTTGCGACGGATTTCTTCGATCAAACTTTTTGAGGAAGTATTACCGCCAAGAATAATCACCCGATGAATGCCAATGCCCCAACGGTATAAAAATTTTTGCAGAAAATGCATGAGAAATCTCGCCGCCGTCACTAAAATAATGGCGATAAACCAAACATAAATAATAATTAAACGCGAGAAAAATGTCGTTTTGGATAAAAAGATCCAGGCCAAAA
>Ga0272448_1006889_pt1 | contig 12154 bp, 7 predicted proteins | sample YNPCB0191_FD_202220 | JGI IMG/M metagenome (GOLD analysis project Ga0272448, IMG submission 202220) | Hot spring sediment microbial communities from Yellowstone National Park, WY, United States - YNP-CB-019-1 | ecosystem: Environmental > Aquatic > Thermal springs > Hot (42-90C) > Sediment... | reverse complement strand
AGAGCATGGAGTATCTCTCGGACTGCCGCTGCCAAAGCCCCGTGGAGTTGGTCTAAAAGGATGGCGGCGGTCCGTTCGGTCAGGGCGTCGGCCAGGGAAAAAATCGCTTCCTTGGCGATCGGTTCGGGAGGTTTTCCGGCAAGCCAGGTTTTCCAGTCCCGCACCTGGCAACCAGATTGGGCCAGCACGCTCTGGATTCGGCCGACAGCGGCTTGCCCCCCATGACAGTGGATTTCCACCGCCTGCGGGCCAAAACAGCGGAGCACCACTTCTTCCGCCGGCGCCGGTCCAAACCGAACCAGCAAGGGCCGATCCGTCGGAAAATCTTCCACCGGCTGCCCCGAAGGCCGACAAACCCAGGGCCGAAGCCGATCGATCGCCCCGGGGCCTTCCACACGCACCGTAGCAATCGCCCCCCGGCCCGGCGGCGTCAGCAGGATCAAATAAACCGGTTCTTCCGAAAGCATCGAAGGATAGGAATCTCTCTACGTTGACTGTATCCACCCGGCCAGGCCCCTACAACTTGTAGGAGCTAAAAATCGTTCGGACTCCACCGATGGTGGCAGTTGGTCCCGGTGGATACAGCAGTCATCCTACAAAACAGGTGGGAGCTCCTTAGGGGCCTTTCAGGTCAAAACACATGAGCGTATCATGGCTGCGAAGGTAGAGTTTGCCGTCGTGAATGACCGGATGGGCCCAGGACGGCCCGTTTCGCACCGGCGCCATGAACTTGCCTTTCAGCCGAAATCCTTCCGGCGTGGCCTCGATCAGGGCGACCCGCCCGTCTTCGTACCGAAAGATCAGATGACCATCGGCATACAACACGGCGGCCGATCGGTTGCCGACCGGTTCTGCCCGCCAGACCACCTTGCCGGTAAGAAACTCCAGGCAGACCGGAACGCCCCGGTTTCGGCCAGAACCGCCGTAGAGATGATCTCCCACCAGGACCACCCCGCCGTGATGGTTTTCAAACTCTTGGGGACCGTTGAACCAGACTTCCTCGGCCCGGAAGTTTTTTCCGTCTCGGACAATGCGTAGCAGGGCCGAACCTGTCTCGTAACTGGTGGTTACAAAAACATAGCTGTCCCGGACGATCGGGGTGGGGATGTTGGCCACCCGGTTGGCGATGCGGTTATAGCCCCAGAGGAACCGCCCGTCTTGGGCGGCCACGCCGATCGCACCCCGACCGATGATGGTGATATATTGCCGGACGCCTGCAATATCGGCGGCCACCATGGAGGTATAACCGGCGCCGTCAGCGCCCCGGGAGCCAAACGGCGGAACCGCACATTTCCAGATCAGGTTACCTGTATTTTTATTCAGTGCCACCATGGTGGCCTCCGGGCCGCCCGGTGTGCAGACGACCTTCGGGCCATCCACCAGCGGCGATTCGCTGTATTTCCAGACCGACATCATCCGGCCGCCGAAATCCTTGGGAAAATTCTTCTGCCAGCGGATTTTTCCTGTAGCCGTTTCTACACACACCAGATCCCCCTCCGTGCCGATGACAAAGGCCAGATCGCCGTCGATGGTGGGCGTGGATCGGCAGCCGCCGTCCCGATGCGGCGGGCCGATGCGGGTGGCCCAGAGCCGTTTTCGGCTTGTCAGGTCAAAAGCCAGGATGTATTGGGACTCGCCCCCTTTCGGATCGGGCAGATCGCCGGTGGTGAATAATTTGCCATCGGCAATGGTAACACTGGAATATCCCCGGCCCAGGCCTTCCATGGTCCAAAGGAGTTTTGGTCCTCCTTCGGGCCAAGTTTTCAGGAGTCCTGTTTCCGGACATTTGCCGTCGCACAGCGGCCCCCGAAACCGGGTCCAATCCGAAGGCCCTTTGGTTTCGGCCGAGCTGGGTTGCTTTTGTTCTCCTGCCCCAACGTCCCCCACCAGCCCTGCCACCACTGCCAAAAGAACAGCCTTCCCAACCAAGCGACTCCAGGTGCCAAACTCTTGAGCAAATCTCTGCATGTTTACACCCTCTCTGCCATAAACAGGGAAATCGCACGGGAAGCCCAATGGGTTTTCCAAAAAAATAAGTCCCGCCCATCGGTCCCTCCTCGGTGGAAAAACAATCCTTTAGCCTAATGGGTTTGCTGAAGGAATGCAACAAGCGGAGCGGCTGAGATATACCCGGTTTTTCTCCTCCGGGAGAATTGTTTCGAGCAAGGCCGCAAGTGCTTAGGCGGACCTGAGGCGGACCGTTGGTCCATACGGCCACACCTCCCCGACATGATGGGCAAGCCCAGAAAAACGGGCCTAGAAAAAACGGAAGAAAAACAGAGACACCGGAAAACCAAAGCGATCCTATTGATCTTCGCAAAACCAAGGGACACCGAAGTGGCTGAAAAAACCAGAGAGTTCCGTATCTCTACGATTTGCGAAGCTCAATGGTAGGAAGAGTCGGCGGCCAGGGGGAAGGTTACGGCAACTTGGCGACTTCGCCGCCGGCGCGGGTACCCAGTTCGTTATAGAGTTTATAGTCGATGGTTTCGCTGAAAAAATGCACGCTTCCATCGCCCATCAGGAAGTTGGCCCCGCCGGGATGTCGGCTTTTATAGCCGCAGGTTCGCCACCAGTTATGCCAACTGCCTTGCCCGTCTTCCATGGTATTCAGGGGAACGGTTGTGCCGGACAGGGGGAAATTGGTGGAATAGGCGCCGTGGAAGATGCAGTGGGCGGGCAAGCTCTCGCCGGCCATGATCGTATTAGAAAGCCCGTCGGTAACCTCATCGAAACTGAACGAGCGTGCGTATCTTCCGAACATCCCTACCGAATTGCCCGGCGGATTGAACGATCCGAAACTCCACCCTTGGCAGCAGTAATTAGTCGGACTGGGATTGGCATCCGGGCAGAAATCACATCGGTCCATATGGGTCGGCCCCATGGAGACCGGATACCAAAGCCCCAGCATCGGAAACGGGCTCCACTGGATTAATGTCCATCGATTGGAAAAGATCGGCTGCCGGGAGGCCGGGTCGGTCGGGCAGATGTAGGTAGGAATAACTACTTGTTCCGCTTCGGCATTGGCCGGGTCCTGCATCGACTTTTTAAAATCAAATCGGTCATAGACGGGTTGTTGTTCGATGAACGGCAGGATAAAGGCGGCCCAGGTGCCGGTGATCGGCGGCCCAATGTAGTTGCCACAAGCAAACGGTAAGGTCTTGTGGGACGTGTGGTAGTTGTGCATGGCCAGGCCGATCTGTTTGAGATTGTTCGTGCATTGCATCCGTCGGGCTGCTTCACGGGCCGCCTGCACCGCCGGTAACAGCAGGGCAATCAAAATACCGATAATGGCAATCACCACCAAAAGTTCCACTAACGTGAAGCCAGGGAGCACCGGGTGAAAACTAAACCCCCGGGTTCTGCGATCCTTCATAGGAGAAACTCCTCGAAGGGCAACGATTACCTTCGGCGACGCCGCCAGAACAGTCCAATCCAACTCGCCAAACTTCCCACTCCAAGCAGCAGAAAACTTTCCGGCTCCGGGACCATACCTGCTACGCCGGCGCCCAGATTGTCAAGCCGCAGGAAGACATTTCCGGCGGCGTCCCGGGTGGGAATTCCAAGCGCATAGGCCCCTAATCCGGTAGCATATTTCCAGGTCAGGCCAGCAAACACTTGGGGACTACCGCCAGAACCGGCGTCATACAACTGGAAAAGCCGATCGGCTCCTCCCAGGTCCAATCGGAGCAGCGGATCCACGGCCAGATAGTAAACAGCCTTGGCCTTGCCTTCTGAAAGCGCCGAGCCCCATAACCCAACATCATCAATCTGGCCGGAAAACCATAAGGATCCGTAATTGATCCGTCCGAGCATAAAGGGGCTGCTACTATTGGTAATCGTACCAGTCCAGGTAAGAGTAGTAGTTTGAAGCACGCCGTCGACGTACAACCGTTGCGTTTGACCATCCCAAGTACCTAGCAGATGATGCCATTGGGTGGTGTCCGAGACGGTAGCTGAAGTAACAAGCCGATGATCGGCAGTAGGACTTCCCAGATAAAAGGCGGCCTGATTACCGGAGTCAAACTCAAGCCAGTAGGAAGTGGAAGACCAGAGGGCGCCATCGCCTTTGCCGAGAAAAAGTTCCCGGGTTCCGGTCCGGCCACGCTTGACCCATGCACTCAACGTGATGCCGGTGCTTACGTCCAGGCTGGTGCTGTCCGGAGCGCTGGCCCATTGGCTGCCGTTAAAGGCCAGGGCGTAGGGGCCTAACATCCCGGGGACAGACCAACTGGGGCTATTGCCGCCGCTGGCAAAAGCAGCAGGATTGGTCCCTACCGAGTCGGAGGCCGTCGTCGCCGGCGGCCCGTCGTCCAGTTTCCAGTGGGAGACCAGGGCAGCCTGGGCTGCTCCGGTTGCCAACATCAAAACACACCCACAGACAACCTGGCACATTTTCGCGGTCTTCATGGCAGACTCCCTCTTAAAACCCGATCCGGCTAGCCCATTTTACGACAGAAACGTATTGAAGGAACCTCTGAATAATTCCCTTTTTTGGTGCTCTTGGGGTTTCGGCCCTTTCGGACACGAGACCCACCGGCCCAGGCAAGCCGGAAAGCCCCAAGCGAACGAAATACTACGGAATACACCTTGTTAGTATAATCACCCCCCCCCTGGCGCTATCAAGCATGGGGATTAAAAATTTTTCAATATTTTTCTCCCGGGCACTTGGCGGGCTAAAGATTTTTCGCTAACCTATTTTCACGTCATAAGTTAGGTTCATCTACAAAGACACGGAGTTAGGGAAGAATTCTTCCAACGATCCTCCCAAAGTAGGGAGACCATGCGTGGAGAAACTGGAGCAACTCTCTGGCCAGAAGACCTTCGCCTCCAGCGGCGGCTGGGACTGCCCAGGCAAACCCACTCGACGCCACCTCTTCTTACAGACCATGAACCACCTCATGCCCTGGCAAGCCCTGCTGGACTGGGGCGAACCCCGAGGGGATACGGCCTATGTGGGCCAAGAGGCGACCATCCGACAGAAAGCACCGAAGGCCAGAAGTTGCCTTTTGCAGCGGGCCAGCCGGGGACATCGCCTTTCGGCTTGGCAGAAGAAGTGGAATCGGTGGCACAACGCCATCCGGGCGAAGGGGGAACATGTCTTCGGCACGTTTTTCTAGAGCGCCACCGGGAGGCAGACTCCCGGCAAGAGTGCTTTTCTATGGGTCGGCCTCCCGATGGTCGGCCTTGGGGAGTCGGGTGGGAAACGGGGAAACCATCGTTTGGGTTGGCCGAAGGTGCGGTTTTGGCACGGAGAGCCTATCCCAAAATGCCGTCGCCGCCCAAGCTAATCCTTCAAAAGAAGGCGGTTTGCTCGGGCAGGAGAACTCAACTTGGGCTTTTACCAAGTCTGGTTTTGGGATAGGCACTTCGTCAAACATGCCGGCTGCGCTTATGCGGCGGCGGCCCGTGTGTCATTCCCACGAAAACAGGAACCCAGTGTTTTTTCCTGGATTCCTGCTTGCGCAGGAATGACACCAAGGGGCATACCCAAAGGAGCCTGGGTCCCTGCTTTCGCAGGGATGACACTGGGGCCCCCACACCCGGCCAGCGTGCCGCTCCCTAGCAGTGGCGGCTCTGGCCGGCTTTTCGACGGCCAAGGGAGAGGCGAGTTCTTCATTCCGCTAAAAGGGTACCCCGTCCGAAAAAGACGGCAGGCACGGAAAAAGCCTGGGAGGCGGCGGGTTAACTGCCGGGGGCTTTGAGGCGATCTTCTTGTTGGTGGCGGAGGCGGATTTGGCGGGCCTGTTGGCGGAGCTTTTCGGCCTGGGCCGGATCGGGCGGATCGGATTGTTCGAGCAGATCAGCGTAGAGTTCCAGGCTGTCGGCCAGATCGGGATGATTGGGTTGAATTTGGGCGAAGACCTTCTCTTGAATTTCCCGAGCGCGTTGAAGAAACTCTTTTGCTTCGGCGGGTCGCCGATTTTGGACCAACAGTCGAGCCGCTCGAACGTACAAGCGCGCTATCGCTGGATGCTCCTGATGCTGGCCGAACAGGTTTTCCAGCATACTGATAGCCTGTTTATATCCATGTAAGCCGGTCCGATAGGTCACCGGTCCCGAGTGGAGGGCCGCCTGCAGGACCTGGTTTTCTATCATTTCTGGGGCGTCTTTGCCGATGGCTTTTTCTAGAATTCGGCGTGCCTTTTCCAAATGGGTTCGGGCCTCGGCGGTTTGGCCTAGTTCGAGCTTGGCTTGAGCGAGGGTATTGAGGATGGCGGCCGTCAGCAGATGCTCTTCTCCATGAGTGGCCAAGGCCAGTTTAAGGGCCTTTTCGGCGGCGTCTTTGGCCGCCGGATATTGCTTCTGGGTCAGCAGAAGCTCCGCCTGCCAAAGCTGGATCACTGCCACAAAAGGATGATCTTTGCCGAGATTCTTTCCACAAATGGCTTCTGCGCGGAGCATAAAAGGCGTAGCGCTAGCGATATAGTGAGCCAATTCTCCGTAAAATAGGGCCAATGCGCAAACCGGCCCGACCACGGCAGGATGATCCGGTCCGAAGCACTGCTCAAAACTCCGGAGGGCCTGCAAGGCCGTGGTTTCCGCTTCCTGGTAGCGGGCATAGGTGCGTGCGAACAAGGAAGCGGCGGAGCGGCTGGCCCCCCAAAGGGGACTCTCCTCTGAAATGCCAGGCTGTTTTTGGAGGACCGCCAAGGCGCTCTGAATCGCTTCTTCCGCTAGAGCATATTCTCCCAGCACGATCCGACACATGGCGAGGTTGGTCCAACTATCGGCCACGTGCAGATGGGCAGGTCCCAAGGAGTGCTCCCAGAGACTGCGGGCTTGATGGTGGAGGGCCTGAACGCCAGCAAAACGAGAGCGGAGTTGTAGGAGCACACACTGGTTATTCACTACGGCCGCCAACTGCGGCGGAGAAGGACCGAACTGGTCTGGTTGGCTCAACAATTCCTTGGCCCGGCCGTAAAGTTTGCTTGCTTCTTCCCATTCCGAAGCCGACCGGCCCCATAAACTCAGCACCGTGGCCTTCCCATGCAGCAGGCCAACCAAAACAGGGAGCTTTTCCGGAGGCGTCTGCGAGCCGGAATCGCTCAGTTTCAACGCCTCGTCCAGCCATTGAGCCGCTTCGGCATAACGGGCCTGATACACGGCGGCTATAGCCGCCTGGCCCAATAGAAACGGGTTCTGCCGATTCCGCTGGAGCAGCTTTTCGTAGTTCTCCCTAGCCGCCGAAAAGTTCCACCGATACATTTCGGTTTGCGCCAAGCCAAGCATGGCTCGGTCGAGAACGGCCGTCTCGGTGGATTCTTCTGTCACCGCCTGAAACTGGTGGCGAGCTTCGTCGAACTGACCGTCGGCTAAGAGCTTCCAAGCCCGATCCAATCGGCTTGGCCCAGCAGGTAGATAACCGGCCAGTTTTTTCATCTTCGGGGAAGGCACGGGAAGCTGGACCATCGGCCAATAGGGATCGGTCAAGACCAGGACAGGCGAGAGAATTTCTTCCGCCAAGACCTGAGCGGGGTCTTCCAGTTTCCGCTGAGCGACTCGAATCGGCGCCCAGGGAGTAAGCCACCAAACGAAGACCACTAAAAATATCCCAACGCCGCTGATTTGACGGACGGTGACCTCTCCGACCAGAGGCAATTTCCATTGCCGACGCTTCTGTCGAGATTCCCGCAACGCCTTGCCAAAATCCAAATGGACCCCTTTTTGCACTCGGAGGGCCAATTCATCTTCTTCAGGCCAATGGGTGGCCAAGACAAATACCGTAACGGCCCAACCTGCACACACAAGCCCTAACAGCCAAACCAAAAATCGCGGTAACTCGGGGTAAAGAAAATGGCCCATCGCCACGGCAGCGAGTCCCACCAGCCCAAGGCTCCACGCAGCAATTCTCCATTTGCGGACCGCGGGCGGTTGGGCCTCTGGCAGCCCATAAGGAGTGCTGACAGGATGTTTTGATTTTTTGGGTTTATGGGCCATGAAAAGTAGATCGGTATGATAAAAAAGACGCCTTCCCCCTCGATAGGGGGACATCCCCGCACAAAACTCCCTAGAGATTCCTGTGATTTAGTCTAACACTTTTGGGTGGCGGATGCAAACAGATCAGGTGATTCTCTTGGGAGTATCTTAGGTATTTATGGCAAAGTTTCCAGAAGGGCGATTTATCCAAATAGCCCAAAATACCCATTCTTCCTAGAATTTTTCAACCTAGAAGTGATAGACTTGAAGGGAGTCTTCTAATCCCCTCTTTTGAGCGATACGCCCTTCCCGCATGGTCTGGGGAGACAAAAGAGTGCCGGAAGAAACCACCATTTTCGGACAATTAGGGATCGCCTTGTTATTAGGTCTTTTAGTGGGTCTCCAACGGGAACATGCTGCGCATGGAATGGCCGGGATGCGGACCTTCCCGCTGATCACCGTTTCCGGTACCGTGGCGGCCCTGTTGGGACTCCGTTTCGGCGGGTGGATCGTTGCAGCCGGTTGGTTGGGGATGGTGGGGGTCTTAGGTCTAGGAACCCTGCTCCGCTTGCGATCCGAAAAGGCCGACGACCTGGGGACCACGACCTATGTGGCCGGTTTGGTCATGTATGGGGTGGGGGCGCTCTTGGTCGTAGCGCCGTTAGCGGTGGGAGTGGCCGTGGGCGGCGGTGTCGCTGTACTGCTCCAATTTAAGCCCGAATTGCATCGGCTGGCCCAACAATTAGGCGACGAAGACCTTCGGGCTATCATGCAGTTTGTGTTGTTGAGTTGTGTGGTGCTGCCTATTCTGCCTGACCAAACCTATGGCCCTTTTGAGGTTTTCAATCCGTATAAGAGCTGGCTGTTGGTAGTTTTTATTGTGGGGATGAGCGTTAGCGGTTATATCCTTTATAAATTCCTTGGGGCGGAAGTCGGCATCTGGTTGGGGGGCGTCATTGGAGGGGTGGTTTCTAGCACCGCTACCACGGTAAGCACGGCTCGGATGGTCCGTCAGTCGCCAGCCATGCAAAAAGCGGGACTGATGATTGTGGCGACGGCATCCAGTGTGGCTTTCCTCCGGGTGCTAGCGATTGTCAGCGTGGTCTGCCCGATGGATTGGGGGATATGGGTTCCCCCGTTGGCGATGCTTGCGGTGTTGGCCCTTCTGCCTGCTGGGGTAGGATGGTTTGTACAACGGCCCATCTCCGCGCCCATGCCGCACCAGAAAAACCCCGCTCAATTAGGTTCTGCCCTAGCCTTTGGCGCCTTGTATGTTGGGATTCTTTTTGCCTTGGCCGCTGCAAGACACTATGGGGGTGGGGAAGGCCTTTACCTGGCGGCGGGGATTTCCGGACTGGCCGACCTGGACGCCATTACCCTTTCCATCGCCCGGATGATGGTCAAAGACGGCCTGCCGCCAACGCTAGGATGGCGACTTATCGTTGTGGCCGGCTTGGCCAATTTGCTTTTCAAAACCGTCGTCGCAGGCATATTGGCGGGATCGGCCTTTTTCCGACATCTTTTGTCATGGATGGCCATTCCATTGGTCGGCGGCTTGGTACTCCTGCTCCTGTGGTCGTAAGGCCTTGCAGAGCAAACCGCCGTCTCCCCCAAGGAACAATAGGGTAAAAAGTTCTCTCCATTGGGGTCGATCGTTCTCTCTGCTTGGAACATTTTAGCCGAAAGAAGCCGCGACCATTTTGGCTCGCCCCCCATCAAGTGTCATTCCCTCGCAAGCGGGAATCCAGAATTTTCTTCATGGATCTTTTACTGGATCGTGAGCTTCCGCGGGGATGACAACAGCGGGCTGTCCACTGGGCTAAAATGTTCCCCCTGCTTTGGTCAGGGTGAGATGGCGATAGCCTGGCCAGACGTGGTCCGAAGAGGAGCTTCCGAGTTTCGCTCACACCAGGCCCCAGCGTTTGCGGAGGTACCATTCTGCGGTGAGCAGGCCGACAAACAGGAGGAACCATGGCCAGGTGTCCCAGAGGGTTTGTTTGCGGATGTGTTCTACCTGGAGGGTGTTGGTCTGGCGGAGCAGACGATCGAGAAGATTAGGCAATTGTTCTGGAGCGAGCGACTCGCCGCCGGTCATGGCAGCGATGGTTTCCATGGTGCCGATGTCGGCGGCGGCCAGGTCCAATTCCAGGTCCTGCTGAAAGACCAAAAATCGGGCGGTGCTGGTGAGTTCCTGCTGGCCGGGCAGGAGAGTTCGCACACGCAGCGTATAATCGCCCGGCGTCTCTGTTTGGAGAAAGGCCCCTTGCCAGCCCGATTCGGTAGAAACCAAGGGGACTTGTTCCACTTGGCCGTCAGGGCGTTGGACCTCGGCCCGTAGTTGGGCCTGGGGGATCGGTTGGCCGGCTGGATCATTGACGCCCGCTTGGAATGCGACCCGGTCGCCTGGGGCAAACCGTCGTTGGTCCAGTTTGATCCAGAGGTCGGATTGGCCGGCTTCGTCGGCCTGGGCCAGCCACAAGATCACCTGCCGCCAAAACCGCCTATGCTGTTCGTGGAAGCCGTGCATCGACCATCGCCAGGTGGAATCGGCGGCAAAGGCCAGGACCCGGCCCCCCCCAAAGGCCCCAGCCACCAGAACCGGATGGTTCGCCTGGTCGGTCGCCCAGACCAAGGCGTTGGGGGCTGGGGTACCCAGCCGGTTGATCCCATCCAGCGGCGGCAGCTCAGCCCAGGCTTTGAGATTCTCTTCGGGGTTGGGCCTCAGGCGCATGGGCGAGGCCCGTTGGCCGATGGGCGTCGGCTGAATCCGAATAGGACCCGGAAGGTGCATATCTTCACGTATCTTCTCGTCGAACCGCTGCCGACCCAACCGATCCATCTGGACCGGCAGGACCTTGGCCAGGGCCGTCTCCCCGTACCCGCCCGGGGCAAAACTATGGAAACCGCCCAACAGGAGCAGTCCAGCACGCTGCGAGATCGTGTCGGCCCATTGGGCCAGTTCTTCAGGCCGGAAGGCAGCCGAATCCAAATCGCCCAAGATATACACGTCGTATTTGCCGGGACGGAAGGCGTCGGCCAAATCCAATTTGTCCGGTCGGACAAAAGCGACAGTCGGGCCCCGATCCATCATCGCAGCCGGGTCCCGTCGAATCCGATAAAAGTCCACGTGCACGTTGGGGGCGGTCTGGAGGGCTTGGATGAGAAATCGGCTTTCGACCCGCACTTCGCCTTCCAAATAAAGGACGTTGAGTCCGCCTTTAAGTACACGCACAAATGTACTCATTTCGTTGTTGGTTGTCAGCAGTTCACCCGGTTGCGGCTCCACCCGCAAAGCCAACTTATAATCGCCGGGCGTCTCGGGCACATAGACAAACTCGATCGGAATCCGCTGCCCGCTGGATTGCACCTCGACTTCTTTTCTAGCCACCTCTTCCAGTTGGCCGGGCCGGGTCTCCACAAACAGTTGCACCGCCAGCGTCCGATGCACATAGCCATAGGCTTCCACCTCTGCGGAAACGCCCAATTCGTTTTTGACAAATACCGTGGGATTGACCCGTAGGCTGCTGATGCGGACATCCTGGGCTTGGCCGAGGCCCCGGGACTGACCGAATGGAAAAGTGTATAGAGGTATGCCCTGGGCCTTCAGCCGGGCGGCAGCCGATTGGACGGGCAGGTCTCTGGGCGGTCGGGCCTGCTGCACGCCGTCGCTCAAAAGCAGCATCGCCAACAGACGCTTTCCCGCCTCCTGCTGTAGCGCCTCGTCCAGCGCAGCGCCCAAGGCGGTTTGATGGCCGTCGGGCGTTTCCGGCAGCCGGACCTCTCCGTCGATCACTTCCACCGGATGGAGCAGAGCGTCCACTGCGAAAACTTTGAGTTCCATTTGATCGGCCAAGGTGCGAAGCGGCGTTTTGGCGGCGGCCAAGGTTTGACGAAGAAGTTCGTACCGGGTTTGCCCTCCAATGCCGTCGGGGATGGTCATGCTCCGAGATTTGTCGGCCAGCAGAACCAGAGTGGCTGGTTGCTGTTTGAGCTGCGTATAGACCAAGGTGGGCCGAAGCCACACCAGAAGCAAAAGCACAAAAGTCCCCCCTCGAAGCCCCAGGAGGATCAAACGGCGTGGGCCGGCCGCTTTGCTTCGGGGCGGCCCCCAAGCCAACAGCGCCAACAGCCCTGCCGCCACGGCCGCTGCCGCCCACCAACCTCCTACCGGATCCCAAGATAGACTCACCATAACCAAGATGGCTTGAAGGGGCCTGGAAACTACCTGTTATGC
>Ga0272448_1006887_pt1 | contig 12155 bp, 10 predicted proteins | sample YNPCB0191_FD_202220 | JGI IMG/M metagenome (GOLD analysis project Ga0272448, IMG submission 202220) | Hot spring sediment microbial communities from Yellowstone National Park, WY, United States - YNP-CB-019-1 | ecosystem: Environmental > Aquatic > Thermal springs > Hot (42-90C) > Sediment... | reverse complement strand
CCACCAACGCGCCACGGTGGGTGCGTTGCCTTTTTGCCATATTCAACTTTACGCTCAAAAACCCATTCCACGGGGGTATCCGACCGACCTGAAGACCTACGGTGACCATCTACGGAAGCGGCGGCTTGACCTGGGACTCTATCTCAAAGATGTCGCCCAAAGGATCGGTGTCGGTCTCGAAACAGTGAATCTCTGGGAACATAACAAGCATGAGCCGTTGCCACGATACATCCCTCGGATTATCGACTTCCTTGGGTATACGCCTGAGCAACCCTGAGCAAATAATCCCTGAATAGCCCCTGGCAGGGTTGCTGGAGGCTATGGGCTTCAACAGCCGTCTGAGTCTTACCCAAGTGACTGATAACGAATGCGCTTGGTGTTGTTCCATTGTCAGCCGTCGAGCAGCCATTGCAGTTGCCGAAAGCTGAAAGCGCCAGCGCTTCAGTTGGCGATTGTAGAGCCAGAAGCCGTTGGTGTCCCATCGGAGCACCTTGAGCTTGTCATGCTCGCAGTTACAGATGGCGATCCAGGCGTACGAGCATGGGCCCAACGCAAAGGTATAATTGTGCACCAGCGTGGTCAACCCGAGTAAGCAACCCGGCACCGGAGGCGGTAAATCATATGAGCAAAATGGGGTATAAAGCGCGAGTAGCTACATTAAAACTTGTGTTTTGAAAAACAAGTGTGTGGGTACAGTGGCCATAGTGGTTATGTGTAGCACGTCACATCGTACTCTGGAATACTGGTAAGCCTTCAAAAGGCATCACCCAGTATATGAGTGTGACTGTCACAGATTAACAAAGCCTCAAACCAGCTTACTCTGGTCGGCAGGAAACGAAGTGACGTGCTGTTACAGTTATGCACAAGCCTGACTGGTTGCAAAACGGTGCCGACGGTGGCGCCAGTCTGAATTGATGATATTTCAAATAGGCTTTGAGTTCTCTTGATCCTGGGTTGGCAACACGAAGGATACTGTCATACGTCCGCTAATCCACTTCTGAGGTACAAATGAGTACTGATATGCTGCATACCGATACTCTTTCACGCGGACTATTTCGGCTGGGCATGTATACTCTGGCCTTCGTGCTCATTATCCTGCTCTTCGCACTAGCGTACATTACTACAGACAGGGGATTTTACTCGTCGTCCATAATTAACGATGAATCCTTTGCGAAGGATACGGCGCACGTCACCGAATTGCTTACGAAGTCGTTCAATCATACGTACGGTAGATATGTGAACCATAGGACGTTTACCAACTTTGTCGGATACAGTGGTACCACTGCAAGACTTGATGAAGTTGTGTTTGATCGATTACGGCCCATTAGTCAAAAGAGCTATTCCGTGGACCTTTGTGCACATGAAATCACAACAAAGGACGGACAAGTACTTGGCGCTGACATCTCGTTTAATTTTATATTGTACGTAACTCGAGGATCAATCTTACACCCGAACAATGATGGCTCGTTGGTTTACCGTAAGCCAGTTATTCTTATACATATGCGCCCGTCCGATGGTGCGGTCACTGGTACACCGTTTCCGGGCGATATTCCTGTTCAATACCGGAGGTTATTCTTTCACAAACTCATGCACTTGATCCCAGCTACGGAGTCCGGTTATATCCAATTGCAAGATGAAGAAGGGCTGGGCGAAAACTTGTTGATGCTACTAGAGGGGGCTCGTGGTGAGCCAACGAGAATTAGCGGGAGCTTCTCTCGTATGTTAGTCTACAGTTCATCAGCAGCTACAATGGGATTGTTCGGTGATATAGTCCCAGTATCCACAACCACAAAGGGGCTCACCATACTAGAACAAACGCTCGGCCTTGCAATCTTTCTATTGATGCTGAATGAGGTGAGGCGGATATGGGGTAGAATATGCAGAGGTGGGCTGAAATCCGAGTCGGACACGGTACAGTCATGCAAGAGCCCAAGCAGAGTCCCAAAGGGAAAGCCGACAAAGCGGATGAAGAATCGAGGATGTGGCTAGTACCCGGCCAGCGTGATTACGCTGGGATGCTCGGATAGAGATCCGAGAGCTTAATTCGCGCCACGGCGCTGGTAAATCGCCGTTCGATGGTGGCTTGGGCCGCATTGCGCGCGTCTTCCCAGGCCGCGAGTTCGCGCCCTAACGTCGCTTGATCGGGTATCCGACGATCCAGGCATTGTAAGGACACGATGCCGATCTCAATTTCGGCCATATTCAGCCAACTGGCATGTTTGGGCGTATAATGCCACTCCAGTTTGGCAGTCATCCGGCGGGCCTCCTCAGGAGGAAAGGCCTCGTAGAGACACGCGGGCGTGTGAATATTCAAGTTATCGGTGACCAGGCGAATGACCTCATCCTCCGGGTATAAGTCATCGACCAGGTGTTTGAGCAGGTGGGCAAAGTCGATCAGCGTGCGGTGCGCGGTCACCAGGACCTGCCGGAACCCCGCTTCCGGCTGTACGAGCAGAAAGACGTTACAAGTGCCTTCGCGTTGATACTCATAATCATAGCGCGCCGGGACGCCGGGCGCCGTCGGTGCGGGCACGCGGACCTCGCTCACGAGTTGGACCGGCACTTCGTCGAGGCACACGCGGGGGCGGGCGGGGTCGGCGGGCTCGGCATACAAGTCGAGGACGTCTTCCATTCGGTAGACGAACTCGGCGCCGATGGTGGGAAAGCACCATTCTTTGCGTTGCCACGGCTTGGTGTCGTTTTTTAGCGTTTCGCGCACACACTCGTCGGAAATCTCCTCGACGATGCCCAGCGCGACGAGTTTTTCGGCGAGCAGTTGCATCGTCCAGCGTTTCCGCCCGTCTGGCGCATCACTGCAGGCCAAGGCGATGAGGAAGGCTTCCTGGGTGCCATCAAGTTTACGCGCGGCACCCGGTCGGACGCGGTCGTAGAGCGCCACAGCGAGTCCGGCTTCGACACAGCGCTTGCGCACGGCCGCGACGGTGGTCCGATGGACATGCAGCGCATACGCGATGGCCTCATCGGGATCGTTGCGGTCGGTGGCCAATAAGATACGGGCACGGGTGAGCGGACGGGCTGGGCCGGTGCCTTTGTTGAGCATCGCCTCGAGTTGGGCACGCTCGTCATCCGTTAAGTTGACTAGGTACTTGGTCGCTTGACCACAATAGATCTCGGACATCGGGAGGAGCCTCCATCAGAAATGAGGGCCTCCAGTATGCCAGAATGGTGCGGTTTTGGCACGATTGATACACCAGCGTCCGGTGTCCGATGGCCAGGGAGAGGAACCTGGCAACGACGTAAATTCACGCTGGCGAGGTATTAGAACTAACAATATATTAAGTACAGCCAAGTGGATATAAAGCGCAATTCAGCGAAGGTCTGCATGCCCGTCATTTTACATATCGATCACTTGCATGGTCGCTCTCCGACGGGGAGAGTGCACACTCGCTAACTGTTCTTCTATTGAGCTACATGCATACATCCAATATGTAAGAAGATATAATGACATAGACAAACACCTCCTCTATTGTGTTCTTACGAGAGGGGGTGTGTGGATGTCATCAAAAGAGAAGCCAGGTACTGATGGGGTCAACTGTAATCGCTTCCGCGTGTCCCATGCCAAGACAACCATATTGATCACACTCTGTATTATGGGTGGTGCCGCAGTAGCTTCATCGCTGATCTTTCTGGCCGCTGGCTATAGCACTAACAAGGCATGGATTCTCGTAGCGTGTTACTCTTTACTTACGATCACTATCATAGTCGCAAGTAGAGAAGATGGTAGTACAAATCAATGCAGACATTCTTGTGTAAGTATAACATTCAAGTACGTCGCATATGCAGCGATTGCCGCAAGTATGGTACTACTTGCGTTGTTTACACTCGCTGGTTATGCTGCTTGGATGGCGATGATCGCGCTTGACTTGTTTGCGATGGCGTGTGCGCTCACTGGTCGAGAGTTATGCTCTTGACGCTGCCAAAGAGCTATCAGTAGTCGCTGTTAGCTCTTTCTCTATCTACCGACATTGCTGTATTAAAGGAATAATGTGTGATCACCGATCTGGCATCTTCTAAATCGATATTACGATGTTTATTCCGAGTAAGCGCATACCTACTGCTATTGGGTACGCTCGTCGTAATGTTTGCTGCCATCTACTCCGCAGCGAAGAAAGGGTTCTATTCGTCATCTATTAATCAGGCAGCATCATTCGATAACGATAGCAAGCATGTGCTTAGCCTAATCAATGATTCATTCTACAGATACCATGGAAGACTAATGAACTACTGGTTCGCCTTGCATTCGAAAGAGGGCTCAGACGGCCAGTTGTTCATCGGTAATGTCGAATTCCAGAATCTGCATGTCGTCTCTGAGGATATGTGCGATATGGAAGTAGTTGTGCAACTACGCATCAGAGTCAATGGCAAGTATTTCTGGCAGGTGCTTCCATACAAGTTCAATCTGTATATCGCAAAATCGGTCAATATCGATGTGGCAGACAACGGTGTGGATTGCACGTCTTACCCGGAGAACTATATTTCTATGAAACCGGCTGATGATCCTTTGACTGGGATACCCTCCCCCCCAGGTCTGCCACCGAAGCTCCGTAAGTCTTTCCTAAATATGTTCATGAGTATGATTCCCTCGATGAAGTACGGGTACATCCAACTACCAGATGAAGGGGGGCTTGGCGATAGCTTACTGAGGATAATTGGAGGGGCTCATGGAGAACCTACTACAATCAGTGGTCGGTTTCTTCGTATGATAATCTATAGCCTATCAGCAGCGACGACGAGGGGTATGATAGGTGATATTGTTCCGACAACTACCATCACCAAGGCCCTAACCGCACTTGAACATGTGCTTTGCGTTTGCATCTATGTGTTGATTGGGGGTGAGATAAGGCGGATATGGAAGAAGAGAGAGGACGGCGTCTAGAGTAAATATGCGACGGCAAGTATTCTGGACCATCGCATATAGCATGATTCGCGAGATAAGGTGGACCCCATGTCAAGGCCACTAAGCGATAAAAATAAGATAGTCTCCCTGCCCGGTAAGTGTTAATTTGTTCCTCGCGCTCGCCCGTTTTTTCGGGAGAAGCACGGTGCGTTATTGGCCCCCGGTTGGGGGAGCTGCGTCACTCAGCCCAAGCGCGGAGCGCGCGGGAGCGGTGGACGGGCAACTCGTGTCGATGGGCCAGCCCACGTCCTCCATTCCCTGGTTGGCAAACCAGGCGATCAGACACTCCACGGTGGTGTCCCGATGGGGACGGCGTACCTGCAGGGCCATTCCAAACCGACGCAAACATGCCGTTATGCGCCCCGTGCATCGCGGTGGACAGCAACGGCAACATCACGCTGGTCGAGTGTGATTTCGGTCCGGCGCGTATCGAGCAGTTTGACTGGACAGGGACACTCCGCTGGCGCAATTCGATGCAAACCTTTTGGGGCAGCGGGACGGTCGATCCCACCAATGAAAACAATATCTACTGCTGGAACACCCGCTGTCTAATGGACTACACTCAGCCGCCGATGAGCGGCAATCAATGGGCGCCTGTCGCCTATACGCAGGATCCGCTCACCAATCCCGCGGATGATATGCGCACGGTCCTGTGGGGAAACTGCCTGGCGCATTCCATGGTCGTGATTGGTGGGCAAAAATTCCTGGTGCTCGCAACCGGCCAGTCCGGCGCACTGGGTTTCTATCGCTTCACCGCCGACTCCGGGGAAATCGGCATTCCCTGCTCTTTTATCAGTCCGCAAACAAGTCCAGGTGGTTGGTCGCCGCCGAATCAGCCCGCCAACACCGATTACATCTGGTGCGACGATAATGGCGACGGCCATATGGACGCCGCGGAATACCGCCAGGCCATCCAGTGCCCCACCTGGGGCGGCAATTATAGTCCGATGTGGAACCCCCCGCCCGGACAGTATGTGTCGGTGGATGCGCATGGCGATCTCTGGGTGGGATGCTGGACCCAACGCACCCTCCTGCACTTCATCTGCCAGGGTCTGAACAGTCATGGCGTACCGATCTACGACTACACCCACCTGCAGATCATCGATCCGTCGACACTGCCGATGGGGACGTACCAGAAATATACCGCCATCACCCGCGCGTTATATAACCCGACCGCCGATACCATGTATCTGTTCGGATTTACCCCGGACCACAACGTCTGGGACGGGTGTGCGGCAGGATCCTGCGATTTTAACGGGAGCGTGTTGACCAGGTACACCCCAAACAACCTTGAGTAAATGACTCCCGAATTCGCCCCTGGCTGGATCGCTGGGGGCTATGAATATTCGCGCGACAGTCGCCCCGACTGCCTGCAGGTCTGAATTGCGCTGGTGGTGAGCCGGGAGGGCATGCCACTCGGGTACGAGTGTATGTGCCACAATAAGAATGTATCAATCTTAGCAGGTTAAAGCGGAAGACGCTGGGCTTGTTGGCGAAATCCCTCGGTCTGGGGGACGAGCCACGCCGCATCTGGGACGAACTGTCGCAGTTACAATAGACTGATTTTGCAATAACTTGGATCATTGTTTAAGCCGACTCCGTTGAGCTTTACGGGAACACCTGCGGTAATGGGAATCCGATTGTTGTAGTCGTAGGTGAAGAATAAACTGCATAGGAAAGAAAATTATCTGTATGCGGCAGTACTAATGCTACATATACACAAGCCCTGACTAAGACAGCCGTCTGTAAAAAGGAATCGGGAGTAATATCGTGCCAAGCAGCAGGCTTATTAAAGAGCACATGGATTGGATAGATGATTTCCGTCTTTGGTGGAATAATAACGGCTTGTGGATTTTTTGCATTAACTTCGAGTTGCGTCTGGTGCAGGTCTTCCTCTAACGCTAATGGCAACTGTTTCGAAGTGTAATTCCCTTTCAACACGACCCCAACGATACCTACTTGCGACGCGCCGATATTTTTCAACCGAACTGATATTGTCATCTCCTGACCAGTGTAAAAAAAGGGTCCGCAGGGAGAGGGAAGACTCACTTCTAATGGAAACACATCAATAGTCATCCTTATCCGATCGACCACTTCTGCTGGGAAAATACTAAGTGGGCCATCTGCCAATATATACCCGTCTGGATTTTCTCGCAAGAAAAATACCCGCTCCTGATTGACTTGAAGACGCCTGGGATGGGTGGGCGTCATCCATGACAAATCGACAATCGTGATTTGTGCATGCAGGGGACCACGCAAGGTATTTTTTATATGAACCACCGCCGAACCAAGAGAAGTGACAGTGCCATTTGTCCTTTCAGGGGGGATGACTTGTCTTACCACACCAAGGATAATCAAGTCTGCGGTTCCCACCTGATCATCTGGTGTCTTAGCGATGGGCTGGGTCATCACTGGTGCCATCATAGCTATTAGAGCGAAAATAATCAGTAACTGCCTCATAGTATCTCCTATGCAAATCACATTATGGGGGAGTAACGGTTAGTGTGATGGTGTTTGATACAATGGTATCCTCATGTCGGTGTGGTAGATGTATGATTTTTCGATAGGCCGTAATCAGATACTGTCCTGGTTCTGTCAGCGAGTAGAGCTGAGAAACGGGAATACGGGTACAGAAGGTGTCTTCTGATTTGAGCGTAGTCACATTTGCTGCGGTATGATGTAACTTACCGTCGTTAATCGAGACGATGTGTCCGGACGGGCTTTGGATGAGCAGGCGGAAGTCATTGATTTGATCAGAGGAGATTACTTGGAGTTCATCTGTTGAAGCATTTTGCACGTTGACGGTCAGTATCACAGGTGCTCCGCGAGCGACTTCTGGTTGTTCTAATTGTGCCGTAACGTCACAGGCATTGGAGATGGAACCACAAACTAGCATGACTGTTGGTGTTGCTACCACCTTGAAATACGTTTTCTGTACTGGATCATAAACCTCTCGTGAAGCGGTAATAGTATACATACCAATCTCATCTATCTTATAGTAGTCATTGAGCGGATATAAGACGGTTGCTTCCCCTCCAGCCTTTAAAGAGTTCGTCGAAGTGCTCCTGTAAGAAGATTCTCGAGTTGGCATGAGGGTTTTCCCAGAAGGACTGAGCACCTCTAGCGGAAAGTCGACGTATGTCGTTTTGAGGCGAAGCGAGAGATCTTTTTGTGAATGATTTTGTATGGTTAACTTCATGATGATTCGCTCACCAATGGTGAGAATCGATGGTTCAAAACTCGACAAAAGGGTCACCGCTTGCGGGTAAACACTAGTTGCAGGAGGGTGATTCTCTCCTGCAATTGCACGATTGGCACAGGCGCAAATAAACCAGCATACAGAGATCAACATGATTACTTTGATACGCATGACTCGTTCCTCAGTATAGTCGAACAGTTCATCCGATGAGATCCAGCGTTAAGGTTGGGGAGGCAACTGGAAACCGATAGTTGTCACCACCAAAGGGGTGCGAGCAATATATGTCTTAAATATTCCTTGATATGGCACCTCAAGACTGATGACAGTCTCTGCACGCAATCCAATGGCTGTCTGCCAATAACTCCCCGGTTGAACATTTTTCCAGGCGGTGGGTTTCCGAAATACCACACGAAGGGAAAGTACGACTTCTTCACCGGCTGGGATTATGGTTATCTTCGGGTGACGATCTTCGGGATTGAATTTTGGTTGGAGCAAGTCTTTGTCCAGATTGAGCGGCAAGGATGGCGCATAATAAAAACCTTTCAAGTAAGCGCCGACAATGCCAATGGGTAGTTGACTGACATTTTTGACCTTGAGTTGGACGGTGACTTCCTGCTCTGAAAAAAAGAACGGCCCGACCGGAGGAGCAAGGGACATCTCGAGTGGAAAGGCGGCAATGGCATTAGCAATCGCTCTCTCATCGGCGATTTGCATTACACTGAGAGGTCCGTTTGGCAGTACATATGCGTTCCGAACGATCTGCAAAAAGAACAGGCGTTGTTGTCCAACTTGCAGCCGTTGCAGATGATCGGAAGACATCCACTTGAGATTGCTGATGGTTACTCGCTCACGCGTTGGTCCCTTTAGTGTTCTATTCACCTGAATGATAACGCTCCCTTGCGTCTCTTTGGTGGTATAGACAACCTCTTTGACTGTACCAAGTACAATCAAATCCGCTGTGCCAATCCGTGTCTGAGGTGTTAGCGAAAGAGTAATTTGCGCTCGTACAATAGGCGCCAACACCATGATTAAGCCAATAATGAGTAAATAACGCATTCATTTCCTTCCAGTAAACGACAGATGGAAGTTACTAGTCATTATACCCGAATGGAATTAAAATCATAATGAAGATAGAGTATATCATCTGTTGTCTATTGTGAGTTCGTATAAGGAGATCTCTGCACGCGTAAAGTTTTCGTGCAGAGATACTCCCTATAACGGAATGTCAAAATACAATGCTATCAATTAGTTATTGCTGTAAAGTTTATACCAGAAACAATATTCCAATCCACGGTAACATCCTGGGATGCAGGGTTAAAATGAAATCCTGGTTTAGAGGGTGTTACAGTATAAGTGACAGGTCCGCCTCCCCCTACTGGAAGCGAATACGTCCCATCAACACCTGTTGTAACTGAAGGACGACCTGGCACACTTATTGTAACTCCCGCAATGACATCACCGCTCACTGTACCTTTGATAATATCGACTTGGGGATAATGTGCTGGGCCTGATGGGAAACTTTGTGAGTCACCGGTCCAAATTGGATAATCAACACAGTTAGTAGATGTGACTGTGGGGGTTGGAAATTTATTCGTGTTGTAAAAATCATCAAGTGACCACGAGTTCGTTGGAGCAACCTTATCAATTTTTCCTTCCGCGGTCCAATACCAGCTCACCAAACTGATAGGAATGGGAATTGATTGATCTCCTTCGGGCTGATACATTAGATTAGTTTCGAAGGAGGTAGTATCGTATGTGTATAACACTGATGCACCAACACCATAATCGGGAGAATCAGTTGCACAATCAGGTGTTGAAGGTTTGTATTTGTAATCAACGGTATCCATGGTATCGAGAGCACTTGTTGTTAACGTTGATCGACAACTTAAATAATTAAACGCAGCCGTTGCCTCATATTTATAGTCATATGATGGAATCCTTTGCACCCAAATCGTTGTCCCGGTTCCAAAACCAGCTGGTATTGCGCTACGCTCATGGTATATTCCTTCTGTTACATCAATTTCACCCAATTTAAGGAGATTATCTTGAAATGACGCGTATGTTGTTCTACTTGTTACAGATATATCAGGTCTTTTAGCATTAAATGTAACTGAGGCTGTGTAGTCTTCTCCGGTTTCGACTGTTACTTTGAACGTCACTGTCTTATTCCCACCAGTAGACCAATAAAAGGCAACCGTCTGGTGTGATAGATCAGCAGGTTTTTCGAGAGAATGAATATGGTTTGCCTCCCATCCTCCATTAATTTTCCCATCAATAATCCAGGAAAATGTTGTAGGTGTATACGGGGTAGTATCAGCGCTCATATTCATTAATTGCCCCGCGAAAACATTTGTATCAGTAATGTCTCCTCCGTCTTTTTTAAGTTTTATACCAAACACAACAACATTAGCCTGCACATTGTTGGTAGCATCGTGCGGATTCTTTGCTGTGATTGTATAATAATCATTTGCTGCATTCGATACCGTATCAAAAGTTACGTTATTAGTTGCCCCCGCTGGTGGTAAATCAGTATCCGTACCGGCATGGTTTTTTTTCCATACAGGAGGATTGTCAGGAAACGTGGTATCACCTTGCGGTGTGAGTACCTGGAATGATACTGTAGTATCCTTTTTTACGAAGATAGTACCGTTCACATCTTTATACGCTCCCGTCCCAATTTTATATTGCATCTTTGCGATTTTTGTCTGTTCACCATCGCCACCCCCGACTGCACCGTCTCTCGGCTGTGGGCCTTGCCCCCAGCCAATTTGCACTGTGATCATAATTGAGAGCGTAACTAATAGTAAACGCTGGAGATACAGAAACATTGTTTTCCTCCTCAGGGAAAAATTATGTCGGTACAAGAACTTACCTGTTAATGAACACATCATTATCTACAAAATTCCAAAGCAACCATCCCGGCTCACTCCCTGTCACGAAAGAGGCAGTATACACTCCATTGGCATTGGTCGTTCCAGAAGGACCGATAATCGATCCGAACTGTGATCCGCCGTTCGTGCCGGTAAAATCCGGTGGATCGCTGTTTGGGTTTCGATCAGGATACCAGAACTTGAATGTCCAAGCACCTGAATGACCATTAACACCCGATCCGTTGAAGGTCAACTTAGCCTGCAAATCAACAACATCGCCATCCGTATAAAGTACTTGGCGTGATTCCCCAGTATTTGGGTCAAGAATATCGAGTTGCATATTGATGTCGTTTATATTCATTGTAGCCGATGGGAAAGTGATGCCATTGCTTGTCAACAATATCGTCACTGGCGCTAACGATGAGTTTGTTAGCACTAACTTACCAGAGGTTATGGTTTGCTGCGCGACCCCTGTAGCATCTGTCGTTACAGTACCTAAATTCGACGGTTTGTATGGTGCAGAAAGTGATGCTATCGGCTCCTGATAACTCAGGGTAACTGGAACACCCGCCACTGGGAGATTAGGTCCTACAGATGCCGAAACAACGATCGGTCCTTGATGCAAAGAGTCACTTTTCCCACCTGCACAGATTGTCGGCAGGCTTGTTATACTTACCGAATAAACCAAAATATTACAGGTTTTTGTATTGCCACACTCTGCAATTACGGTGTAAGGTCCGTTGTCAATAAAAGTGGCTGTGGCGATAGAAGAGTCTGATCCAGGTGTTGCACCAGTCCACACAGGTTTACCGGCTGGCCATGTCGTCCCAGGTGTTAGGTTGGCTTTAAAAGTCATGGTTGCGCCGGCCACCACATACAAGGGATCGGTAACAGGGTAATAGGTCACCCCATCTGAGCCCAAATACTGCAGTGATTGAATGCCCACCACGACCACATTGGCGGTGAGTGTATTGCCACAGGAAGCGGTTACCGTGTACGGATTACTCGTACTGGTACTGACTGTATTGAAGGGTACCGTCATAGTTGGCCCTGTGCCGGAAGCACCGGACGTCCCGCCCCAGGATGGTTTGCCTGAAGGCCAGGTCGCCCCTGTCGGATTAGGGTAGGCCTGGAAAGCTACCGAGGTACCTACGGGAACATATAAGGG
>Ga0272448_1006883_pt1 | contig 12159 bp, 10 predicted proteins | sample YNPCB0191_FD_202220 | JGI IMG/M metagenome (GOLD analysis project Ga0272448, IMG submission 202220) | Hot spring sediment microbial communities from Yellowstone National Park, WY, United States - YNP-CB-019-1 | ecosystem: Environmental > Aquatic > Thermal springs > Hot (42-90C) > Sediment... | reverse complement strand
TTTTTTTCCACACCTCGAATTCTTTCCGCAACATCCTGGCTGGTAATCTTGTGTTTTCTTCCGCCGGTGGAGGGCCTTCAAGTCCGATCCATTTTCCATTCCATTCCGACGTGTTCAAAATGCCCATCGACCAGCTTGCACGTTCACTCCACGCCGATTTTTTTCCCTTTTTGTCCCAAACCATCACCTTCCACCAGCACTGCTGACCGCTCTGTAATTTTTTCCCGTTGTAAACAATATTAACCGATTGATTTGAGTTGACCTTGCTACTATCCCACAAATCACCTTTGCCCGCTGCCAGATTTTCCTTGCTGCTTGCGACCAGAATTCGGTACGCCCCCTGTAAAAAGTTTCGCTTTTCCGATTCAATCACCCAACTTAGTCTCGGCTTCTCACTATCCACACCCAGCGGATTTATCCGATACTCGCACCGTAAATCCTTTACCGAAAACCCTTGTGCGAAAACCACATTACAAAATGTTATAACCGCCAACCCAATCCTGCTGAGCAATTTCATTCTTCGCTCCTAAGTTACTGCTGTCAACTCCTTTATACTTGTAGTGAGCCGACTAATTCTTTGATGCTTTTGTTTTTTCGCGTGCAATATTTCCTTATACCCTCTGTTATTTTGACCGCGCTTGTCGGGTCGATAAATGTAGCCGTCCCAACCGCCACTGCTGTCGCCCCAGCTATAATAAACTCTATTGCATCGCTTGCTGTACGAATTCCACCAAGACCCATTATCGGCACATTTGCCGCCTTGGCAACCTCGTTATAAACCTTATTCACTAAATAAACCGCTATCGGTTTTATCGCAGGGCCTGATAGCCCGCCCGTCTTATTTGCAAGTGCAGGTCTGCCTGTTTCTATGTCAACCACCATCGCCGTAAATGTGTTCACAAGACTAAGGGCATTAGCCCCCCCCTCGACCGCCGCCCTCGCCGTAATGCTGATGTCAGTCACACAGGGTGACAATTTCACCATCAAAACTTTCTCGCCAACCGCCTTTTTTACCATCGACGTAATTTCATTAACCTGCATCGGGTCGGTGCCGAATGTTATCCCGCCCTTACTGACATTCGGACAACTGATATTCAGTTCGATGCCGGCAATTGCTTTTTGTCTCGCTAATTTTTCCGCTACCGTTACATATTCGTCAATCGTACTACCTGCTACGTTAACAAATACGGGTACTGTCATCTTCTCAATCAGCGGAACTTTTTCTGCGATGAAATTTTCCACCCCGATATTCGCCAGGCCAATTGCATTGAGCATTCCTGAATCTGTCTCAACACCTCTTTGCGGCGGATTGCCCTTACGGGGTTTTAGTGTAATGCTTTTGGTAATGAATCCGCCCAACTTATTTACATCTATAAAATCAGCCAGCTCGTCCGCGTATCCGCACGTCCCAGACGCTGTAAAAACCGGATTTGCCAGTTTCAATCCCGCGAATTCCACCGCTAAGTCAACTGCTTCGTTCATCCCGCAACTCAAAACTTGAAACTAAGAATTAATAACTAAATCCTTCGCATCAAATACTGGTCCATCCTTGCAGCAAAGTTTATAAATTGTCTCATTCGGGTTTGCTCCTTTGCACGCCACCGCACAGCACTGGCAAACCCCAATGCCGCACGCCATCATTTCCTCCATACTCAACTGGCAATCGATGTTTCGCTCCGTTGTAACTTTCGCGATTCTTTCCAGCATTGCCAGCGGCCCGCAGCTGTAAATTATCATTTCTCTCGGATTCGGATTATTCTGTCTAATCCATTCTGCCATACAATCCGTTACTAATCCTGCGAATCCAACCGAGCCGTCGTCCGTTGCTACCTGCGACCGGATTCCGTATCGTGCATACTCGCCTACCGAAAATCCTAAGTCCTGTGCAATTCGATCGAGTTTTCCCTCGAACGGCAAATCCTCCTTAGTCTTCGCACCGGCGAACGCTATCGGCTCAATACCGGCATAATTGTTCGTCAGTGACTTAGCCAGATATAGCAGGGGACCAGTCCCTATCCCCCCGCTAATCAACATCGCCAGTTTTTTACCTTCCGGCACCCAAAAACCATTGCCCAAAGGCCCGATGACACTTACTGTGTCCCCGCTTCGTAGCGTCGTCATACGAACCGTCGATGGCCCGACGACGCCGTAAAGAATTTCTGCTGATATCCGACCGACCTTCACAGTAAAGTCAGCGAAGCTAAAAGGTCTGCGCAAAATTATATTCCTGCTCGACGTGTCGCGAAGTTCCTCCGCTATCGCCTCCTGTGGCGGTAGGGCCGTCCCCGACAAGTCTATCTGCACAAATTGCCCTGCTTTATAACCGGCGAACACTTCTGCTGCTGATCCCTTCAAATCCAGCCCTAAGCGGTAGAACCGCCGGCCAATCTGCCGGTTCGATGTTACCGTTGCCGCAAACACTCCCTTACTTGCTTTCGTTGTATTTTCTGCCATACTCCCATCTTTTTATTTTAAAAAGCCGCTCCCGTCAAGCAATAAACAATAATCATTTACTTTACAACCATTGCCCTTTTTGATTAAAATTTCCTTTATTTATTTTAAATCTGGAGACCGACAGTGAAACAGTTAATTGCCAAAATTATGTTGCCTCTTGTGCTGATAATTGCCGTCTGTGCTGCCGTCATCGCAGTATATTGGCCGGCTCTATCCGCCCAAGCCATCTCCTTTGACGACCAGCAATATGTTCTCGATAATTCCCTCGTCCGTAATCCTTCATTTGATTCCGCCAAAAAGTTCCTCACCGAAATCTTTAAACCCTCTACTGTCGAAGGTTACTACCAGCCCCTCTCGATGATTTCACTGATGCTCGATTGCGCCGCCGGTGCGAATGAAAATAATCTCTATATCTTTCACCGCACAAGTCTTATCATTCATGCTGCAAACGTTGCTCTTATTATCATAGTGCTATATCAGCTTTTTGGCAGTATCATTGCTGCCGTGTTTGTCGGCCTGATTTTTGGCCTGCACCCTATGACCGTCGAACCAATCCCCTGGCTAAGCGAACGGAAAACGCTCCTCGCCGCTTTCTTTGCCTTTGCATCACTGATTTTCTATGCCCACTTCACCCGCACAAACAGTAAAAAATCTTTTATCGTTTGTTGCCTGATGTACTTATTCGCCCTGATGTCAAAACCCACCAGCCTGCCTCTGCCTTTTATGATGCTCTTGATAGATTATTGGCCACTCAAAAGATTCAGTCGCCAGACCGTATTCGAAAAGATTCCGCTTTTTATTCTGACAGTTGTATTTACTGTCATTACTCTCGTTTCGCAAAATCTCACTGCAGGGACCTTGCTACCGGGTCAGTACGGCCACAGCGTTGAAAATATCCTTTTGATTATCACACACAACATAATTTTCTACCTTTCGAAAATCTTCTGGCCGGTTAACCTCTCCTCACACTACGCTTATCCCCAGCCTTTTGATTTCTCTAACTCTCTACTGCTTATGTATTTTCTCGGCACAGTTATCCTGATACTTGTTTTGATTATTTCCACCCAGTGGACGAAAGTACTTCTTACAGGCTGGTTAATTTTCTTTGTCGCTTTGCTGCCCACTATGCAGATTCTTCGTTTCAGTGATGTTATCGCTTCGAATAAATTTGTGTACCTGCCAGCAATAGGATTGCTTATGATTTTCACGGCATTTCTCGTTGCCTTGCAGCAAAAATGTTATATCCCAGTAGCAATTATAATTCCCATATTGCTCATTGCCGCCGCTGAGACCTTTGCGACGCGGCATTATCTCGCTTACTGGAAGGATTCGATAACGCTGTATAAACATATGGTTTCCCTCGCACCCAACTCTCCTCCGCTCTATGGAAATCTCGGTAACGCCTATGGCAGGCTTGGCCGATACGATGAGGCCAGCGAAGTTCTGAAGACTGCTGCGAAACTGCAGCCTAACGAACCCGCCGCACATTACAACCTCGGTGTCAACTACCTCAAGCTTGGCGAGTATCAGCAGGCAATCGACGAATTCAAAAAAACCGTTGAGCTTAAGCCCGACTACGCCGAAGCATGGAATAACCTCGGTTTTGCCTACGGCGTCTTTCAGCGTTACGATGAGCAGATTTACGCCTGCAAAAAAGCCATTGAACTGAAACCTGATAATTTCAACGCATATCTCAATCTCGGTGCCGCCTACGGCAATCTTGGCAAATACCTCGAAGCAGTGGACGCTTACGCAAAAGCTGTTGAAATCAATCCCAACGACCCTCGAGCGCGTTTCGGCCTTGCCGCCGCTCTCGATAAAAAAGGCGAAAAAGATGCTGCTATGCAGCAATATGAAATCCTAAAATCTATCGATTCGACTTCTGCTGAAAAACTGCTCCAGCTAATTAAACAATAAAAAAGTGGCTTGTTATGACTGAACAACAACAAAACTCTGAAGGACCCGGAAATATACCACCTGAGGTCCTTAAAAGCGCACTTAAGGCTTTCAAAAAAGGCTCAAGCTTACCGCCCTCGATGACGATTCACGACTCGGACGAGGGCCGCTTTCGGGCGGCGATGCGGGCGTTTACGCCATCCAGCCGCCAAGCCAGTTTTCTCGCGAGGTTTGGCAGGAGCTTTGTCAGCAAGGCAAACTCCGTGATTCAGGGCACGGACTCTATGAACTCGCAACACCTGAATCCAACAAGATATAGGTTGATAACCCCTGCGGTTTTTTGCTAATCATGTGCTGATGTCAAGTCCTATAACACCGCATTAGAACAAACCTAACACCTTTTTCCTGCAAAAATTAAGGCATTCAAAAAGTCGCGATGGGAATATTCCGAAGTCTTTTGTTGGCAGCAGGTTAAATTGAAAGGTCAATGGATATGAAAGAAACGCCAATATGCACGGAATGGATGCTCAATGAACAGATAGCAAAAGAAGTTTTCGCGATTCAACCGGAGAACGGTCCGATTATTGTAATTGTTGACCGTGATGGGGTTTGCTGGCCGAGCGACTCAGAACGATTCGCGAAATTGAATTTGGACGCAGTTTTATTGAAGGACCTTTGCGCAAAAGTTGACGATGGCGCCGAGCCAGTAATAGCGCAGATAAACGACTACAGCGTCGTGGCGGCGCAGTTGGCGACGGAGCGAACGAACTGCGGCTATGTGCTTATTGCGATAGCCAACTATAGTCCCGAAGCGACGATGGCAAATATCGACCTGATTGAGATGCTACTTGGGCAGATTGGGTTAGTGGGCAAGCTCATTGAGAAATACAATCAGGCACGCGAACTTCATATGAAGCAATTCAGCAGATATTGCTTGGGTTCGGCGTTGTTGAGCTAGCTCATGATTTATGCTGTGTAGTTCGTGAGGCGTATGTGGGACACCCTTCAGACCCGTCTCGTAAACAAGCTGGAAGCTTGTTCTGTGTTAATCAAAGAATGAGTTGCCAACAGGAGCATAACTGCTTATAATTGCCTGCAAATGAGGACAGTACTCTGACAAACAACATCGGATCGCCAGACTCATAAAGAATTTGCGAGGCAAAGTGAAGTTCCGAATATTCAAAGACGGTGAACCAGTTACTAAATTTGCATCCGGCGGTGCGTATTTAACGGGCACGGACGGGATAGTAATCCGCAAACCTCGGATTACATTTAAGGATGGGATTATCACGTGCGAGAAGCAGAACGAGGAGGCATCGTCTCTAAGTTTGCTGTGGTCTGTGGAAGGTTTCGGGAGGGTTTTACTGCCAACGACATGTCTGCCGGAACGAGAGGCACCTTACAATCTGAATGTTGAGATTGCGCGAGCGAAGTTGATGCAGATTGTGAACAAGTGTGAGGATTGGTCGTTTTTCAGCGAAATGGATGAATTAAAGCCTTTAGCCAAGGAATCGCAGGATTTGTTTGTTAAGGCTTTGCAGAACCTTGCGGATGGTAAGATGGCGTCGAAGTTCGCGGACGAATCGCTGAAAAAGGCTATGGTTTTTTCTGAATTGATGGCTTTGAAACATGCGGAGGTGCATTTTAACTCGCGATTGGAAAGCAGTGGGTTCGGTCGAGCGTGTCTCGGATGCAAAATTGATCCGCAGCAAATCAGCAATGCGAAATATCTGACAAAGCTGACAGATGTTTTCGGATTCGCGACAATACCGGTAAACTGGGGAGCAATCGAGAAAAAGAAAGATGAATACGATTTTTCCGTAATGGACAAATGCATAAATATTTTGAGTAAGAAGAAGTTAACAATCGGAGCCGGTCCTTTGCTTTATTTTGTGCAGGAATTTCTGCCGGAATGGCTGATTAAAACGAAACCGAGTTTCGAGCAGGTGCGAGAATCTGCGTACAAATTTGTTTATAAGTGCACAGAGCGGTACGCGAACAATGTGCGGACGTGGTTTGTTGTGCGGGGACTGAACGCGTTTAATCATTTCGGGTTCAATTTTGAGCAGGTTGTTGAAATGACTCGCGCAGGAAGTATGGCAGTGAAAGCAGCGAGCGAACGAGCGGTGAAAATAATCGAGGTGGCGAATCCGTGGGGAGAATATTACGCGGCACTGCCTGATACCATTCCGCCTTTAGTTTATGTGGATATGGTGGTGCAGAGTGGAATCAATTTCGATGGGTTTGGGTTGCAAATGTGCTTTGGGAAAAATCAGTCGGGGATGCATGTTCGAGATATGCTTCAGATTTCGGCGATTTTGGACCATTTTTTTATGCTCAACCGGCCATTGTATATTACCGAAGTGGAAGTTCCGAGCAAGAGCGGCAGCGGATCTTACGACGGGACAGTGGCGGGGGTTTGGCATGACAAGTGGAGTGCGGCGAATCAACAGCAATGGATAGAGCAGTTTTATAAAATAGCGTTTAGCAAGTCGTTCATCGATGCAGTAATATATTCCAGTCTTGCGGATTCGCATAACAACATAGTGCCGAATAGCGGTTTGCTTACAGCAGAGCTGGAACCTAAAGGCGCGTACGAGGCTATAAAGAAATTGCGTGATACGATTTTTGTCGTTAAATAAATTCAGGCGCAGGAAGGTCAGGGATGATGAACGAAATCGGTGATAATATGGAACGGGCGGGGAAGCAATCGTCTGCATTTGTTTTTGCGGTGGGGCTTTGTGTGTTGCTGGCGTGTATTTTCAGTGTGACTATTTTGGTGAAGGGAAAAAGCAATTGTAAAATTGAAGTTTGCAGCCGGATAAATCCAAACGAGGCTTCGGCTGTTTCGCTTTCAAGGCTGCCGGGAATAGGAATTGGACGAGCTAATGCGATAACTGAATATCGACTGGAGCACACAAACAACGGTGGGGTGGAAGCGGCCTTTACGGACTGCAATGATTTGAACAAAGTCAAGGGCATAGGACCGACGACAGTGAATAAAATTCGGCAATGGGTCGAGTTTAAATAGAAGGAAGATCTCGGAAAAATATGGATGGATGGGAAATAAAAAGGCCTCTTGGGCAATGCAGCGGCAGCGGCAGAAAAATTGAATTTGATGAAGAGTATTTTGCGACGCTGGTCGAAACGGCTGAGGGATTAGAGCGGCGGGATTTCAGCGTTGAGTACTGGGAGCAGAATAAACCGCAGGTGTATTGCTACTGGAAAACGAAGTTGCTGAGACCTGACCAGAAGAAGCAGATTTTTATCGATGATGGGATGCTGATGGCATTTTTCGAGAGGCTTGCAGCGGAAACTGAGCAGGAGAAGGTGAATTTTCGGTTTGTGCTGGGGCTTATTTTGATGCGCAAGAGAAAATTGAAATATGACTCGTCAAAGACGGAAAATGGGAGAGAAATATGGCGGTTGCGAATCGCGGGAGGAAAAGAGATTGTGGATGTAATCAATCCGCATCTTGACGAGCAGCAGATACAGCAGTTGTCAAGTCAGATAGGAAATATATTGCAGGCGGAATTATAGATATGAATATGTGGTTGCAAACATTTTTGCTGTTTCCGCTTTTTGCGGTGATATATATTTTGGCGGGATGTCAGTTGCCAGCGCAGAAGGGCGGTGAGCCAGCGGCAGCAGTGATGACTGACAAGTGGATTTTGAAAAATTTGGAGGAGCGTTGTGATAGAGCGGTGCCGTTGAAAGCAAACGGTCAATGCGAGTTGCTGTTCTATTCAAAGGATAAACTGCACAGGGAGAATTTTCCCGTGCAGCTTTGGGTAAATCCTCCATCCGAAGTTTATATGCAGGGTGATGTAGCATTTAACACCAAAGGTATTGTACTTGGTTCGAATGAGGAGGAATTCTGGGTTGCACTTGCGCCCAAGGAAGTTAGCAGCTACTGGTGGGGTTTGTGGTCACAGCAGAGTTCGGTCGGTACGATGATAGTCAACCCTCGGGTGGTGCTCGAAGGTATGGGGATAATGCATATCGGTAGTGAGGAAGATTGGGTCTTCGGGCAGGAAGATTCTTACAGTGTGCTGACGCGGCAGAATGGCGGAGGAACAAAGCGGATGTATGTTAATAGACAAGATGGGCAGATAAGAAAAATAGAATATATCAGTCCTGACGAGGAAACGGTGACGGTGGCCGAGCTGGATAAATATACAAAGGCAACAGAAGATTTTTATGTTCCGACACAAATAAAAATTACCAGACGGATAGCCAGCGACAAGGCAGGTTTTGTCAGCATTACTTTGAAAATCTCAAATGTAAAGGCAACCAGCTTTACACAAGAACAGAAACAATTTATTTTTCAGAGACATCCGATGCAGGGCTTTGCGCATATCTATAGAATCATTGACAGCAAAATTATTGAACAGCAGGAATAAAACGCTAGGATTTTATGACAAGAGCGAATTTGAAAGAAAAAATTAAGCAGGAAGTGTTTTTGCTCGATGGAGCAATGGGGACGCAGTTATTTGAGCGAGGAATAAGGGCCGGCAAATGCAATGACTATTTGAACATTGAATCACCGGATGTAATTCTTGATATTCATAAGGCGTATATAAAGGCTGGCAGCGACGCGATTTTAACCAATACATTTGGTGCAAATAGAATTACTTTAGCTCGTCATGGTCTTGGTGATAAAATTACAGAAATAAACATCGCGGGAGTGCAGATAGCTCGTGAGGCAGCTGGTGAATATAAATATGTTTTGGGGGACATTGGACCCTGCGGAGATTTTCTCGAACCTGTGGGGACGCTTACGGCGGAATTATTAAAACAAGCATTCGCGGAACAGGCCAAAGTCCTCTGTAGTACAGGTATTGATGGCATTATTATCGAGACGATAACCGCACTTGATGAGATGTTGGTTGCGATTGAAGCGGTTAAGTCAGTTAGCAATCTGCCGATTTTCGCATCGATGTCTTTTGATAAAGTAGGGAATGATTTCAGAACGATGATGGGGGTCGATGTTGAAACTGCGGTTTCGAAGATTATTTCATTTGGAGTTGATGCGGTCGGTTTTAACTGCGGAAAGATGCTGCTCGATGATTACGTTAAGCTATCTGAAAAATTTGTTTCAGCAGTAAATAAAAAAGCTTTAATCTTAGCAGAACCTAATGCCGGTTTGCCTGAAATGGTCGGAGAAAAGGCTGTTTATAAAGTGACACCTGAAGATTTTGTAGCAACAATGGAGAAAATTCATTCGACCGGCATAACCATCATCGGCGGCTGTTGCGGCACAAGCCCTGAACATATAAAAGCAATGTCGAAAAGGTTAAAACGGTAAGCATTAAACACCACACAGAAGTTTTGAGATATGCTGGATAGTTCGAACGGTGGCACCTTGGTTTTTACGGATGATTTCTTGACCGCTGCGTGCAATTGCTCTGGCAAATTCCGGTTCAGACAAGCATTTCTGTATCATCTGTAATAATTCGTCAGCGGTTTTTACCATAATTGCGCCGTTATCTGCGAGCAGGGCATCGACAGTCTGCTGAAAGTTGAAGGCATAAGGACCAAATATAGTGCATTTGCCGAGAGCAGCGGCTTCCATCATATCCGAACCGCCCATCGGAACAAGTGATCGACCGACAAAGATTAGATCGGCGAGGGAATAGAATTTTCGCAGGTCTCCCATAGTGTCGCCTAAAATCACAGAATCAGAAGATTGATAATTGATTATTGAAGATGTTTCCGAAACAGCAGCATTTTTTATTTTGCTGTAGCGGATTAAGGGAAGACCATTTTGGGTAATCAGTTGGGCAACTTCGTCGAAACGTTCTGGTTTGCGGGGGACAATTGCCAATCGCAGGTCGGTGAATTGCTCTTTTAGTTTTTTGTAAATGTCGAGGATGATTTTTTCCTCATCGTTACCGGTAGCACCAGCAACCCATAAACGGTTTTTTATTTTTGATTTTTGATTTTCGATTTTTCCAAATAATTGCTCTGCAAGTGTGTCGGAGCCATCAACTTTGTCGGCGACCTGTGCGGTGTCGTATTTCAGTGAACCTGTGACAAAGACCTTTTCTGGACGGCAGCCAAGCTGAATGAAACGATGTGCATATTCTTCCGTTTGCGCAAGGACGAGGTTGACCTGTCGGAAGGTATCCCTTGTTAAAAAGTTTATTTTGTTATAACGTTTGAAGCCTCTGTCGCTGATTCTGCCGTTGACAACAACAACAGGCGATTTGAATTGATGTGCGGTATGAACAAAGTTCGGCCAGACTTCCAATTCCATCAGGAGACACAGGGTCGGCTGGATATTAGCAAAGGCTTTTTGCATTACCCAGGAAAAATCAAAAGGAAAATAGAAGATGCGGATGCTGTCACTGTAAACTTCTTTAGCGCGTGCAAAACCTGTATCAGTAGTTGTGGTCAGAACGATTTCGAATTGCGGGAATTTGTTTTTAAGTTCGGTTATAAGGGTCTTTGCAGCGTTGACCTCACCGACGCTTACGGCGTGAAGCCAGACGCATTTTCGCAACGCAGGGTCTTTGCGGTGGATGTTGCCGAGGCGGTTGGCCCAGCCTTTGCGATAGCGCTTATGCCGTATCATCCTGTAGATTGCTACAGGGCTTACGGCAATAATGGCCAGCATATATAAAAAATCAAATAAATAAACCATTTTATATAAGTGTTCGGACTTAAAATTAAAAGCAAAGATTTTTAAATAATATTTGCCTTGGGCATATAAGTCAAATGAATGTATTGGGTGCATCAAAAAATAGTGGCGCATTTTGTGTGGATGTGGTATATACCTTTAACACATTATAAATAAAAGGGTTATATCATGGAAAAATCAGAATGGATTGAAGATGCAGTTTCAAAGTTTCGTAAACGCTGTGAACAGTTGCAGGAGCAATTGGGCAATGCAGCTGTTCTTTGCTTAACGTGGCTGATGAGGAGATTTTTGAAAAGTTCCATCCCTTGCTCAGGGACGTTCAGCAGCAAGCTATTCAGAAGCACATCGACAAGAAACAAAAGCGTGCCGATTACCGCAGGTGAGACAAGTGTAAGAAAAAATGAGGCACAAGGGCTCCAAGTCATTCGAGTTCATTACGCGTGCAGGCAATATAAAGCTGGCTGGGACATATTATCACTATGGCTGCTCAAACAGTAAATCTGTGGCTGTTATTGTAAGTTCCGGCAGAAAGTTCGGCCATCAGGCTCGCGAACTGACCAGCTGCTATTGAGCAACGCAAAGTTACCAGCAGGCAAGCAATTATCTTCGCAAAAATTTTGGCATAGCGCCATACCAAAATGTGCCTAAAAATCTTGATGCACCCTGAAGCATTTTCTGTTGGCAATTTTCATTGGAGTTGCTAATAATATTTAAATGTGTATTTTGTCCTCGTAGCTCAATTGGATAGAGCGTTGGCCTCCGGAGCCAAAGGTTGTGGGTTCAACTCCCGCCGAGGATAATGACCCTGCTTCAGTTAAAGGCTTCGCAGTGGAAATAAAGTAAAAAAGTAGAAACAAGGATGTTGCCGGAAAGTTTGATAAATAAAATAATACGCAGTAATCGCAGGACGATAGCAATTCATATTACACCGCAAGCAGACCTAATTGTTCGAGCTCCTCACAGAGCTCCCCTTGAGGCAATTCACGAATTTGTTCGTGAAAAAATGTCACGGATACTCGAAAAGCAGCGATTTGTTCGCGAGAATTACAAACCGCCGGTAGCGAAACAGTTTGTCGAAGGCGAGAGTTTTGTATATTTAGGGCGGCAGTATAGACTTCGCGTAGTCAGTGAATTAAAAGAACCTTTGATTTTTAACGGCAGTGAAT
>Ga0272448_1006881_pt1 | contig 12159 bp, 22 predicted proteins | sample YNPCB0191_FD_202220 | JGI IMG/M metagenome (GOLD analysis project Ga0272448, IMG submission 202220) | Hot spring sediment microbial communities from Yellowstone National Park, WY, United States - YNP-CB-019-1 | ecosystem: Environmental > Aquatic > Thermal springs > Hot (42-90C) > Sediment... | reverse complement strand
TGCTGAAAACCTGGTCGCGCGCGTCGGTCATCTTTCCACAGATGGTGGGGCACACCATTGCTGTACACGATGGTCGGCGGCATGTGCCGGTGTACGTGACCGAGAATATGGTGGGACATCGGCTGGGCGAGTTCGCGCCGACGCGCCATTTCCGTGGTCACTCGACGAAGGAGAAAGCGGCGGAGGTGGCTGCCACGGCTGCCGCGCCAGCGAAGGCAGCGTAGGACAGCCACTTGGCGCAGGTGGCGAATCTTCGCCAGGTTGGGAAACGGATTGGGAGATTGAGCATGCCCGATTTTTTTGAAGTCACCGCAGTGGAGAAATTCATACGGATGTCGCCGCGCAAAGTGCGGCTGGTCGCGGACATGGTGCGCGGCATGAGTGTGGATGAAGCCATCGGCTTGTTGAAAATGACGCCGAAAGAAGCCGCGCGCCAAGTGGAAAAGGCGATCAACTCCGCCGCGTCCAACGCGACGCAAAATTACGGGTTGACACGCGAAGATCTGTTCATCAGCACGATTTACGCCGGCGAAGGCCCCACACTCAAGCGCATGAAAGCCGGCGCGCGCGGACGCTACAAGCCGATTCTGAAACGTTCCACGCATATTACGGTTGGCGTTGCCGAGCGCGCTGCGCAGACAGAGGAGAAATAATGGGACGCAAAGTTCATCCGTACGGGTTTCGACTGGGTTACATCAAGGACTGGCGCTCCAAGTGGTTCGCCGCTGACCGCAAAGCGTACACCGATCAGCTCGCGGAAGATTCCGCGATCCGCCAATTGATTCGCAAGGAAGTCGGACACGCGGGCATCTCGGACATTCGGATCGAGCGCTTTCCCAAGCAGGTGTCGATTTACGTGCACACCGCCAAGCCCGGCATCATCATTGGGCGCAAAGGCGCCAGTGTCACGGCGCTGCGCAAGCACCTGGAAGAGCTGACCCAGAAGAAGATCAAGCTCGATGTCATCGAAGTCGAGCACCCGGAGGCGGACGCGTACTTGGTTGCGGAGAGCATCTGCCAGCAGATCGAAAAGCGTATTTCGCACAAGCGCGCGATGAAGCAGGCGGTGACGCGCGCGATGCGCGGCGGCGCGCTCGGCATCAAGATCACCGCGGGCGGACGGTTGGCTGGCTCCGAAATGGCGCGGCGCGAGTTGATCAAAGAGGGCCGCGTCCCCCTGAACACTCTGCGCGCGGACATCGACTTTGCGCGGCACGAGGCGACGACGACGTACGGCAAGATCGGCGTCAAGGTGTGGATTTATCGCGGCGACGTGCGCCCTGAAGAGCGGCAGGCGCAGATTATGAAACAGATCGAGGAAGCTGCCCAGCAAGCCGAAGCGGCGGGAGAGAATGCGTAATCGCCAATTACGGTCCGTGCTTCGCGGCGGACCAGGGTACATAGTCATTGGCAATTAAAGATGGAGAGATCCCAGAGATTCGTCGGAGTATTTTGAAATGTTGATGCCCAAACGAGTTAAATACCGCAAGACCCATCGTGGGCGCATGAAAGGCAAAGAGAGCCGCGGGGTGACGCTGGATTTTGGCGATTATGGTCTGCAAGCACTGCAACCGTGCTGGATGACCAGCCGCCAGATCGAAGCCGCGCGCCGCGCGGTGGTGCGCTTTGTCAAGCGCGGCGGGAAATTGTGGATTCGTGTCTTTCCCGATCACTCGGTGACCGTCAAGGGCGCCGAGACGCGTATGGGCGGCGGCAAGGGCGCGCCCGATCACTGGGTCGCCGTGGTCAAGCCGGGTCGCGTCATCTTCGAGATCGCCGGCGTGAAAGAGGAAACCGCGCGCGAGGCGATGCGCCTGGCGGCGTACAAACTGCCCATCAAGACGCAGTTCATTGCCAAGACGGAGGCGAAGTAATGGATGCAGCAACACTTCGCGGAATGGATGACGCGGCGCTGATGAAACAATTGGACGATCTCTACCAGGAATTATTCAACCTGCGGTTCCAGCGCGCCGCCGGGCAGCAGCCGAATTTCAATCGCTTGGGACAGGTCAAGCGCGACATCGCGCGGGTCAAAACGATTCAGCGTGAACGCGCGCGGATGAAGGAGGCGAAGGCGCAATGAAAGAACGACGCAAAGTCCTGACCGGCCGCGTGGTCGGCGACAAGATGGCGAAGACGGTCATCGTAGAAGTAGAACAGCGCCACAGCCATCCGTTGTACGGCAAAGTCGTCACGCGGGCGCGCCGCTTCAAAGCGCAGAACGACCAGCCCGAAGCCAAGCTCGGCGATCTCGTCAGGATCACAGAGTCGCGCCCGTACTCGCGCGAGAAACGCTTCCGCGTCTCGGAAATCATCCAGCGCGGTATCGTGGTCGAAGAAGCGGTGGATGTGGAGTTGGAATCGCTGCGCGCTAAGGAAGAAGCCGATCGCGCCGCGCGCCGTGCAGAAGAAGAGCGCCGCGCCGCGGAACGCCTCGCGAAATTGGCTGGGCAGGAAGAAGAAGCGGAAGAGGATACGGGCGCGGAGACAGACGAGATGAGCGGAGGTGAGGAGGAATGATTCAAGCCACCACTCGCCTTAAGGTCGCCGACAACACCGGCGCGCGCGAAATCGCGTGCATTCGCGTCATGGGCGGGTCTAACCGCAAGGTGGGCACAGTGGGCGATGTCATCATCGCCGCCGTCAAATCGGCGATCCCGACCAGCACGGTGAAGAAGGGCGAAGTCGTCCGCGCGGTGATCGTCCGGACGACGAAAGAGTATGGACGCAAGGACGGTTCCTACATCCGCTTTGACGACAACGCGGCAGTCATCCTCGAATCGGATACCACGAACCCGCGCGGGACGCGCATCTTTGGTCCGGTCGCGCGCGAGTTGCGCGACAAGGGGTTTATGAAAATCGTTTCGCTTGCACCGGAGGTATTGTAGCGGCGATGCTCGGAATCACCGGGCAGTTGCGACAGCTGCCGCTAGTGAAGCAACATCCTGGCACTCCCTGGCACTTGCGTTCCCGCCAGGGCAAGTGTGCGCTCCCGCCAGGGCATTGGAGATTTTGGAATGAACAAGATTCGCAAAGGTGATACGGTTCAGATTCTGTCTGGCAACGGTCGCGGCAAAAGGGGAGAGGTACACAGCATCCTGCCGCGCAAAGGGCAGGTGATCGTCAGCGGCATCAATCTGGTGAAAAAGCATCAGCGCGCCACCGGCGACGTTCGGACGCAAGCCGGGATCATCGAGCGTGAGGGTCCGATCAACATCTCGAATGTCGCGCTGGTGTGTAAGAACTGCGGCAAGCCGACGCGCGTCGGCATCAAAACGTTCGAGGATGGCACCAAGTCGCGCGTCTGCAAGCAATGCGGACAGGTGGCGGATTAGAAACTGGAGCTGGGAAGTTAGCGTTCAGAGTGTAGAGCTTGGAACGCCTTCAACTTCCAAACTCCATCTTCCAGAGAGGTTACAACATGGCGAAGCCAGAACCAGGCAAGCCAGCCGGCAAAAAAGAGACCAAGCCCAAAGGCGGCGACGCCAAAGCGGCGAACGCCAAGGGGGGAGCCCAAGAAGCCAAGAGCACCGAACGACCCAGGTCGGCGGTCCCGCCGCGCTTGAAGGAGCGTTATCGCAAAGAGATTCTGCCGGCGCTGGTACGCGAGTTTGGCTACCGCAACATCATGCAGGCGCCCAAGATTCAAAAGATCGTCGTGAACATCGGCGTCGGCGAGGCGATTGGCAATGCCAAAGCGCTGGACGGCGCGGTCAGGGATATGACGCTGATCACCGGGCAAAAACCGCTGGTCGTCAAAGCGAAAAAGTCGATCGCGACGTTCAAGCTGCGCGAGGGGATGCCGATTGGCGTCAAGGTCACGCTGCGCGGCGACAATATGTACTACTTTTTGGACCGTTTGATGAACATCGCGCTGCCGCGCCAACGCGACTTTCGCGGCGTGCCCCGTGACGCGTTCGACGGGCGCGGCAACTATACGCTGGGTCTGCGCGAGCAGCTCATCTGGCCGGAAGTGGACTATGATACGATCGACAAAGTGCGCGGGATGGAAGTGACGATTGTCACGTCCGGTAAGACGGACGACGAGGCGCGCCGCCTGTTGCAATTGATGGGAATGCCGTTCAGGGCACAATAAGGCTTTGGCGCAGCTCAGCCCACTGACTGCCCAGGAGGATTTGGCGTGGCAAAAAAATCAATGGTGAACCGGGAGTTGCATCGAAAATATCCGCAGCGCGTCCGGAATCGCTGTCGGATGTGCGGGCGCCCGCGCGGATATATTCGGCGGTTCAAGTTGTGCCGCATTTGTTTTCGACGTGAGGCTTTGGAAGGGCACATCCCCGGCGTCACCAAGTCTAGTTGGTAAGCCGGGCTTGGACGGCGGGCGCGGCGGAAACGGTGCGCCGCTCAGCCGATCGACCCAGAATTTTCAGACCGTCGTTTTGCAAGGAGCAGGGACTGATGACAAACGATCCCATCGCTGATATGTTAGCCCGATTAAGCAACGCTGCCGCCGTGCGGCATCAGCAAGTGATGATGCCGGCATCGAAATTGCGCGTGGCGGTTGCCCGGATTCTCAAAGACGAAGGCTATATCGAAAAGCTCGAAGTGACCAAAGACAAGCCGCAGCCGATGCTGCGCGTGTGGCTGCGCTATGACGATCGCAAGAAACCGATCCTGAGCGGTGTCAAGCGCGTGAGCAAGCCGGGGCGGCGCGTGTACGCCGGCAAGACCGAAGTGCCGTGGGTGCAAAACGGTCTGGGGGTCGCGATTGTTTCGACGACGCAGGGCGTGATGACGGGCGCGCGCGCCAAGCGGATGGGCTTGGGCGGCGAGGTCTTGTGCTACGTGTGGTGAATTCGAATTGCGCATTAGGAATTGCGAATTAACCACTTTTCGTAATTCGCAACTCGCAATTCGCTGGAGGATTTCATGTCGCGTGTGGGACGGATGCCGATCAAACTGCCGGCGACAGTTCAAGTAACTCAAAATGGAAATGTGGTGACGGTCAAAGGACCCAAGGGCGAATTGACCCAGTCGTTTGACCCCGCGATGAAAATCACGGTGGACCATGGCGAGTTGGTGGTCGCCGCGCCAGACGCGCCGGGCTATGATGCCAAGCATGGATTGACGCGCGCGTTGCTCAACAACATGGTCGTCGGTGTCACGGAAGGATTCAAGCGCAACCTGGAAATCGAAGGCGTGGGGTATCGCGCCGAATTGCAGGGCAAGAACCTGGTATTGGCGCTCGGTTTTTCGCATACGGTGGTCTACGAGCCGCCCGCCGGCATTTCGTTTACCGTCGACAAGAACCAACGCCTCCTTACGATCGAAGGGATTGATCGACAGTTGGTGGGCGAAGTGGCGTCCAAGCTGCGTTCGATTCGTCCGCCCGAGCCGTACAAGGGCAAAGGCATTCGTTACGCGGGCGAGCAAGTCCGCCGCAAGGCGGGCAAAGCGGGTAAGGCGGGCACCGCAAAATAAAGGTGCCGAGTGTCAGGTGGCATGCGCTGCGTCACTCGCCACATGTCATGTCATTAGAGGATTCGCAATGAAGAAACTGGAAACTACCATTCGACGAGAGCGGCGCCACCGCCGGGTGCGCGCCAAGGTCGCGGGAACGAGTGAGCGACCGCGTCTCAACGTCTTTCGGAGCAATCGTCACATTTTCGCTCAGCTGATCGATGATGCCAAGGGGAACACCTTGGCGGCGGCTTCCACGCTGGATGCCGATGTGCGCGCCAAAGCCGCCGAATGGAAGAAGCGGGACGAAGCGAAAGCCGTGGGTAAATTGCTGGCACAGCGCGCCATCGAAAAGGGACTCAAGCGGGTTGTCTTCGATCGCGGCGGTTATCAATATCACGGTCGCATCCAGTCGCTCGCCGAAGGCGCGCGCGAAGGCGGATTGGAATTCTAGGCGAATTGGGAAAAAGGAATTGCGTATAACGAATTGTGCGCCCGGGCGGGCTTGGCAATTCGCAACTTGCACTTCGTCATTCGGAGAAGGTTATGGCAAATCGTCCTCGTGAGAGAGAGCGAGAAGAAGAGGGGCCAGGGCTGGACGAGCGCGTCGTCCATATCGGTCGGGTCTCCAAGGTCGTCAAAGGCGGTCGGCATTTCGGCTTCCAAGCGGTCGTGGTGGTCGGTGACAATAACGGCAGTGTGGGGGTCGGCGTCGGCAAGGCGCGCGAAGTGCCGGAGGCGATTCGCAAAGGGACCGAGCGCGCGCGCAAATCGATGCTGAAGGTTGCGCTGGCGGGCACGACGATTCCGCACGCGGTTACGTCGAAATTCGGCGCGTCGCAAGTGATGCTCAAACCGGCGACGCCGGGCACCGGCGTGATTGCCGGCGGCGGCGTGCGCGCCGTGCTCGAATGTGCCGGCGTGCGCGATGTGTTGACGAAATCGCTCGGCAGTTCGAACCGGTTGAACGTCGTGCGCGCGACCATGCAGGGACTTCAGGAGATGAGCGACGCCGAGGTGCAAGCCAAGCGACGGAACAAGCCGGTGGATCAGCTCTTGCCCCCGTGGAGGAAAGTGAAAAATGGATCGCAAGGGTAAACTGAAAATCACCTGGGTCAAGAGCGCCATCGGATACAAGAAGAATCAGAAAGCGACCATCGCGGCGCTCGGATTGCGCAAGCTGGGGCAATCGGTCGAGCACGACGATACGCCGCAGGTACGCGGCATGGCGTTTACGGTTCGCCATCTGGTCCAAGTGGAAGAAGTGAAATGAAACTACACGATCTAAAGCCCACCCCGGGATCGAAGAAGAAGAACAAGCGCGTCGGGCGCGGCATTGCGGCTGGGCAAGGCAAGACCGCCGGTCGCGGCACCAAAGGTCAGCGCGCGCGCACCGGGCGCGGCATCAAGCCGTACTTTGAAGGTGGCCAGCTGCCGTTGGTGCGGCGTCTGCCGCACACGCGCGGGTTCACGAATATCTGGCGGGTCGACTATGAAGTGGTCAACCTCGACGCGCTGGACCGCCAGTTCGACGCGGGCGCGGAAGTGACGCCGGCGGCGTTGGCGGAGCGCGGGCTGATTCATCACGTCGAGCGCGTCAAGGTGTTGGGGAACGGCGCGCTGAACAAGGCGTTGACCGTGAAGGCGCATGCGTTCTCGGCGAGCGCAAAAGAAAAGATTGCGGCGGCGGGCGGAAAAGCGGAAGAACTCAAATGACCCATGACAAATTTGCCAATGTCAGATTCCTTATTCTTTGCCACAGAAACACACAGAATTTCACAGAAAAAAATCCTTTTCTGTGTGTTTCCGTGTGATTCAGTGGCGAATCTGACATTGTCAAGCAAATTACCCATGAATAAATGACGAGATCGATTTGTCATTGGTCGTTTTGAATTTGTCATTGTGGAGTGAATGCGATGTTAGATGCGGTTCGAAATGCAATGCGTTTGCCGGATCTGCGGAACAAGATTCTGTTCACGCTGCTGATCCTGGTCATCTATCGTTTTGCGGCTCACATCCCGGTGCCCAATGTCGATCCGAACGCTCTCAAGAGTCTGTTCTCGCAAAACCAGTTGCTCGGCTTTTTGGATCTTTTCTCCGGCGGCGCGCTTTCGAACTTTTCCGTGATGGCGATGGGGGTGTATCCGTACATCACGGCGCAGATTATTATGCAGTTGGCGGTCGGGATCATCCCGGCGCTGGAGCGCTTGCAAAAGGAAGGCGGCGATGCTGGTCGGCAGCGCATCAATCAGTACACGCATTTGCTGACGATCCCGCTCGCGGCGCTGCAGGGCTTTGCTCAGTCGGTGGTGCTGACGCAGAGCAACCCGCCGGTGTTGACCAACTTTGGATTGACGACGTATCCGCTCGAAACCATTACGGTCATCATCACGCTGACCGCGGGCACGATGTTCGCGATCTGGCTGGGCGAGCTGATTTCCGAGCAGGGGATTGGAAGCGGCGTTTCGATCATCATCTTCAGCGGCATCGTCGCCGCGGTCCCGCAGCGGATCGGTCAAATGTTGCAAACGGGACAGGTGGTGTCGTTGCTCGTATTTGTCGCCGTGACGGTGGTCACGATTGTCGGAATCGTGTACATCCAGGAAGGGGTGCGCCGTGTGCCGGTGCAGTACGGCAAGCGCGTGCGCGGCACCAAGATGTACGGCGGGCAGAGCACGCACGTCCCCCTGCGCGTCAATTCGTCCGGCATGATTCCGTTGATCTTTGCCATCTCGATCCTGATCTTCCCGGGCGTCATCGCCGGCTATTTCGTCGGCTCTAGCAATGCGATCATCAGCGGGATTGCCAATGGCATCGTCAATGCGTTCAATCAGAATAACCCGGTGTACTGGATTGCCTATTTCCTGATGGTGGTCGCGTTCACATTCTTTTACACGGATGTCATCTTCCGTCAGCAGAATCTGCCGGAGGTTTTGCAGCAACAGGGCGGCTTTATTCCGGGGATTCGACCCGGCAAGCGGACAGAGGACTATTTGAACGGCGTGCTGCAACGCATCACACTGATCGGTGCGCTGTTCCTGGGAGTGGTCGCGATTCTTCCCTTCCTGCTGCGCGACGTGACGGAGACGACCACCCTCATTATCACGAGCACGGGCTTGCTGATCGTCGTCGGCGTGGTGCTGGATACCATGAAGCAGTTACAGGCGCAGTTGCTAATGCGGCACTATGAGGGTTTCATCAAATAAGGGTCGAAGGCTTATCCCTCAGCGAGGAGGTCAGGCATGGGCGAAGCAGCCAAGTACGTTGTCCTGCTCGGCGCCCCAGGCGCGGGGAAGGGAACGCAAGCCGACATTTTGCAACAGCGCCTCGGTTGGGTGCACATTTCCAGCGGCGATCTTTTCCGCGAGAACGTTTCGAAGCAGACGCCGCTCGGTCAGCTCGCCAAATCGTATATGGACAAGGGCGAGCTGGTGCCCGATGAGGTGACCGTGCAGATGGTCCTGGAGCGGATCGCGCGACCGGATTGTGTGCGCGGCGTCGTGTTCGATGGATTTCCGCGCACCGAGGCGCAAGCCCGGGCGCTCAGTACGGCGCTGCAGAAAGTGGGCAAGCGGGTCAACGGCGCGGTGCTCGTGAACGTGCGCGATCAGGTGCTCGTCGAGCGGCTGTCCGCGCGCTGGGTTTGCCCGACGGATGGCGCGGTGTACAACATGTTGAGCCATCCGCCCCGAGTCAACGGGCGTTGCGATAAAGACGGCAGCGTGCTCGAACAACGGAATGACGATAAACCCGAGACAGTGCGGCGTCGTCTCGAAGTGTATCATACCCAGACCCAACCGCTGATCGATTACTATCGCGCCGCCGGATTGCTTTACGAGGTCAATGGCGAACGTGAGATCGATCAGGTTCAAGCCGACCTCGCCCAGATAGTGGAAAAATTGTGATCGTTATCAAATCCAATAAGGAAATCGCGATCATGCGCGAGGCAGGTCGCATCGTCGCCGAGACGCATGCCGTATTGCGCGAGAAGATCAAGCCAGGCGTCACGACCGCTGAACTTGATGCGATTGCGTACGAGATCATTACCCGACGAGGCGCGATACCCTCTTTCAAAGGATACCGCGGCTTTCCCGCGTCGATCTGCGCGTCGATCAACGACGAAGTCGTTCACGGCATCCCGAGCAAAAAGCGCGTGCTGCACGAAGGCGACATCATCGCCATCGATGTCGGCGCGACGCTGAACGGTTTTGTCGGTGATGCCGCGTTCACCGTTGGTGTAGGACAGGTGTCCGACACCGCCCGGCGTCTGATGGAAGCGACCGAGGGGGCGTTGATGGCGGGCATTGCGCAGGCGCGCGCCGGCAATCATCTGGACGATATTTCGGGCGCGGTCCAAGACTATGCCGAGGCGCGCGGTTTCTCGGTGGTGCGCGAGTACGTGGGACATGGCGTGGGACGCGCGATGCACGAAGAGCCGCAGATTCCAAACTATCGGCAAGGCAAACGCGGTCCGCAGCTCAAGCCCGGCATGACGCTCGCGATCGAGCCGATGGTCAACGAAGGCGTGTGGCAGACGCGGACGCTACGAGACCAGTGGACGGTGGTTACCCAAGACGGCAAGCTCTCGGCGCACTTTGAACATACCATTGCCGTGACCGAGGGCGAGCCGGAGATTCTAACTAGACTTTAGAGTGTCACCCTGAGCGGAGGATCGCGTGATCCCGGCAACGCGACGTGGCGCTTGCGCTCAGCGTGACAGAAAGACGTTGGAGGAACGAAATGAAAGTACGACCCTCGGTGAAACCGCGCTGCGAAAAGTGCAAAGTCGTGCGGCGGCGCGGCGTGGTGCGCGTTATCTGCGAGAATCCAAAGCACAAACAGAAACAGGGATAACTTCACCCCACTTCCCCAACCTTTCCTTCCGATGCAGTTTATCAGAGGAGGGGAAGCCGGGAGAGGAGTGAGGCTTGGAGGCAACATGGCACGTATTGCAGGTGTCGACCTGCCGCGACAAAAACGCGTGGATATTGCATTGCGGTACATCTATGGGATCGGACCGTTCCGCGCGGTCGAGGTATTGCAAAAAGCGCAAGTGAATCCGGCGGTTCGCGTCAAGGACCTATCCGAAGCCGAAATCTCACGCATCCGCACGGTACTCGACCGCGACTACAAGGTGGAAGGCGATCTGCGCCGCGAAATCGCGATGAACATCAAGCGCATGCAGGAGATCGGCACATATCGGGGTCTGCGGCATCGCCGCAATTTGCCGGTGCGGGGGCAGCGTACGCGCACCAATGCGCGCACCAAGCGCGGCGCGCGCAAGACGGTGGCTGGTCGCAAGCGCTCCAAGGCGAAGAAATAGTCTCGTCCGATCGTTGGGTCGCAGCGCGATAACGCTGCCTACGATGAAACGACCCAACCATCGAACGAATTCTGGAGGATGTGTGGCTGAAGAACAGATGACAACGACGACCCCCGCACCGACGGGGAAACGTCCGGCGCGGCGCGGCGGCAGGAAAGAACGCCGTTCAGTTCCCTACGGGCGCGTGTGCATCCAGGCGACGTTCAACAATACCATCATTACATTTACCGATACGCAGGGGAACACGATCGCGTGGGGCAGCGCCGGCAGCAGCGGCTTTAAGGGTTCGCGGAAGAGCACGCCATACGCCGCGCAGATCGCCGCGCAGAACACCGCGCGCGCGGCGATGGACGCCGGCATGCGCGAGGTGGAAGTGCTCGTCCAGGGACCCGGTCCCGGGCGCGAGTCCGCGATCCGCGCGCTGCAAGCGGCTGGTTTGCGCGTGCGTTCCATCGCCGATAAGACGCCCATCCCGCACAATGGTTGTCGTCCGCCGAAAAAGCGGCGTGTGTAACAGGAGGAATTTGAATGGCGCGATATATTGGTTCGGTCTGCGTGCTCTGCCGGCGCGAAGGTGAAAAGCTCTTTCTCAAGGGCGATCGCTGCATGACGCCCAAGTGCGCGATCGAACGCCGTAATTATCCCCCCGGTCCGCATGGGCAGTCAGGGTCATTCCGCCGCAAGGTGAGCGACTATGGGACCCAGCTGCGCGAAAAGCAAAAGGCGCGCCGCATTTACGGCGTGCTGGAGCGGCAGTTCCGACGCTATTTCCAGGAAGCGAGCAAGACGACCGGCGTGACAGGCGCGACGCTCTTGCAGTACCTCGAAACGCGGTTGGATAACGTGGTGTACCGGCTGGGGTTTGCGACAAGCCGGAAACAGGCGCGGCAGTTGGTGTTGCACGGGCATTTCCAGGTGAATGGTAAGAAGGCAACAGTCCCCTCGTACTTGCTCAAGCCCGGCGACACAATCTCGGTGGTTGAATCGAGCCGCAAGAGTCCGTTCTTCGAAGGGATCGCCAAAGAATTGTCGCGTCAGCCGCTGGCGGAATGGCTCACCTTGGACGCGCAGAACTGGTCCGGCACGGTCGTCAGCTTGCCGACGCGCGCGCAGATCGAGACGCCCTTGAAAGAACAATTGATTGTCGAGTACTATAGCCGGTAGAACTGGTCGTTAGATGGTTGGGTAAGTGGTGTGGGTTTTGCGCCCAACTACCGAACCCCCCAACAACCAAACTCCCCAGTTCTGTCAGGAGGGTGCACGTTGGAAGCGGTATTGCCTAAAATCGAAGCCGAAGCGACATCTAAAAGCTACGGAAAATTCGTCATCGGTCCTTTGGAGAGCGGCTACGGCGTCACGCTGGGTAACGCGCTGCGGCGCGTCCTGCTCGCCTCGCTCAGCGGCGCCGCGGTGAC
>Ga0272448_1006880_pt1 | contig 12159 bp, 10 predicted proteins | sample YNPCB0191_FD_202220 | JGI IMG/M metagenome (GOLD analysis project Ga0272448, IMG submission 202220) | Hot spring sediment microbial communities from Yellowstone National Park, WY, United States - YNP-CB-019-1 | ecosystem: Environmental > Aquatic > Thermal springs > Hot (42-90C) > Sediment... | reverse complement strand
CTACTAATGATACAAACCAAAACCTAACAATCTCTAGCATTTCTGCGAGCGATACCGACGGAGATAACATAACTTTTGCTTATAACTGGTATAAAAATAATACTCTAAATGCAACGACTTTAATTACAAACGGGCTTGTTGCATATTATTCTTTAAATAATGATACTTTAGATTATTGGGGAAGCAACGATGGAAGCTGTTCTGGTTCATTCTGTCCAGATAATGTAAATACTGGCAAGATTAATGGAGCTTATAATTTCAGTGGAGATTATTATTTTGGAGGAGATAATGATTATATTTCAATTCCTCGAAATGCTACTTTAGAACCATCAAATCAAGTTACTGTTTCGGCATGGGTTTATAGAACCCACGATACTACAGGCCTTGATTGTGGAATTGTATCTAAAAGGTATGACCCTGATAACAGTCCTTGGAATTCTTACGCATTCGATGCTGCAAATAATGCGATAGGATTTTGTATAGGGACAAATATGGAAGCGAAATGCATCGGCGGTTCTAATGCTCCACTTGACTTAAATAAGTGGTATCATATAGTAGGAACTTATAATGGAAGTGAATTGAGGTTATATCTAAATGGAGTTTTAAATGACAGTTCAAGCGTAAGTGGCGATATAGTTTATGCAGATTATCCTTTAGTTATTGGTTGTTTATGGCCAGATGCTTACTGTTTTCCAGGTGTTATTGATGAGGTAATGATCTTTAACAGAAGCCTGAATGCCTCAGAAATAAAGATGCTTTATGAAGGCTCGAGATTAGGAGGAAGCAATCTTTCATCAGATTTGACAGAAGTAGGAGATGTCTGGAAAGTTGGTGTTTATGGATTAGATTATTTAGGAAATGGAAGCGAAACTTTGAGCAATAATGTTACGATACTTGGAGGAGGAATAACTTCAAACATCTCGAATATAAATAATAATCAGGTTTTTAATTATACACAAACCCCAACAATCATTGTAAACTATACTGGAAGCGGAACAAACTGCATTGCAACCCTTAATGCCCAGGGACTTAATGCTACAGAAGGAAACTCGAAGATTCTCGGAAACATAACCGACGGAAATTCAACAACTTTTATGCTTAACTTAACAGACCCTGAAAATGTTTATAACAAAACTTATATAATTAATGTTACAACCTCTTGCGATAATTCTAATTCAAGCTCTGCAAGAATAATCAATGTAGGCCATGTCTGGAATATAGACCCTAATTTCATCGAGCACACGAACCAATCTGTTACTGCTTATAGCATAGGAGATTATGTAAGATACACGATAAATGTAACTAGAGACTCGCTTCCATTTAACATAACTGGAGGAGGCAATATTATAGTTAATCTTACAAGCTCGAGCTTACTTGTAGTATCAAGCCAAAACCTTTTAAATATGATTCTTGTAGGTCCTGGATTATATTACGGAAAGATTTTAATGACTTCTGAGATTTATAATCAGCTCGAATCTAATCATTATATTAGGATGGATACTTATTTATATAATCCTGAATCTGCTCAGCTTGCTAACAAAATTAATGCAGACCAGTCTATATTCCAAAATTATTCTCTTAAAATAAATTCCTCTTCAGTTTCTTACCTCGGAAATTTTACAAGCCAATATACAGTAAAGAATTTGAAGCTTTACAATTCTCAAGCTTCTATAGATTGGGGAAATAGCGAGCTTAATCTCGCAGCAAATAATCCATTTAATGCGGATGCTGCAGTAAGGCTTGGAGAAGGATTTGTATTTGTAAATTCAACAAGCTATCCTGGATTAAACTCTTCAGGCTATCGATACGAGCCTTTTAACGCTACTATAACTCTTAATGGGGTAGATTGCAATAATGGCGAGCTGTACTACTCGTCTGGAAATTATTCTACAAAATCAGATATAATCAGATTTGGAGCAATTTGTGATAACTCAACTTGCATGAACCGAACTTGTTCAGCAGGAACTCTTCGTTTTCAAGTATCTCACTTTACAGGCTTCGCTTATGGCGCAAACGCTAATTTAGTTATATGGGATTCAAACGATACAGAAGGTGGAGGAAAAATAATTAATGCTTTAGAAGACGCAACTTTTTATGCAAATTATACTGATGCAAGCGGAAACGCAATAAATGGAACGAACATTTCTTGTAAAATTAAATTCAAAATTCTTTCAGACTGGACTCAATTCTATAACATGACATTTAATTCAACTTCAAAATTATATGAATACAAAAAAGCATTCTCAAATTATGGAACTTATACTTGGAATGTTTCATGCAATGGAAGCCTTAGCAATTACGACGACTTGCAAGCAACAGATACTATAGTTATTAACGGAACAGCTCCAGAAATACCTGGAGGGGCAGGAAAAGGAGGAACAGGAGGCGGAGGCGGCGGAGGACCTGGAACAGGAATTGTAAATGCAACTCTTCCAAATATAGTTTCAATAACATTACCTATTGACACTGTTGATTTTGGAAATATGAGCCTTGGAGAACAGAAAGCAAATCTTACAGGAATTCAAATACAAAATAATGGAACTCTTAGAGTTAATATCGAAGTTTCTGGAACAGATTTATGGACTGGAACTCATACTTTCCCAGGAGATTATTACCTTTTCAAAATAGGTGATGCCGGCGAAGGCGGCCCAGAGCAAGGAACTTTTGATTCTGCAAGTTTAATGAACTGGACTTATATGAGCACAATGCCTCAAATAGCCATTTTTAATCTAAATATAGAAGAAGCCCACGACTTGGCTGCTCTCCAGATAAATCTTACTGTTCCTTCAGACGAGCCGGCTGGATTAAAGCAAAGTACAATTACACTTACAGCATATAGTATTTAAGAATTTTAGAGATTTTGTTTGTTAATAATTCTAAATGAATAATGGCTGCTCCCGGATTTGAACCGGGGACCCCCGCCTCATGAGAGCGATGCTCTACCGCTGAGCTAAGCAGCCATAAAATCCTTAATTTAAGAACATTTTTAAAGCTTGGTAACTCTCTTTTATTGAAAAAAGAGATAAAATGGCTAAAATAATGAATGTTGTTTTTGGGATTGGCATTGCTATTATATTATTTATTGTTGTGCTTCTTGGAATAAATGTGTTTTATCCAGGACCTAATTTTGAAGATTATAATTGCACTGAGCCAAAGCCCATTGAAATACAAGTTTGCAGTCCAGATATTACTGTCAGTCAATGTTACACCCTAGTCGCAGGGAAGCAGCTTAATGAAACGTTTTGGCAAGAAAAATTTGATGAATGCCAGAAGAGATTTGAGGCGGATGATAAGGTATATGCTAGAAATTTCTTTTATATAACAAATATTGTTGGAGTATTATTTGTAACAACAGGATTTTTGCTATTCCTTTATCTTGCTTCTATGATTAATCTTTCTGTTGGTGCAGCTTCTTCTGGCTTAGCTTTAGTGTTTTTTGGATTTATTAGGGGCTGGCAGGCAACAAGCGATAAGCTAAAATTTATCCTAGGATTAATAATTTCAATTATAATCATAGCCTATTCAGTTGTAATAAATAAAAAGTATTCTAAATGACAAAAAAGAATAAAATATGACTCTCGAAAATCTGACTAGTAGCAGTTTAATGAACGTGCTTTCTTCAACCCCCGGCATGTCTACGGTTATTAAGCTAAGCAAAGTTGCAATTATTGTTGTCATTGTTTATGTTGCTTTTTTGATTATAAGAAGCATAGTTCAAATAAGATACGCATTTAGCATGAAGAAACTTATTGAAAATGTAGAGCAGATTAATGAAAAAATGGACAAGCTTATAGGGATAAGGCAAGAAAAGAGTAAAAAATAATATTGTATTCTTCTTGTTGTCTTCTCAAACATTTCCGAGTTTCATTTATTTTATACGCAATCTTTAACTTACGAAGTTCCCTGACTCATAAATTATTTTCTCATTATATTATTAAGGCACTAAATATAAACTCTAGCTTAGTTTTATATAACACTAAGAAACTTGCTAAAGTTCATTTTTTGCTAATTAAAATTATTAATACCCGAATAAATATTTTTTAGCTATTAAATTTTTTCTAGAATTATATCTATTGTAGAAACATTAACTTTTCTTCCTTCTTTGTTTTCAAATTCCTCAGAATTGATTTTTATATCTTTAACTTTTATGTTTCCATCTTTTAAGAACTTCTTGGCTGAAACTTCTGCAACATCTACTGCTCTAGAAATAAACTTCCCCCTAGCTTTTATAACAACCTCTTTTTGGCCTTTTGTTTTGAATTGGGTTACTACAGCAGTCACATAATTCATAAATGGCTTTTCGCCTATAAAGATTATATTTGTATCTTCAGGCTCTTTATTAGTTATAGATTTTTCTTCGGTTATGGGCTTTTCTACTTCTTTTGCTTCTTGTTTCTTGTTTTCTTCAGTCTCTTTCTTGTTCCGTTCTAGTTGTATATTCTCTTCTGCCATCTTGTTTTCTATTTTTAATTTCTGTTTATTGTACTAACCCACTTGCTGTAATTTCAGCCTCTCTTTTCTTCTGTTCATTTTTTATAATCCTTGTTATATAACCAGCAATCCTATTTCTTAATCTTTTGCTTGGCATTGTATTGCCAAGGATTGCTTTATTATCCTCAAATTTACTAGTAAAATTTCCTCCTTCCTTTAGCAATGCTTTTGCTGTTCTTTTAATCAATGCGCTTTTTATTCTTCCCATAATATAATATATGTTTTTTGATGATTTAAAAAGATTATTGTTTTGGCGAATTATCTTTTTGTCTATCCTCTTTTTTGTCCTCCTCTATTTTTTCTATTGTTGCAAGTTTCTTATAAGCCTCTATTGCTTCTTTTGTTTTTTTAGAAGGTTCACCTTTTGAAAGAATGCTATAGGGCAAGTTCAAAGCCTCAGCTTTTTTATAAGCTTTTATTAAATCAGAATCCTCAAGCTTCTTTTTGTTGTAGGCAACAAGCAAAATCTCCTTGTCAGCCACCTTTACTCTAGCAAAAACTTGCTTTTTATCAAACTGCTCGATATTCAAGAGTTCAATTTGCTTTTTTGCTAAAATTTCTTTGAATTCATTAAGAAATCTATCATTTGCCTTCTGTTTTTTCTTAAGTTTTTTAACAATTTTTTTATCCTTTGTTTCTTTAAGTTTCACCTCTTTTTTGGTTTCTAATTCCTTTTTCAATTCTTGCTTTAATTTTTCAAGTTCATCACTTTTTTTCTCTAACTCTTCTTTAATTTTTTGAAGTTCTTTTGCTTCAACTAGTTTTATTTCTTTTTTCTCTTCTTCCTTTTCTTCCTCTTTTTCTACCTTTATGCTTTCTTCTAATTTTGCCTTTGATTCTTCTGCCTGTTTCTTTTCTTCTATATCTTGTTCATCTTTTTCTAATAACTCTCTAACTTTCTCTTCGCTTAAAGTAAAATATCTCCAGTAAATTTTCTCGTCTTTTTTAAAAGGCAGTGCAAAATCCTTCAAGTTTCTTAAAGCTACTCTTATTGCCGGTTGTTGTGTTCTATCTTCTAAAATCCCCTTTTCCTTGAGTAATTTGCAAGCCTCTTGCTCCTTAGTTTCAAGATAGTTTGTGAAGTTTTCGAGCATTGCAACTTTACTGGGTGTATAATACAGAGGAGAACCTCCGACTTTCATGTGACTTATCTTTATCAAGCCCTCTGAAGCCATCTCAGAAAGAAATGCAGAGGTAAAAAGGGTATTCAAGCTAATTGATTTAGCAACTTGTATTGGCAAACTCGGGCCTTTTTCTTCTAAAAATTTTAGTATCTTTTCTTTTACATACTTAGCATCGAGTTTTTGTTGTTCTGGCATGATTATTAATTGTTAATGAGAATTATAAACTTTATTGAAATTTTTTAATCTTTATTTTTCCACTGAACCTCATAATAATTTACATCTCCTTCAAAATCTACTATTGCAAGAAGCAAAATCTTTTTTGTAGAATGAGCAACTCTTGCTTTTGCACAAAAATCAGTAAGGTCCATTTTTTGCTTGCTTTCGAGGGTATATAACAAATATTTTGCATGGCTCTTCTTAGGATTTTCGCCTCTTTCATAAACCCTAAAATCTGCGCCGAATTTTAAGCCTTCTTTAATAACGTATCCCTTGTTTCTTAAATCTCTAAATACAGTATAGATTGTATTATTAATCTTAACTGTTTTCAAAAAATCTTCAAACTCTAATCTTTTTGCTTGTTTTCCTTTAATTAATTTTGCTTTTTTGTTCTCAAGCAAATATAAAACCTCATAGACAGAATAAACTACTTTTCCTGATTTAATCTCTCCAAAAAAGCTTTTGTTTGCAAGCTCTATAGCCTGCTTTTTATTTGAGTAAAATCGGTTTCCAATCTGATAAATCTCGAACTTCTCCATATAATAATAACTTAAGAAAAATATTTAAACCTATGTTTTTTAATTATATCATGAAAGAAAGACTAATACAAATTTTATCTATTCTAGTACTCGTATTAGTCATTGCTCTCTTATAAAGAGGGCCTTTAGCTAAATTTTCTCTACCTAATATGGCTCAAATACTAATTAAATCATATTTTTTGAAAGGGGGTTTTTTGTAGCATCGCATGAAAGAGTATAGAGGAATTCCGATATGGGATATTGAAGAAGCAAAGAAACTTGAAGATAAAGCAATTTTTCCATTTCAAGATTTTTTGCCTATTGCAATACCTCCAAATACTAGATATGCTTTGATTAAAAATGGTAGCGAGTATTATGGTATTTTAGTTACTAATAACGGCAGTAATGGTTTTAGGAAAGATGAAGAGGAAAGAATTTTTATAAGAACCTGTCCTACTTTTGTTGGAATCATGATATGTAAAACAGAAAATTGCATCGAGGCAAGAGTTTAAAAATATATTTATGTAAATAATATAAAATGAAAATTAAAGCTCAAAAAGGAAAAATAGATTTTGCATCAATTGAGAAAAAATGGCAGAAAGAGTGGGAAAAGAAGAAGATTTTTGAGGTAAAAGAGAACCCTAAGAAAAAGAAATTTTATTGTCTTGAGATGTTCCCCTACCCTTCTGCATACGGATTGCATATGGGGCATGCTCTAAATTATACTATCGGAGACATTTATTCTAGATTTAAAAGAATGAATGGGTTTAATGTTCTTTATCCTATGGGCTATGATGCTTTTGGTTTGCCTGCTGAAAATGCTGCTATAAAAGCAGGAGAGCATCCTAAAAAATACACTAATAATTCTATAAATAATTTTATCTTACAACAAAAATCTTTGGGATTAAGTTATGATTGGAGCAGGATGATAAAAACTTGCGAGCCTGAGTACTATAAATGGAATCAGTATTTTTTCTTGAAATTTATGGAGAAAGGGCTTGTTTATAGGAAAAAATCTGCTGTAAATTGGTGTCCTAAATGTCAAACTGTTTTGGCAAACGAACAAGTTCATGGAGGAAAGTGCTGGAGGCACGAGGATACGAATGTAGAAATAAAACAATTAGAGCAATGGTTCATTAGAACTACCGCTTATTCCGACGAGCTTTTAGAAATGGTTAAGGGTTTGAAATGGCCTGAAAGAATAAAAATAATGCAAGAAAACTGGATTGGAAAAAGTTTTGGAACAGAGATTGACTTTACTATTAATGGAAAAAAATGGCCGATATTCACAACAAGGCCCGATACTATTTACGGAGTTACTTTTATGGTTATTTCAGCACAACATCCTAAACTTTTTGAGATAGTTACAAAAGAACAGAAAAAAGAAGTAGAGAATTTTTTAAAAAAATTAAGATCGGTTTCTGAAAAAGAACTTGAGGAACTTGATAAACAAGGAGTTTTTACCGGAAGTTATGCTATAAATCCTTTAACTAATGAAAAAGTTCCGGTTTGGGCAGGAAATTTTGTTGTCGCAGATTATGGAAGCGGGATGGTTATGGCGGTTCCGACTCACGACCAAAGAGATTTTGAGTTTGCTAAAAAATATAATATTCCTTTAAAAGTTGTTATTCAACCCAAAGATGAAAAGAAAAAATTAAGCGAAGAAAAAATGAATGAGGCTTTTACCGACGAAGGAATTCTTGTTAATTCTGAGCAGTTTAATGGAATGAATAGCGAGAAAGCTCGAGAGGAAATAACAAAATATTTAGAAGAAAAAAAGCTTGGAAGAAAAACTGTTAATTATAAATTTAGAGATTGGCTGATAAGCAGACAGAGGTATTGGGGAACTCCAATTCCAATTATATACTGCGATAAATGTGGAATTGTTCCTGTTCCAGAAAAAGATCTTCCAGTAATGCTTCCTGAAAAAGTTGAATTTGGAAAAGGTAATCCTTTAGCAACAAATAAAGATTTTGTTAATACAACATGTCCAAAATGCAAAGGCAAAGCGAGAAGAGAAACCGATACGATGGATACTTTCTTTGATTCGAGCTGGTATTTTTTAAGATATTGCGATCCTAAAAACAACAAAGAGCCTTTTGATAAAAGTAAAGTCAAATATTGGATGCCTGTCGATCAGTATATTGGAGGAGCAGAACATGCTTGTATGCACTTAATTTATGCAAGATTCTTTACAAAAGCTTTAAGAGATTTGAATTTGATTACAAAAGGATTTGACGAGCCTTTCATTAAACTATTTAATCAAGGAATGCTGCATGGAAGCGACGGAAATAAGATGTCGAAATCTTTAGGAAATGTTGTTAATCCTATTGAAATGATTAATAGATTTAGTGCAGATTCATTACGACTTTGTCTTATGTCTTTAGCTTCTCCAGATAAAGATAGCATTTGGAATGAAACAGCTTTAGAATCCTTATATAAGTTAATATTGAAAATTAATAACTTTTTTAAAAATGCTAAAATCGGAAATTCTTCGAAAAGATTTGAAAGCAAAATAAATAAAGCTATAAAACAAGTAACCGAAGATATTAAAAATTTCAGATATAATCTTGCTATAATAAAATTAAGGGAAATCTTTGACTCGATGGAAAGAGAAAAAGAAATATCAAAAAATGATTTAGAGTCATTCCTTAAGTTGCTTCATCCTTTTTGTCCTCATATAACAGAAGAATTATGGCATAATTTGGGAAACAAGAGTTTTATTTCTCTTGAATCATGGCCAAAAGCTGATGAAAGCAAGATTGATGAAAAATTTGAAGAAATAGAAAAGAGTCTTGATAAAACAGTAGAAGATATATTTAATGTTATTAATATAGTAAAGCAAAAAACAGGAAAAGAGCCTAATAAAGTATATCTGTATGTCTTGCCAAATGAGGTTGAAAGTTTTGATGCAGGAGAATTATCGAGAAAAATTTCTAAAGAACTGAAAGTTTTTGCTGTAAATGATAAAAATAAATACGACCCAGAAAATAAATCAAGCAAGGCAAAACCGGGCAAACCCGGAATTTTTGTTGAGTAAGTTAAATTTTCAAATGCGCATATTTTTCTCTTAATACTTCAATCAGTCTTTCAATTTCTTTTAAACTATCAGCATACATTTCGCAAACATTAAATCGTATGGTATAAAATCTTTCTCCATTTATTTCTCTATTATGTTCTACCGCACTTATGTCATTTTTTTCCCATCTTTCACCATTTGTTTTTTTAAATCCGCATTCTTCTAATAATTTTGAGATGTCATCAGGTTTTTGTTTCAAATTTAAGTATCTTACTATCATGTTAATATTTTGTAAATTAAGATATATAAATAATTATATGCTCTTTAATATAAAATTAATTAACATATTCGGCATAGGAATCTTTAAATAATGTTTTTTCTTATTAATTTTGATTTTCATAACTGAAAGGAGGTGCGAAAATGGTTTTAGGATTTTTAGATTATTCGAAACTACCACAAGAAGGAATAATCGCGGCTTTTTTAGCTTTTGGAATGATTTTGCTAATAGCAGCATTTGTGGTTTATATTTATACCACAATAGCTTTAATGTTTATAGCTAAAAAGACAAAAACTAAAAATGGTTGGCTAGCTTGGATTCCTATTGCAAATATCTATCTTATAACACAAATGGCTGGAATCAGTGGATGGTGGACATTGATTGTCCTAGCGCTAATTGTTCCATTCATAGGAGGATTAGCAATGCTTATTGCAATTATTTGGATGTTCTGGAGGATTGCTGAAAAAATAGATTTTCCTGGATGGACGAGCCTTTTGTTGATTATTCCAATAATTAATTTAGTAATTCTAGGAATTTGGGCTTGGGCAAAAAGATAGTTTTTATTTTTTAATTTCTTTATTTTTGTTATTTTTCCTTTAATTATCCTTTTACCTTTTTGTTTTTTATGGTTTATTTTTGAGGTAACAAACTTTAGCATAACAACAAGATCAATAATCTAAAAATCAAAAAAGAGGATAATAAAACGTTGTTTTTTAAAGCCCTTTAATTATATTTGTCCAAATCTTTTATTCAAGCACTGCTTTTATTCTTCTTATTCCTGCTGCACTTGATTCTTCCTTTATTATTTTAAATTTTCCTAGCTCATTTGTATTTGAAACATGAGGGCCAGTACAAATTTCTTTACTGATTATCTGATTATTTTCTTCATCAATTATAGAATAAACACTTACTTTTTCAGGGTACCTTGCCCCAAACTCTGCTTCTGCCCCACTTTTCAAAGCGTCTTGCAAAGACATCTCTTCTCTTATTACAGGTAAAGCTTTTCTTATTTTGTCATTAACCCAATCTTCTATTTGTTTTATTTCCTTTTCTGTTAATTTTCTTCCAAAATTAAAATCAAATCTCAATCTTTCTGGAGAAATATTCGAACCTTTTTGCTTTATATTTCTATCTCCAAGAACTTGCTTTAGTGCTTCATTTAGCAAATGAGTGGCTGTATGAAGGTGCTTTGTTTTTTCACTTGCATCAGCAAGCCCACTTTTAAAAATTCCAGCGCTTGTTGTTCTTGAGAGCTCCTGATGTTTTTTGCTCTCTTCTTCAAAGCCCTTCCTATCAACTGCCATCTCTTTTTCTTTTGCCAGTTCTTCGGTCATCTCTAGAGGGAAACCATAACTTTGATACAACAAGAAAGAGTCTTTTCCGCTAATCATTTCATTTTTTTTCATGTTTTTTGTTATTCTTTCAAATTCTCTTATACCGCTTTCAAGAGTTTTCTTAAATCGTGTCTCCTCTTTATCAAGCTCTGTAAAAATGATTGTTTTGTTCTTTTCTAGTTCAGAATAATCTTCTCTATAAATCTCTATCACTCTATTAGCAACTTTTGTTGTAAAATTTTCTTTAATTCCAATTTCTCTTGCATATCTTATAGCTCTCCTAATTAGCCTTCTTAAAACATAACCTCTTTCAACATTACTAGGCACAACACCATCACCAATTATAAAAGTCGCGGCTTTTAGATGATCAGCAACTATTCTCATAGCCCTCTTCTCTTCCTTTCCAATACTCTTATAGTTTTTTCCAGATAAATTTCCAAGCTCATTAATTATTGGCAAAAAACAGTCTGTCAGATAGTCATCATCTAAGCCTTGTAAAATCGCAATTGTTCTTTCTACGCCCATGCCTGTATCGACATTTTTCTGTTTTGCAAGGTTAAAATTTCCTTTTTCATCTTTAATATACTGCATGAAAACATCGTTCCATATCTCAACCCATTTTTTATCTTCAGGATTAAATTTTTTAGGAACCCTCTTGCCCACATAATAAAACATTTCTGTATCAGGACCGCATGGCCCTGTTTTACCAGCAGGCCCCCACCAATTGTTCTCTTTTGGTAAAAACACAATCCTTTCTTTTGGAATTCCAAGGGACATCCAGATTTCTGCTGATTCTGTATCTTTTGGCGCATCTTTATCGCCTGCAAAACAGCTAACAGCAATTTTTTCTATAGGGATCTTAAGAACTTTTGTAAGAAATTCAAAACTGTATTCTATAGCTTCTTTTTTCCAATAATCTCCTAAACTCCAATTTCCAAGCATCTCAAAAAAAGTGTGATGCACCTCATCTCCAACTTCGTCTATATCACCGGTTCTAACACATTTCTGCACACTGCAAAGTCTTCTTCCTAGCGGATGTTTCTCGCCAAGAATATAAGGAACAAGGGGGTGCATGCCTGCTGTTGTAAATAAAACCGTAGGGTCATGCTCTGGAATTAATGAAGAAGAAGGGATTACCCTATGTCCTTTTGAAACAAAAAACTTCAAGTAGTTTTCAATT
>Ga0272448_1006879_pt1 | contig 12160 bp, 5 predicted proteins | sample YNPCB0191_FD_202220 | JGI IMG/M metagenome (GOLD analysis project Ga0272448, IMG submission 202220) | Hot spring sediment microbial communities from Yellowstone National Park, WY, United States - YNP-CB-019-1 | ecosystem: Environmental > Aquatic > Thermal springs > Hot (42-90C) > Sediment... | reverse complement strand
CCAACGGGGGAATTTCGATCTCCAAGGTGCTGATGCGGTAATAAAGATCATGACGGAACTTTCCCTCGGCGACTCTTCGGCGGAGGTCTCGATTGGTGGCGGTAATCAAACGGAAGTCCACCCGGCGGGGGCGATCCGCTCCTACCGGCAGCACCTCGCCGTATTCGAGGGCGCGGAGGAGTTTGGTCTGGACGGCCTGGGGGATGTCGGCCACTTCGTCCAGGAAAAGCGTGCCGCCGTCGGCCGCTTCTAAAAGTCCTTTGCGAGGCCGATCCGCTCCGGTAAACGCCCCTTCCGTATGGCCGAACAGTTCGCTCTCGATCAAGCTGGGGCTGAGGGCGGCCAGATTCACGGCGACAAACGGGCTGTCGTTGCGTCGGCTATATCGGTGCAGTGCCCGGGCGACCAATTCTTTTCCTGTGCCGCTCTGGCCGCGCAGATGGACACAGGCTTCGGTCGGTGCGACCAAGGCGATGCGTTTGAAAAGCTCTTGCATAAGCGGCGATCGGCCTACGATCTGGTCTTCCAGGGACGGGCCTGCTGGTGGGCCCCCTGACAAGGAGCGGTTTTGGAGGCTTTCGATGGCTCGCTGGATGGCGTGTTCAGCCGCCTTCAATTCAAACGGCTTGCAGAGATAATCGAAGGCCCCGTTGCGGACCGCTTCGACGGCGGTGGCCAGATCGCCGAAAGCGGTAATGACAATGACCGGCAGGGGACCGAACTCCCTGTGGAATTGCTTCAGGGCAGTAAGGCCGTCCATACCCGGCAGGCGAACATCCATGACGACCACATCGGGGGGTTGTTGGCTGGCCAGGAGGAGGGCCTGTTCGGCTGAGGCGGCTGTAAGAGGGGTATGGCCCATCTGTTCGGCCAAGCGCCGAAGCCCCCAGCAGATGCCCGGTTCATCATCCACGATCAAAAGATGCACCATGGTTAGGTTCTCGTGAAGCAAGGGGGAAATATACGAAAAAACAAGTTTCTTCCCCTTCCCGTTTCCAGCCGATTTTGCCCCCATGGGCTTCAACCACTCGTTGAGCCATGAATAAACCCAAACCAGTACCTTCGGGCCTGTCGGAGACGAATGGCTCGAAAAGCCGATCTCGAATCGCCGGCGCCGGCCCCGGTCCATTGTCTTTGACCTCCAGGAGGGCCTGCTGAGGGGAATCCGGCGCTGAGGGCGCAAGGTCCAGTTTTATTTCGATATAGGGGGTGTGAGACCCCCTCTGGACTGCTCGGATAGCATTCCAAAGAAGATTGACGATCACTTCCCGGAGGAGGGCTTTTTGGGCCTGGACCAGCAGAGGGGTCTCTGGATGGCGGAAGTGGAGGGAGATTTGAGCATGTGCGCAGGCGGGCCGAACCATCCCCACTGCTTCTTCTGCTAATTGGTCCAAATCCACCAGGGTTTTTGGTTCCGCCCACCATTCCGGGGCAGCCAAAAACCGCTGCAAATAGGACTCCATCTGCTGTAACTGCGCCAGGGCTACGGAGAGAGTTTCCAGATCGGCCGAGGGAGGGCAGGAGCGTTGATGCAGTTGGATGGCCATCCGGGCGCCGGTGGCGGCGTTACGGAGTTGATGGGCCATACCGGCTCCAAGTTGATCCAGGGTACGAAGCCGTTCCTGCTGCCGAATCTGCGCCTCATACGTCTGCAGTTGTTCGGTCATTCGGTTGATGGCGAAGACTAAGTCCTGAAGTTCGTCGTTCCGGCCTGGAACGGGCATAGGGTGGCGTTGGCCGTTGGCGATCGCCACGGTCCGGTCGCACAGTTGATGAATAGGCCGGACAATTCGGCGTGCCAAAAGTGTAGCGGCCGCAGCGGCTAGCAAAGCGGCTCCGGCGCCAGCCAGAATAGCAGGCCAAACCGCCCGCCGGGCGTCGGCCGTCCATCGATCCTCCCGATATAAAACCACCAAGGACCCCGGCGGATCCGTTCCAAACCGCGCCGGTACCCGAATCCGACACCCCGAGTACACCTGATCCCCTAAGTCCAACCGATCTTTCGCATCCAGCCAGTCCATCCCCTCGGCCAAAGGAAACCGGTTCACCGCTTCCTGAGCCGAAATACCCAATTCCACCGTACCGAACCGTACCCGGCCCGCCGGATCCAACAGCACAAACTCGGCTCCCGATAGCCCCCGCATCTGCTCTAAGACCCGCTGGGTCAACGGAAAGGCCGATTCGAGCAAGGTTTTTACCGTCCGGCGGAGATTCTCTTCCTGGACTTGGCGGGCATGCTGGTAGCTGACATAGGCTGCCGAGCCGGTGCTCAGCCCAATGGCCGCCAACAATACCACCAGCATTCCGCCTAGCAGTTGGAGTTGAATCGGCAGCCGCATCGGATTTGCCTGCATCTTCAGAGAGGAATTCGTTCCATTTTCCCCTTCTAGGTCTGCCTTTGCAACCCACAGGAGGGTTGCCCCTATAGGTTAGAGAAGGCCGACATAGGCAGAGGCGTTGCTAACGAGGAGTATCCGAATCAAGAAGAAGTCCTTTCCCATCGGATTTTCCACGGCGTCTTCCCAGGGGAAGCGGCTCTTCTCTCCTGCCGAGAAACCGCCAAACGAAACTGCCGACTCGGCCTAGGAAAGTGAGTTTCCGCGGGGGTTCCGGCGGAGGCTTTGCCAGGTGGTAACCATCAGACCGAGCACCGTCAGCGGCAGGACAAACAGAAACATCGTTTCCCGAAAATAATACAAAGCCGTTTCGTACCTGCCTGCCCGTAAAATCAAATAAGCTGTATAAGCCAAGTAGTAGGCCACAAAGACCACCCCCTCCCATCGGGCGATCCGCAGACCGGTAAAAAAGATCGGCAAACAGGCCGCTGCCGTAGCGACCATAATCGGCATATCCACCCATCGAGCCTGTTCGGGCACCGGCAGTCCTTCGGCCGATAATACCCCAGCCGACCCTAACACCAACAGCAAGTTGAAAAGGCAACTCCCCACGATATTGCCTACCGCAATATCCCGTTGGCCGCGAAGTGCGGCAATGAGCGAAGTGGCCATTTCCGGCAACGAAGTGCCAATCGCCACGATCGTCAAGCCGATCACCCATTCGCCTACTTGGAACGCCTGGGCTATTTCGACGGCCGATTGGACCATCCACTGGCTGCCCACGGCAAGCATTCCTAACCCCACACAACACATTCCCCCATACACCACCCAAGCGATCCGGGGCCTTTTCCGGGGCGTGGGAAAGGCCGAACCATATTCTTCGATCACCTCGGGTTCGGCTTCTCGTCGGCCCAGCCAAATCACCCCAACCGTATAGCCCACGATCCCCAACAATAGCACCGCACCTTCCAGCCGACTGATACTGCCGTCCCACCCTAGGGCAAAGACCAGCAGGGAGACAGCGATCATGATGGGCACATCGAATCGGATCAACCGAACCGAAACGCACACCGGCGTGATGGCTGCCGAGAGCCCCAAGACCAAAAGTACATTGACGATATTGCTGCCGACCACGTTACCTAGGGCCACTTCCCCGGCGCCGGTCCAGGCGGCATGGACCGTAACGGCCAGTTCGGGCAGGCTTGTTCCATAAGCCACCACAGTCAGACCCACCAAAAGCGGTGTCATGCCCAGGGCTCTAGCCAACCGGGCCGCCCCATGGACCAAGACCTCCCCGCCGGCCACTAACCCCACAAGCCCAACCCCGAACCATAACATCGCATGGATCACCTGCATAGCAGACATACCTCATTTTCTTAGGGACGGGGACATGAAAATCCTTTGGGGAGAAAACCTGTGTTTCAATCCATTGGCGTATCCGAACCCGATGGCTAGCCATCCTCAGCGTAGTTGAGTGCGGGATTTACCCCTTGGGTAGGGGAGTTTCGCCTTTTTTCTGATCCCCATCCGGCAAGGTTTTCGACGGAGAATCCCGCTTTTCAAGGGACTGGGCATTGTCCTGGCCGGAAGAGATTTTTTTCTCCGGCGGAGCCTGAGGTTTCTCCGACGAAGACTCCGGGTGGCCCGGGGACCTGTCCGGTTTTTCCTTTTGGGGGGATGTGTCGGGCAGCGGCATATCAGGGGCCATCTTTTCCGGCACATAGGGATGCGAGCGTTTTCGGAGGACCACCGCTTTGAGAATCTTGTCCGCCGGTGGGGTGTCGGGCTGGGTGGGGCTACGACGCTGGATTTTGGCCAGCACTTCTATCCCTTCCATAACCCGGCCAAACACGGTATGGCCCACATAAGGACGGCCGGTCTGCGGGTCATTTTCCGGTTGGCCGGTCTGCGGGTCGATCCGGGAGTCCAAATGGGGGGTGGGCACAAAAGTCATAAAGAACTGGGAACCACCGGTATCTGGGCCTGCATGGGCCATGCTCAAGACGCCCCGAAAATGCTGTCGGCGGTTCGGCTGGTAGCATTCGCAGGCGATCGTGTAGCCCGGCCCACCCATGCCGTCCCCTTTTGGACAGCCGCCCTGGGCCATAAACCCTTCGATGACCCGATGGAACGTAAGCCCATTGTAAAAACCCCGTTCGACCAAAGAAATGAAATTGGCCACCGTATTGGGCGCCTGATCTTCGAAAAGTTCTATCACTATATCCCCTCGATTGGTCCGAAGCTGAACCCGCGGCAAATCCGCCTTGGCGTCAGCTTCCCGAAGTTTTAGCTCCCGCTGCCAGGCCTGTCGAAACGGCTCGGGATTTCGCAAGAATTCTTCCACCGTGGCATTGAGGACGTCTTTGCGGTCCAAAGGGCGGAATGTGCCGTCGGCTTTGGCTTTTTGAAACAGTTGCCAGGCTTCGTCGTATTGGTTCACCGAAAAAGCGGCATAGGCCGTCATATTCGTCAAACGCCGATCTCGGCAACCACGCTTTAGTAACAGGGAACCAATTCGATAGGCGATTTCATAATCATCCTGTGCCACTCGCTGGTAGAAATACACTAAAAGAAAGTCTTGGAGTTGAGTATCTGGTTCAGGGGCCTGTTGGTAGGCCTTCTCTGCCGACTCCACCAGCCGGGGTAACAACGCCTCGCTCTTTTGAAAAGCCTCCCGGTGGAGTTTGATGATTTCGGACCGTCGGGTCGGCTCGGCCAAAGCATATTCCTCGACTAACCTGCGAAGTTCCTCCAAAAGGCTCTTCCACTCCCGGAAAACCGCTTGGAACTCTTCGTTGGCAGAGACGGCTTTGGTTTTCTGGAGAGGCTCTTCCGACGCCCAAGACGCCCCATCCGGTGCTAGCCCATGCATCCAGAACGTCAGCCACACGATCTTCACACCCACAGCCCGAAACGTCGTGTTCATAAAGCCTCCTAGAAAAAATGATGGAAATCCCTTTCTTCCGATGGGATGGTACCCAAGGTCCTTCCGTGAGAACATTCCTCGCAGGGAACAATGTCTCTTTAGAGGGTTATTATAGAGCGTAGTACCTTTTTGTTCGCAATCTGCCAGCCTTCTAATAGCCGGTCTTAGCCCACAGCCGCTCCTTTCCCCATCCGAGCAGGAGCTAACTCTCCGGGATGCAAGTCTGCGGCTCCTATCCCAAAACCCTCTTGACACCCCACGAACAATTAATTTGACTGTATCTACCCGGCCAAGCCCCCACAACCTGTAGGGGGTAAGAATCGGCTCAAACCCAACAGATTGTGGTAATTACTTCCGGTAGATACAGTCAAGTTAAAACGGTCGGCCCACCTTAGAAATGGCACTCTTCGAAACTTTTCTCTAGGCTCCGGAAAAAGGTAGCTGGAGGGCTTTCTTCGAGGCAACGGGGGCTATGGAAAGACGGTATGAAACGTCTGATCTGGGGCCCCCTTTTCTAAACATCGACTCTTCCCCCAGGAGGTCTAATCTCCTTAACTTATTGATTTTTAATAAGTTATAGTTTTTCCCGAACCAGGCTTCCCGGAATGGGGGCGGGGGTTCCTTCCACGGGAGCTGATTGGGTGAGGATCGCCAACGTGGACTTTGTCTAGAAAAGTTTAAAAGTGTCTCGCATCCATCTAAAGATGGGGGTATATTAAATCTATAGAGGGATGTCAAGGACACTCCCCCTATTTAGGGGGTAAATCGGAAAGGCCACGCACTGGCTTTTCACCCCTCTGCTGAAAAGATGCGTCTCCCCAACCCGGGGGTGGAAAGAAGGGACTCGAGTTTGGTGCGGGTACGAGAACTCCCTCTTGCGGAAAGACCCCTTGGCCTCACCCGGCAAATGGGGATCCCACCTGCTATCCCCTTACGGATGGCTCCGCCGGGAGGCGAGTAAGATCTTTGCCGGTAAGGAGATCATAGACCTGGTTTGCGTTGGTATGGTCCAAAACGTATCATGGACTCCGTGGAATATTCATACTTCGGTTTTCGTCGTTCATTTCTTTTCATCGTGAATGTTGGAAGGACCTGAGAAGATGGCAGAAACACTGGTAACGCCCGCTGGGATGAAGATTCTCAAAATTTTGGTAGGAAATCCACCGCATACCGTCTCGGAGTTAATGAAAAAAACCGGCGTTACCCGCACAGCCATTACCGAACAACTGAACGAACTGATGGCTGCCGGGTTTGTCGAGCGGAGCCTTCAACCGCTGGCAGGCCGAGGTCGGCCACGGTATCTGTACAGTATTACCGATCGGGCCTTGATGGTGCTGTTTCCGGGCAGTTCGCATCTGGTGGTCCCGGCGATTTGGCGAGCGATTCGCAAACTTGGCGGGCAAAAACTCATCCAGCAAGTCATCAACGAAGTTACCCAAGATCTCGTAACATACTATAGTGAAAAGATCACCGCTCGCCAGCCGGAAAAACGGCTTCGTCAGTTGCTGGACCTATGGCGGCAGGAAGGCAGCGTGCTGGACATAATAAGTGAGCGAGACGGACGGATTCTGTTCCAAAAGCGAAGCTGCCCTTTCCTGAGCATGTACGAAGCCGCCGGGGACATCTGCTATGTCGATTTGGAGCTGATTTCGGCCATTGTGGGCCATCCGGTCCGCCGGATAGCTTCTCGGCATGAAGGGGCCCCATGCTGTAGCTTTGAACTGGATGTGTCCGCCAAGAAACGGGCTACCCGCTAACTCTTTCCACCGGAGTAACTATTTTGACTGTATCTACCCGGCCAAGCCCCCACAACTTGTAGGGGGTAAGAATCGGCTCAAACCCAACAGATTGTGGTAATTACTTCCGGTAGATACAGTCAAGCTATTTAGCCGTATGAAGCAAATCGCCTCTTCCCTGGCGGGCTAAACCCATCGTGTCATTCCCGCGCAAGCGGGAACCCAGTGTTTTCTGGATTCTTACTTCCGCTGAAATAACCAGGGGCCAGGCACAAAACAGCCTGGATTCCTGCTTGCGCAGGAAGGACATATAGCCTCCTGCATTCGGCTAACTTGACTGTATCTCCCCGGCCCGGCCCCTACCAGTTGTAGAGGCTAAGAATCGGATCGAATACCACAGATTGTGGTCATCGTTCCGGGGGGATACCGTGAAGCTAAAATATTACCCACCGGAAAGATCGGTGGGAAACCTCTGGGGCCTGCCGGGGCGGGTTCCGGCTGGGAGTGCGGGCCTTTGGCCGGCATGGAAAAGGCCAGCGGCACCTCCGCCCTCCCAGCGAGGCTAATGGGACGTTCGTGTTCCAGACGCCCCCTCATTCGGCTAACATGTTACCACCAAACTATCCCTCAAGAATCCCACTCTACCGCTGTTTTCAAGGACTGGGTCCGATAGGTGAAACCAAATCAGATGGCTTGAACCAAAAGGGTTACTTAATCTGCCTGCCGGCATCTAGCTTTCTAGCTTGACTGTATCCGGGCCCAACTACCCCGATCTGGGGTGTCCGGGCCAATTCTGAACCCCACAAATGGTATGGGCCTGACCGGGGAGGATACAGTCAAACTAGGGCTGGGGGTGTTCGGAGGGGGATTTACCCGCTTTGTATCTCCAAAAGATACACTATCAATATGTACACTATATCTCCTTAAGACCACAACTTCAGAAGAAGCATATTTTACCCATTTCCGGAAGCGAAACAATTTCCCCTTTCGGACGCCGGAGGGATTTTTCGGAAACGATTCTAAATGCGCCTCCCCAGGAAAGGGGGATGCCCCACTCTATAGTACTAACTGTTTCCCGGAACTTTGGCGAATTTTCCGGGAACTTTCTGGCCCACCCTTCCGTCTAATTTTCAACCAAATGCCAAGAGATTGTCCCAACTTGCAGTTTCAGCGGGTTTGTGGCCACCTGTCTGGACGCCGGAGCCTTTGGATCGCCTAGGCCATCGCATGGTTCCGAAGTCTATCCCCCTTTCCAAGGCCTATCCCCCGGAGGCAACCTCCGGATTGCAAAAATGGTAAAACCGGGTAAGTTGATTCCCACGGTTTCTGAGTGCTTATACTCTCCAAGGAAAAGTCAAAGGAAGAAAAAGTCAAAGGAAGAAAAAGAAATAAAATAAAGTCGTTCTGTTTTAGGTCGTGTTTCTGCTTAGGTCCCCGATGGGAGGAGTCGCAGATGAATCGAGTCAGGATTGTTGGGTTGGTGTTGCTTGGGTTGGTGGTTGGTTTGGTCGGTTTTGCGGCGGTGCCCCGACTTGACCTGGCCCAGAAAGGACCCCAGCTTTCCGAAGCCTGGAAAGGTGTGGAAGAGGCCATCAATCAGGGGTTGCCGAAGACGGCCATTGAACGCCTGGAGCCGATCATCCAGTCGGCCCTGAAAGAAAAGAAATACCCCGAAGCCATTCGGGCCATCTGCACCAAAATCGCCCTGGAGGCCAATATCCAGGGCAACAAGCCGGAGGAGAAGATCATCCGGCTACAGAAGGAATTGGCCAATGCCCCCAAACCCATGAAGGACGTTATGGAGGCCATTCTGGCCCATTGGTATTGGCATTTCTTCCAGCAGAACCGATGGCGGTTTATGGAGCGGACAGCCACGGCCCAGCCGCCCGGAGACGACATCCTCACCTGGGACCTGCCTCGCATCTTCGCCGAGATCGACAAACATTTTATGAATGCCCTGGTCCAGCAGGAGATTTTGCGCAAAACGCCGGTCAGTGAGTACGACGCCCTGCTGCAGAAAGGCAATGTGCCGGACGCCTATCGGCCCACCATGTTCGACTTCATCGCCTATGAGGCCCTGGAGTTTTACACCTCCGGCGAGCAGGCGGCGGCCAAGCCGGAAGATGCCTTTGAACTGTTGGCCGACAGCCCCATCTTCGACCCGGCAGACAAATTCATGGACTGGAAGTTCCAGACCACCGACGCGGATTCGCCCGTGGTCAAGGCGATCATGCTTTATCAGGCCCTGCTGAAGTTCCACAAGGACGACAAGGACCCGGCCGCCTTTTTGGATACCGATTTATGGCGGCTGCATTTCGGCTATAACAAGGCGGTGGGCGAAAACAAAAACGAGCGGTACAAAGCCGCCTTAAAGCATTATGTGGATCGCAATGGCGATCATGAGATTTCGGCCCGTGCCCGGTTTTATTGGGCCCAGGTGCTTCGGGACGAAGGCGATCTGGTGGAGGCCCGCAAAATCGCCCTCCAAGGCGCCCAGGCATTTCCGGAAAGTTTTGGCGGCCGGATGTGCCATAACCTGGTCCAGGAAATCGAGGCCAAAAGTCTGCAAATTACCACCGAACGGGTCTGGAACCAGCCTTGGCCAACGATCCAGGTCCGCTATCGGAACTTGGACAAGGTCTATTTCCGGGTGGTTTCGCTTAACTGGGAGGATTTGATTCGGCAAAGCAAGAATCGGCCGGAATATTTCGACGACAATGAGCGCCGGGCTTTGCTGGCCCAGAAGCCGGTGTTGGAATGGTCGGTCAATTTGCCGCCCACGCCCGATTATCAGGAACGGGTGGAAGAACTGCCGGTCAATCCCGACCTGAAACCCGGCTTTTATGTCTTGCTGGCCAGCGACGATCCGGCTTTTCCGGTACCTCCCCAGGGCCCCGGTGCTGGCCAACTGGGGCATGTCATCCATGCCACGGATTTCTGGGTCAGCCGGTTGGCCCTGGTGGAACGCACTCGCAACGGAGAGGATAAAATCGAAGGCTTTGTTCTGGACGCCCAATCCGGCGAGCCGATCGAAGGCGCTGAGGTCCAGCTTTGGATCCGGCAGGATTGGAATCGGCCTTGGGAGCCCGGACCAACCGTCAAAACCGACGCCAACGGTCTGTTCAGCGTCCAAGGCATGCATCAAAAGCAGCACCTCCTCCTGGCCCGGTATAAGGACCAGCAGTTGGCCAGCGCCCATGAATTCTGGATATATCGAGGCCGGGACCACCAGGATCCCTACACCCGGACCGTCTTCTTTACGGATCGTTCGCTGTATCGGCCCGGCCAGACCATCTATTACAAAGGCATCTGTCTCCGGGCCGACCCAAACAACGACCAATACTCCGTTCTGCCTGGCAAGACGCTGACGGTGGTCTTTCAGGACACCAACGGCAAAGAGATCGAACGCCGGCAGCACAAGACCAACGATTACGGTTCGTTTGACGGGGCGTTTACCGCGCCGCGGGATCGGCTGACCGGCCAGATGACCATTCGGGTGGATGGCCAACCCCCCGGCGCTACCTCCGTGCGGGTGGAAGAGTACAAACGGCCCAAGTTCCAGGTTACATTAGAGGCCCCCAAAACCGCACCCAAACTCAACGAAAAGGTGGTCATGGAAGGCAAAGCCCTGGCCTATACCGGGGCGGCTATCGACGGCGCCAAGGTCCGGTGGCGGGTGGTCCGGCAGGTCCGCTATCCGCCTTGGTGGTACTGGTGCTTCTGGTGGCGGCAACCGGTCTCCGGCAGTCAGGAAATCGCCCACGGCGTAACCACCACCAAGCAGGACGGCTCGTTCACCATCGAGTTTGTGGCCCGCCCGGACCTATCTGTCTCCGAAAAGGATGAGCCGATCTTCGTCTTCTCCGTCTCGGCCGATGTTACCGACACCGCCGGGGAAACCCGCTCGGCTCAGCGGACCACCCAGGTAGGTTATACGGCCCTGGCCGCCTCGATGTCCGCACCGGACTGGCTCACCGCCCAAAAACCGGTCGAAATCACCATCAGCACCACCACCCTGGACGGCGAAGGGCAAAAAGCCGATTGCAAGCTGAAAATCCACGCCCTCAAAGAGCCGGAAAAGGTCCATCGGGCCCGTTTGGGCGACTATCCGTATATGCCGCGGCCCCTCCGGGGACGGGGCATCCAACCCGCCGCCGACCGATCCAAGAAAACCGAATCCCCGCCCGATCTGTCCAATCCCAATAGCTGGGAGTTGGGCGACGTGGTCGCCGAAGAGGGTATCACCACCGACGCCCAAGGCAAAGCCACCCGCTCCTTCCAGCTTAAACCCGGTGCCTACCGGGCGGTTTTGGAAACCCAGGACCGTTTCGGCAAAAAGGTAACCGCCGTTCTGCCCCTCCAGGTCCTCGATCCAGACGCCAAGAAGTTTCCTATCAAAATCCCCTCCTTCGTCGGGGCTCCCAAGTGGAGTTTAGAGCCGGGCGAAGAGTTCATGGCCCTGTGGGGGACCGGCTATGACAAAGGCCGGGCCTTCATCGAAATCGAGCACCGCCGGAAGGTCCTCCAGGCCTTCTGGACCGAGCTGGGCGCCACCCAGCAAGCCGTCAAACAAAAGGTTACCGAGGCCATGCGCGGCGGATTTACCGTCCGCATTACCCATGTCCAGGAAAACCGCGCCTATCTGACCCAACGGCAGGTGGACGTCCCCTGGAGCAACAAGAAACTGACCATCTCCTGGGAACGCTTTGTCTCCAAGCTCCAGCCCGGTCAAAAGGAAACCTGGACCGCCGTCATCACCGGCCCGGACGCCAAACGGGCTGTAGCGGAAATGGTCGCCGCCCTGTACGACCAATCGTTGGATGCTTATCTGCCGCACGGCTGGATGAGCGGCTTCGGCGTGTTCCGCCACGACTACTCCAATCTGAACATGCAATTCGAAAACATGCTCAAATCCTTGCAGCACTGGTACGGCGGCTGGCCAATCTCCTATAAAGACGCCACGATGACCTACCGGGAATTTGCTCCGGAGATCGTGGCCAATTTGTGGGGCTACATGTTCTTTGGCCGGGGCGGCAAAGGCCTGCGGGAAGGCGGTGTCATGCCCCTGGCAGCCGCTCCGCCCGGAGCGCCGGCAATGGAAATGATGAACGGCGCCCAGGCCGCTCGCCGCATGGCCCTGCAGGATGCCCGGGGCGCACCAC
>Ga0272448_1006878_pt1 | contig 12160 bp, 11 predicted proteins | sample YNPCB0191_FD_202220 | JGI IMG/M metagenome (GOLD analysis project Ga0272448, IMG submission 202220) | Hot spring sediment microbial communities from Yellowstone National Park, WY, United States - YNP-CB-019-1 | ecosystem: Environmental > Aquatic > Thermal springs > Hot (42-90C) > Sediment... | reverse complement strand
ACAAAGAAAAAGAGGCTCAAATTTATGTATTCACCGCCCAGGTTTTTGGAGAAAAATAAAAATTAACCAAAGATTTAAAACAGAAATTAAAACTAAGCTCAAAAAGACTCCATAAACTGGAATCAAAATTAAAGGGAAAATTAAAGCTCCAAAAGAAGAACCAACTAGATCTGCGCCATAAATTATTCCCGTTTTTTTGGAAATTTCTTTTTCAAAAGAAAGATAAATTTGATTTGCCAAGGGAAAAACCATACCTCCAAAAAAGCCAGCAAAAATTGAAAATAAAAACAAAGAAATTTGATCAATTTTTAGAGAAGGAATTTTAAAAAGAAAAATTAAAGTTGGAATTAAAAATAAAGAAAAACAAAGAATGAGAAGATGCGGTTTTATTAAAGAAATAACTTCAACCTTTCCAGTCTTTATTTTTTTATTTCCGAAATAAACCCCTAGCGCCATTCCTAACATAAAAGAAGAGATCAAAAGCGAAACCCTAAAATAAAGATAACCAACGATTACTTGATAGGCAAAAATCAAAATCGTCTCAAAACTCATTAGAGAAAAACCAGCAATTGTCACAGAAAAGAGAGAATTTATTTGATCGTTTTTCTTTTTCGTTAAATAAACCGTCAAAAGCACCAAAACTAAAATAAAAATTGGCAAAAAAGAAAAAGAAAAGCTTTTAAAGAAATTTGAAAATTTTTTAGAAAACGCATCTAACCAAAAAAGAGTTTGCCAAAAATAAGAAACTGGATGGAAAATTTGATTTTCTTTTGAGGTTTTATTTTTTTCAAAAATTTCGAGCGCCTTTTCAATTCTTTCGCTTTTGAACCTAAAATTTATGTAATCTTTGCTCAAAAAATTCGTTTGAATTTTTCTTTCTTCAAATCTTTTTGAGAAAACTTCAGGATTATAATTGAAACTTTCTGAATTCAAAGCAAAGAAAAAAACTTCATCTTCTGGCAAAACGATTACTTTTTTGAAAACTTCATTTAAAGTTTTAAAAACAGAGGCACAAAGATTTTCAAGGTTTTTGTTGGGCGCGCTCGGAGAATAGGGGAGATATATTGAAAAAATTCCATTTTCTTTTAACCTTTCTTTTACAATTTGAAAGAACTCTTTTGTGTAAAACCTATTAATTAGAGCGGTTGAAGGACTTGGCAAATTAACTAAAATCAAGTCAAATTTTTCATTTGCATTCTTTAAAAAATAAAGCCCATCTAAATTGACGATTTTAACTTTTTCGTTAAAAAGAGAGCTTTTTAATTCTTGAGAAAGAAATTCTTTTGAAATCTCAATTAGTTTTGGGTCCAATTCTAAATAATAAACTTTTTTTACAGGATGTTTTAAAATTTCTCTTAAAAATCCGCTCATTCCACCGCCAATTAATAAAACTTTTTCAGGGTTTGAATGCAAAATCAAAGAGAGATGAGAAAATTTTTCCGCAAATTCAAAATCTTTTTCAGATCCCAAATAAACCCCGTTTTCAAAAAAATTATACTGTGAATCGATCTTTGTTACCTGAATGTTTCCATAAAGAGTGTTTTTTGTCTCAACCAATTTTTGATTTTTAAACCAAAAACCAGCTGAAATTTTTTCTAAGTTTTTTAAAAAAGAAGTAAAGAAAAGGGAAAAAGAAATAAAGAGCAAAACAAAAATTAAAATTTTCAAAAAGAAAAATTTTCTTTCGGGAAGTATAAAAAACCCCGCATTTATTAGGTTCAAGAAAATTAAAAAAGTTGCCACCAAAAACGGGTTAAGCTTTACTAAAACAAAACTAAACAAAATTCCACCAAAAATAAAACCCAAACACTCAAGAAAATAAGCAAAATTGATCGAAGGAATTTCTTTTTTAATTTCAGAGAAAATTTTTGTTGCAATAGTCCACCAAAGGCCCAACAAAAAACAAATCGGAAAAGGAATTAAAGAAGCGCCCCAAAAACTATGAATTAAATTTGGAATTTCAAGCCCAAAAAATTGTCCCTTTAAATATCTGATCAAAAGAATTTCAAAAAATAAGAAAAAAGAAAACAAAATCTGAGAGAAAAAGAGCAAAACTTGATTTTTAAATTTGTTTGAAATTTTTTCAGCACTCAAACTTCCCACCGCAACCCAGATTAACCAAAAAGCCAAAACTATTCCCACAAAAAACTCATTTCCATAAAAACTAATCATTAACTCTCTAATCAAAAGAGATTGAGCAAAAATCGAAGAGATTCCCAATAATATAAACGAAAATACGAGGTTTTTATTCATTTTTTATTTTAAAAAATTTTAATCAAAAAACTAAATTGAATTTTTTCTTCACATTTCTTAAACGATTTTTTGAAATGTCGATAAAAATAAAGTATAATTCAAAGATAAATAATTAAATGAACAAAAAACTTTTATTACTTATTGCTGTCGTTGCGCTTTTGGGATTGGGCGCTTTTTTATTTTTTTCTTTTTTATCAAAAGAAAAGAAGGTAGTTTTTAAAGAAAACATCGATGATGTTTCTATTGTTAAGAACATAGTTGAGCAATTTGGAAAAAAGTTAAAATCAGTAAGTTTACAATCTCCAAAAGAAATTCTTGAAAAACAAATGAGAGAAAATTATGAAGAATTTTTGTCGCCAGAACTTTTAGCTGGGTGGATTAACAATCCATCGAAAGCATTGGGGAGAAAATTTTCCGGCCCCTGGCCAGAGAGAATTGAGATTAAAAATATCCAAAGAATATCTGAAAAGAAATTTTTAGTTGAAGGAGAGGTGATTGAAATAACAAGTGTGGAAGCAGTAGAAGGTGGAAAAGCAAATAGACTTCCAATCGTGCTTACTTTGGAAAAAAGAAATTCAAAATGGGTAATAGTCGATATTACTCAAGGAGCTCAAAAAATAGATATTTCAAACCCGGCTTCTGTTTTTTGTGAAGAGCAGGGAGGGAAATTGGAAATAAGGAATTTCAAAGATGGAGAAAAAGGATTTTGTGTTTTTGAAGACGGGACAGAGTGTGAAGAGTGGGAATTTTATTATGGAAAATGTAAAAAAGGAGAAAAGCTTTGCAAAGATTTTTGCGGTGATGAAACTTGTCAAGAGATTGTTTGTATGGGGGTAGGTTGTCCCTGCCCAGAAACAAAAGAGAGTTGCCCTATAGATTGTGGAGAAAAAACAGAAATTCCTTGCGCCAAAGAAGGAGAAAAAGTAAACAGAAACCCATTAATTGGTCCAACTGATCAAAAATGTTGCCAAGGTTTGGTTGAAGTTAGAGAAAGTAAATCTTATAGCGTTTGTAAAAAAGCGCAAAAAGTTTTGCTTTATTATTACAATCCAGAGAAAGATAAAGATGAAAACGGAAACATTAAATGTTCAAGAGACGGTTTGGTTGCAATCGAGAAACTGATTCCGGTTTCTCAAACCCCAATTAAAGATACAATAGAGCTTTTATTAAAAGGAAAAGAAAATTTAACCGAAGAAGAATTAACTCAAGGAATTACAACAGAATTTCCCTTAGACGGTTTCAAGTTAAAATCTGTAAATTTAAAAAATGATGGAACTTTAATTTTAGAATTTGATGATTCTTTCAATAAAACCGTCGGCGGCGCTTGCAGGGTGGGAATTTTATGGTTCCAAATTGAAGCCACCGCAAAACAATTCCCTCAAGTTAAGAAAGTTCAATTTTTACCCGAAGAACTTTTTCAACCCTAATTTTTCAACAGATTTTTTAGAAAGTCAACCTCGTTTAAAACTCCCTCAAATTTGAAACTAAATTAAAATAAATTGACTTGACTCCCACACCAAATTTTGGTGTGGGGGTTGAAAAGGCCAATTTTTTATGGGAAAATTAAAAAATGGCAGAATTTTTGCGAGGGAAAAACTAAAAGAAGTGTGATAAAATAAAAATATGCACAAGTATTTTATAAATAAAGTATTTTATAAAGATGCAAGGAATATGTGTGAAATCCCTGATAATTCTATTCATTTAATAGTAACCTCACCGCCATATTTTAATGTGAAAGATTATTCAAAAGATGGTTATCAAGTAAATAAAATTTCAGAAAAGAAGGAAGGGCAAATTGGAGACATTAGAGATTACAAACAATATATTAATGAACTATTGAAAGTATGGAAAGAATGCGAAAGAGTTTTAAAACCAAATGGAAAATTAGTTATAAATGTTCCATTAATGCCAATACCCAAAAAAGATCTCAATACACATTATAATAGACATATTTTTGATATAAATGCTGATATAGAACATTCTATTTTGACCGGAACTAACTTATTTTTATATGATATTTACATTTGGAATAGGACTAATCCTTCAAAGGATTTAATGTTTGGCAGCTATCCATATCCAAGAAATTTTTATGCCCAAAATACTATTGAATTTATTACTGTTTATGTGAAAGATGGTAAACCCGATAATGATGTTCCAGAAGAAATACGAGAAAAAAGCAAGTTAACAGAAAAGGAATGGACAGAATATACTAAACAAATTTGGAATATTCCTATTCCTAGTAAAGATGATATAGCGTTTGGTAAACATCCAGCTATTATGCCAGAAGAAATTGTAAGAAGGTGTATAAAATTATTTACTTTCGTTGGTGATATAGTTTTAGACCCATTTGCCGGCTCAGGAACAACTTTAAAAGTAGCTAAAGAAATGGGCAGAAATTATGTAGGTTATGAAATAGTAGAAGCGTATAGGGATATTATTGAACAAAAATTAAAATCGGCTGAACTTAAACAAACACAATTATTATTTTAATATGCTTGAGATCAATAAAATTTATTTAATGGATTGTTTTGATTTTTTCAAGAAAATTGATGATGAAATCGTGGATCTTGCGATTATTGATCCTCCTTATAATCTCAAAAAATCAGAGTGGGATACTTTTAAATCTCAAAAAGATTTTCTTAATTTCACTTATAAATGGATAGATGCGTTAATTCCAAAACTTAAAAAAACTGGCAGTTTATATATTTTTAACACTCCTTTTAATTCAGCATTTATACTCCAATATTTAATTGAAAAAGGACTAATTTTTCAGAATTGGATAACTTGGGATAAAAGAGATGGGTTATCTGCTGCAAAAAGAAAATATACAAATGCTCAAGAAACAATATTATTTTTTACCAAAAGTAACAAATATACTTTCAACGTAGATGAAATTAGAATACCATACGAGTCTACCGAAAGGATAGAGCATGCCAAAATTAAAGGCATTAAAAAAAATGGAAAAAGATGGTTTCCGAACCCAAGAGGCAAATTATGCACCGATGTATGGCATTTTTCAAGCGAAAGGCACAAAAACAAAATAAATGGTAAAACACCAAAATTGCCTCACTTAACTCCAAAGCCCCTTGATATGATTGAACGGATTGTAAAAGCTAGTAGCAATCCAGGCGATCTTGTGTTAGATTGTTTTATTGGAATAGGTACAACAGCCATTGCAGCCCAAAAGCTTAATAGAAATTTTATTGGTTGCGATAATAATAAAGAATACGTAGAGATTGCAAGAAAACGTTTAAGAAATGTTAGTAAATTATCTTATTTAATAAAAAATTATGGACCAAAATAAATTTTTAAAATACATATTCGAAAGAATAAAAAGAGAAGATTATAGGGGTATACACCTATCGCAACATAATAGATTGCCTTTTGATAAAGTATTGGAGATTCTAAAAACAATCAACAATATCGCTGGGATTTCTAAATTCAAAATTCATATTGGCGATTGGAAAGGTAAAAAACAGAAGGGTTGTGAAATCTATTATAAAATAGTCGAAGCTTTAAAGAAAAAAATTGAACAGAGCACAGTAAATTCTTTAAAAAAGAATATATTTCCAGATTTAGATACAATGGGTTTTTTAAATAGATATAATTCACAAGGAAATTTAATCTCACAAAATAAAAGAGAAACTATTGATAGTGTTTCTTTAACAAAATTTGCTTTAGATTTTATAAATGAGGTAAAACCAAGAAAACAATATAAGATGTGTTGAAGCCACTGAAAAATTACTAGAGCCAATTTTAGATGAGTTATTTTATCTTTTGTATAAAGAATTCAATTCTATTAATATTTATGAATATATGTTTATTGTATCAGATGGGAAGTTGTCTACTCAACAAAAAGTAGATCTAATCAAAAGTTATAGACGTCTTAAAAAAATTCAAAAAACTAAAATAAATCAAGATATTATCCAAAGATTTAAAGAGCTTAACAAAAAAGCTATTAATAAAAAATATAAAAGAGATTTTGGAAATTGGTACAATGAATCTTTACAAATTTTTAATTTACTAAATCAAACGATTTATTTTAAAACATTTAGAAAGACGGTACTCATGTTAAGCATTTCACAAGAAGCTTTAGAATTTATTGCAAAGAGAAGTCAAAAACAAGCGGAAAAATACTTTGACTGGCATGGCGTAAAGCGAATCGAAGGATACCAGCTTCATCATATATGTCCTCTATCTTTTGCTACCACTCGCAAACAATTAGAACTTATCGATAATTTTAAAAATTTAATATACATTAGCAATAGGGCTCACTCTAAGATACCACATGAGAATAATCTTTTTATTCAATTGACAACGAAAGAAAATCGGATTTTATTAGTTAACCCGACGGATAAAAATTTTTTAGATATTACAGATGAAATACTTATTAATAAACAACATCTCGATGAGATGATAAAATATAAGAAAAATTACTTGAAAAAATAGGCTAATACCTTCGTTAAATTTGCTGAAATTTCCAAAAAATGCCATCAACTTAAAGTCGAAGGTAAAGAAAAAGAAATTGCAAAATTAGAAAAAGAAAACGACAAGTTAGTATAAAAATGATTTAATTTGAAATCATGGAAAAACGCACTAATAAAAATTTAGTAATAGTCATTTTCCCATATCTCCTTTTGTATAGCAAGGAAGGAATTGAGATTAATGGACTAAAAATTAAACCTTATTTTATATTAGAAAATGAGAAGGAAGAAGTGAAAAAGCATCTACTTGATATCGCCAAACTATTTAGGACCAGAATAGATCAACCAATTTTAGAGTATTCTTATACATTTACAGAAATATCAAATCCAGAAGAATGGAAAGGTTTAAAAGATGCGCTAGATAAATTTACAACTATTTTAAGATTTTCTCAACTAAGCGATTTAAAAAATTATGGTAAGTTTGATCACTTTAATTATTTTGTATTTGAAATAACAGATGAACAATTAAGGGCCAATGATGAATTTGCTTATTATCAAGGAATTTTAAATGGAGAACATCCATTTCATTTCGATATTATCGAAAAGGAAGTACGACATCCTTATATTCCGTCTGCAGAACTTTATCCAGTACCATTCATTTTAACTGCTGAAGATATAGAAAAGAATGATTACCTTAAGACATTTTATATTCATAAAAATTTTATATTCAAAGACGATGAAGATAGAAAAATTTTGCGAGCTATGGAATGGTTTAACCGTTCTTTCTTACATCATGGGCGGCCTGTAGATTTAAGTGAAGCCTTATTAGATGTTCATATAGCATTTGAAGCATTATTAAGGCCGGAAGACGAAGAAAAAGGAGTTAAGGCACAGATTAAAACTGCGTTGTTAAATCTTCTTGGATATTCAGAAGCGTTAGTGCAATGGTATGATGAATTTTGGAAACTTAGGAATTCCATTGTTCATGGAGATATAGAAACAAAACCATTTTTATACACTCAACCAGGAAGTAAAAAAGGACATAAACATCATCTCTATCTCGCTAGAAAAATCTTTGTTCAGTGCTTAAATACTATTTTGCAAATAAGATCAAATTTCCCCTTACTAGAAATAGAAGGAGAATTAATTTCTAATGCATTTAGAATTAATGAATCCAGCAAACTCTTAAAGGGGCAAAAGGATTATGATTTAGAAAAACTTTATAAAGGAAAAGTTTTTAAATTTATATCGAGTTTAAGAACCGATGACCCTTCAGCTAGTAAAATCCAGACAAAGGAATTTGGAGAATTATTTTTGCCATTCGTTAAAAAAGATTTGGAGGAAAACGAAAAGCAAGATATTAAAAAGAATCTGCTTGAAGCGATTGATAAAATATTACAATGGCAAGGAAATAATCTTCGCGATCTCGCGCTTTTATACTCAAAATTGCAAGAGAGTTATGGTTCAGTTTATTTTATTAGAAAAGATCTTCCGATATATATTTTAGCCTTGCGTGGAGCAGCTTATAACTTTTTTAATTTTGCCACATGGCGATTATTGACCGTGTTTGATTAATGTAATTGCCAGCTTATTTTGTATTAAACTTTAAAGGTAGATGGATTTATTTTGATAAGACCTCAAAAGATTTAAAAGGTGATTTAAGTAATTGGAAAGGCTTGGAATTATAGTTAATCCCGAGGCTAGAAAGAAAGCAAAAAAAACTTTTAGAAAAAGAAAAAAGAAAAGTTGGAGCCTAAATCAAGAGCATCTTATATTAGAATAAAGTACAGAGTACTTGGGAGGCGAATTTTGTTTTGGTTCACAACAATTATGTTTTTATCTGGTACTGCGTGTTTTGTTTAAGAGGTTTCCAACCTTAAGTTTTCCACAGGGTTTGCTCTTGACATAGGTTCTTGATAAGAATAAAATTTAATTGAGAATGATTACTAATAAAAAAGAAAGATTAACAAATCAAAAAAGAGTTATTTTGGAGTATTTAAAAAGTACAAAGTCGCACCCTTGCGCAAAAGAAGTTTATCTTGAAGTTAAAAAGAAATTGCCACAGATTAGTTTGGGAACTGTGTATCGAATTTTGAATCAATTAAAAGAAAGGGGGGAAGTAAAAGAAATTTTGACTGAAGTTAGCCATTTTGATGGAGATTTAATCCCTCATTCCCATTTTATCTGTCAAAAATGCAAAAAAATTTTTGATGTTTTTGAGGAGATTCCAGAATTGAAAAACAAAAAATTAAAGGTCGGAAAAATAAAAGATTATCAAATCATTTTTTATGGGATCTGTAAAAAATGCAAAAAATAAAAAAGTAACTTGTCACGATTGCAAAAGAGAAATAGAGGTTAAAGGAAATGAAATTAAAAACGGAGTGATGTTAGTTTATGAAAGTGGGGGAGAGAAAATTACAATTTTCAAATGCAAAGAATGTTTTGAAAAATCTCAAGAATTGAAAAACTATCAACCTTGCGAAGTTTATTCGAGAGTTGTTGGATATTTGAGACCAGTTCAACAATGGAATTTGGGAAAGCAACAAGAGTTCAAAGAAAGAAAAGAATACAAAGTAAAAATTTAAAAAGGTCGATTCTAAATAAATAAAAAATTATGGCGACAAAAAAAGTTAAAAAAATAAAAAAAGATCCGGTAACGGTTTCTGATCCAGAGCCAGTTAAAAAAGGTTCAAAAACAGAAGAGAATTTATGGAAAGCATTTGCCGGCGAAGCTCAAGCAAGGAACAAATATACTTATTTTGCTAAAATCGCCAGAGAACAAGGATATCAAGGAATTGCGGCAATTTTTGAAGAGACAGCCCAAAATGAATTAGAACACGCAAAGATGATTTGGAAGCTTTTAGGAAAATGGGCAGATACCAAAGAGAATTTGAAAATGGCAATTGAAGGGGAAAATTATGAATGGACAAAAATGTACCCTGAGTTTGAAAAAGTGGCAAAGGAAGAAGGCTTTGAAGATGCGGCAACATTTTTTAAAGAAGTTGCCGAAGTCGAAGAACAACACGAAAAAAGATATAAAAGATTGTTAGAAGAATTAGAAAAAGGCGAAGTGTTTAAGAAGAAAGAAAAAGTGATGTGGGTTTGTCGAAATTGTGGCTATGTGCACTGGGGAACCGAACCTCCAAAAGAATGTCCAAATTGTAAGCATCCTCAAAGTTATTTTGAGGTGAGGTGCCAGTACTAAAAAAGATTTTAAATCTTAAATCTTAAAACCCAAAACTTAAAAATCAAAGGTTAAAACTTAAAAATTAAAAATTTTATGATTCAAGAAAAACAAATTTACAAATGTGCAATTTGCGGGAATATTGTTGAGGTTTTGTATGCTGGAGGAGGAACTTTGGTTTGTTGTGGAAAGCCAATGGAACTTTTAACAGAAAAGACAGAAGACCAAGGAAAAGAAAAGCACGTTCCAGTGATTGAAAAAACAGAAAGGGGAGTGAAAGTCAAAGTTGGATCAGTGCCTCATCCAATGGAAGAAAACCATTACATTCAATGGATCGAATTGGTTGCAGATGGTGTTTCTTTAAGAAAATTTTTGAAACCAGGAGAAAAACCTGAAGCAGAATTTGAAGTTAAGGCAAAAAAGCTTGAAGCCAGAGAATACTGCAACCTTCACGGGTTGTGGAAATCATCGAGTTAAATTTTAATTTTCTATATTTAGATTTAAAAATTTTTTAAGTTTTTAAAAAACTAATCTTTTTGAATTTCAGAGAAAAAAAATTAAATAAAAAAGGAAAACCTTGATAAAAGAAGGGACTATTTTAAAAGTAAAGAGGAACAACTACTCCGAGCCTTATCAAAAATCTTGTCAAGTTCAAATTTGGACAGTTTTTGTATAAAAATTATAATCTGAGAAAAATTTTTTTAAAAAGGGTATTTTGCTTTTTTTCTTTTTTTGATAAATTATTAAAATTAATATATTTGAAGGGAAATTTTTATGTTTTCCAAAAAAACAAAAAATAAAATAAAAGTGGCTTTTCAAGGTGAAAAAGGAGCCTTTAGTGAAGAAGCAGCTTTGAAATTTTTTGGCAAAAATATAGAAAATTTGGGTTTTGAAACTTTAAACGAAGTTTTTGAAGTTGTTGAAAAAAAGAAAGTGGATTTTGGAATTGTTCCTGTTGAAAACTCGATCGAGGGAACGGTAAGAAAAGGATATGAGTTATTTTTGAATTATGATGTAAAGCCCTTTGCAGAAGTGATTCACAGAATCTCGCATTGTTTAATTTCTCTTCCCGGTGAAACTTTAAAATCAATAAAAGTAGTTTATTCTCATCCCCAGGCTTTGGGGCAATGCAGTAAATTTTTAGAAAAGCAAAAATACAAAACAGTTCCTTTTTACAATACGGCCGCGGCAGTAAAAATGATAAAAGAAAAAAAGCTAAAAAATACAGGAGCGATCGCTTCAGAAAGAGCAGGAAAAATTTATAAAATGAAAATTTTAAAAAAAAGAATAGAAAACAACCCTCAAAATTACACCAGATTTTTGGTAATTACAAAAGATAAAAAAACAATTTCAACTGGCAAAGACAAAACCTCTGTGATTTTCACTTTAAAGCATATTCCAGGCTCTCTCTTTAGAGCTTTGGAAGTTTTTGCCAAAAAGAACATAAATTTGACAAAGATTGAATCAATACCAATTTCTGACAAACCTTGGGAATACAATTTTTTGGTAGATTTTGAGGGGCATGTAGAAGATAAAAAAGTTTCTTTGGCTTTAGAGGAACTAAAGACAAAAGCAACATTTTTAAAAGTAATCGGTTCTTACCCAAAGGTCAATTTTTTGATAAAATAAAAAAATGACAAAAACAAAATACATTTGGTTTAACGGAAAATTTGTAAAGTGGGAAAGGGCGAAAATTCATGTTCTATCTCATGCTTTGCACTATGGTTCTGGAGTTTTTGAAGGAATAAGATGCTATGAAACTTTAAAAGGTTCTGCGGTTTTTAGATTGAAAGAGCATTTGGATAGGTTGTGGAATTCTGCAAGGTGCTTAGAAATGAAAATTCCTTTTACTAAAGGAGAAATCAAAGATGCAATTTTAAAAATTATCAAACTGAATAAATTGAAAGAGTGCTACATTAGACCCATAGTTTTTTACGGTTACGGGAAAATGGGGTTAAATCCAAAAGGAGCGGAAATAGATTTTGCAATCGCTGTGTGGCCGTGGGGGAAGTATTTAAAAGAAAAAGTAAAGGTTAAAATCTCAAAATTTATGAGATTGCATCCAAAGTCAGTTTTTCCTTTTGCAAAAGTTTCAGGCTACTATGTGAATTCTATTTTTGCGAGCTTGGATTGTCAAAAATCAAAAGTTGACGAGGCAATACTTTTAGATTACAAAGGTTGTGTCGCCGAGGGTCCGGGAGAAAATGTTTTCATCGTAAAAAACAAAAAAATCTTTACTCCAAAGTTGGAATCCGTTTTGCCCGGAATTACCAGAGATTCGGTTATTAAAATTGCAAAA
>Ga0272448_1006877_pt1 | contig 12160 bp, 10 predicted proteins | sample YNPCB0191_FD_202220 | JGI IMG/M metagenome (GOLD analysis project Ga0272448, IMG submission 202220) | Hot spring sediment microbial communities from Yellowstone National Park, WY, United States - YNP-CB-019-1 | ecosystem: Environmental > Aquatic > Thermal springs > Hot (42-90C) > Sediment... | reverse complement strand
CCGTACGGGGTGCGGATCACCCCCGAAGCGCTGGTGATGGCCACGCGGGCCTAAAGAGACGGTGACGAGGCGAAATCACCGTCAGACCAGGGCACTACTGCGTCTGAAAATAGCTAAACTTCAGGGTGATGATGGTATATCGATTTAAGGCCTTTCAGGGCTTAACGGCACTGTTTTATCCACCCACCCAGGGTTCCGCTTCCACCTTCGCCATTCTGGCTACGGCGGACAGGCCGCTCTACCCTGAGCTATCGAATGCCGCCCCTCCGGGGCTCAATGGAAGAGTATTTCGAGTTCTAATTTTTGTGCTCTTTGTGCTCTGTTACGGCTATTAGCTACTTCCCCATCTTCCCCACACTCACCACGCTCTTCCCCGCCTCCGGGCCCGCAGGCAACGGGAATTTATAATGCAGGGTGCGGCGGCTGTCGTCGCGTGCCTCGCTGACCTCGAGGTTTACGGTGCATGCCGTGTTTTCCGGGTTAGAGACAGCGATCTCCAGTTCGTTGGCACGTTGTTGCAGCAGCACCAGGCAGGGTTTGTCTACGCGGATGCTCAGGCCTTTGGGGTCCGCCAGTTCGCTGGGGGCGTAGAAGGCGGCCATGGTCAGGTGGAGGGTGTCATGCCGCACGGCTTGCAGTTGCGGGGTATTGCTGAGGATGCGGATGCCGCTCGTCTTCGCGTAGGCGTCGATTGCCGCCGGCGCGATCTCCGGCACCACGATGTAGCTGTAGCGCGCATCCTTCACCTCCTTGCCGTGGTCGATCCACAGGCTGAAGACATCGCGGGTGATCTCCTCCGCCGGGCCGGCGCCGATATCCGACCAGCGCCCGGTTTGCGGCGCGTTCTTCAGGTGTACGCTGGTGGGCTCGGGGAAGAGATATGCGGCGCTGTCGTGGGCGATCCAGCGCGGGTGCTCCAGCACGCGCTCCCCCTTGTCCACCTGCTGCACCGATGCCCCATCCGAGACAAACACCTCGCCGCGCAGGAAGCACTGGTTGAGGGTGGTGACGATGGGGTTGGCGTCTTTCAGTGCGGTGATGCCGGCCCCCAGGCAGACGTATTCCGTGTCGAAGAAGAACCAGGATTTCTTCGCGAAGAGCGCCTGCTTGTCGGTGAGGGTGTATCCCTGCTCGAAAGGCAGCGACGGGCGCGCGAAGTCCATCGCCGCCAGGCCGTAGGTGCCGTCGGAGACGCCGCCGACGAAGGCGGTGACGCCGAAGGTGTGCATGGCGCCGTAGTTGCCCCACGGTGTATTCTCCAGGCATTCCACCGTGGTGCCCGGCACATGCCGCCAGTCCCACACCGGGAAGATGTCGCGGTACTCATCACCGGTGCGCATGAGGTAGTTCGCGCCGTCGGAAAGGTAATAGGAGCGCTTCCCTTCGCCGTTCACCATCTCGGAGCGGCGCAGGCGGGAGGAGGTCATGCGCACCGAGGCGTAATACGCCTTGCGGTGGTGCACCATGAAATCCGCCTTCCAGAAATGCCGGTTGCCCGAGAGGTCATCCGCCGGTGACGAGTCGGCGCTGGTGAGTTTTGCCAGCAGCGCTGTGAACTCCCCCTGGCGCGGGCCGGGCACCTTCGCCATGTAGGCGCACGCGCGCGCCAGCGTGGCCAGCTCGACGCGCGATTGGCCGGGGCGGGTGATCTCGCGCCCGATGGCGCTGAAGTCGAAGATCTTGCCGCGGATCATCCAGCGGCTGCCGTCCAGGATATGCGCGGAGAAGAGCGCCAGCTTGTCCGGCGGGAAGGCGAACTGCGTGCCGCTGGCCAGGTAGACGAACTGCGCGATATTCTCCAGAAAGCCGACGCCGTAGCCGCCGGAATAGAGGATGCGGCCATGCTGGTAGAAGGTGTAGTCCGGCTGGATGCCCTCCACATGGGTATCGAACTGCTGCGGCTCCGCCAGCCCGTCGTTGAGGCGCACCTGCCCGCCCAGAGCGGCGAAGGCCTCCGCCAGCGCCGCGGCATCATTCTCCAGGCAGCCGCGCTCGATCTGAATCACCGCCATGCCCACCAGGTTCGACCCGCCGCCGTTCAGCGAGGCGCGCCGCAAGATGCGCACACCGGCCGCCCGCTGCTCCGGGGTCAACTGATCCTGCAACAGCAGCAGGATATTGCCCATGATGGTGGGCTGCCAGTAGTCGTTCCACCACCAGTTCGGGTTGTGCGGCTCCCTCTTGAGCCAGCCATCCAGCGCGGCCAAGGCATGTTGGGCGATGGGCGTATCGCCGAACAGCGGACACTGCGGGTTGCGATAGGCTTTCGCCAGGATGAGCACGCGGTCCAAATGCTTGGCGGTGGCCCAGCTCACGTTGTTCTGGTCCGCGTAGTTCACATCCGCCCAGGTACCGTCCGCCTGCAGCTTCTCCGCCCAATCCTTCGCCGCCTGCAGCTTACCCAGCTCCGCCGCATCCGCCGGGAGCAAATTCGCGCACAGCCGCGCCTTGATGACCTGCACATCCTGCTCCAGCCCCGGCGCCGCGACGAGGCGGAGGGCGGTGAGGAGGGAGAGGAGGATAATGGTGACAGAGCGCATATTTGGTCTCCTTGATTGCGGACTGCGGAATATTTACGGCCCGGTAACGGCACTGTTCACTGCTTACTACTTCTCCTCCTCCGCCGGCACCACACACCGGAACCCGAACAACGCGACCCGATACCCGGGCAGGCTGGCGGTGTCGCGGTAGGCGCAGCGGAAGTAGACGCCGCCGTTCCAGGTGTTGAGGGAGCCGCCGCGCAGCACTTTGTGGGTGCCGGTCGCCGGGCCGGGGGGATTCACCGCCGGGGCGGTGGCGTAGTAGGCGGGGTCATACCAGTCGCGGCACCATTCCCACAGGTTGCCGGCCATGTCCAGTGCGCCATAGGGGCTGGCGCCGACAGGATCGCCGGGTTGCAGGGTCTGCAGGCTCTTCGGGTTGATGCACTTCGTCTGGTCCCACGCATCGCCCCACGGGTAGCGGCGGCCATCGGTGCCGCGCGCGGCCTTCTCCCATTGCGCCTCGGTAGGCAGGGCGGCGCCGGCCCACGCGGCATAGGCGTCGGCGTCGAACCAGTTCACATTGCCGATGGCGTCGCTGTCCTTCCACGCGCCGTTGTTGCCGACGTCCGGCATGGCGCGCCCGGTCTCCCGGCAGAACTTCCGATACTGCGCCACGGTGACCTCGCGTTTATAAATCCAGTAGCCGTCCAGCGTCACCGAACGCTGGGGCTGCTCCGTGGCGAATACCTCGCGCCGCCACTCGGCAGGACGCATCGCCGCCACCGCCTGGAACTCCGCATCCGCGCTCCCCATGAGGAAGGGCCCGGCAGGCACGAAGACCATCTCCGCGCCGTCCTTCGGATTGATGCGCACGGCGCCCACCGTGGCATCCGCCGCGTGGCTCATTATCGCCCACGCGAAGAGCAGCCATCCCGCGAGCAGCCACACACCCGTTTTGACGAAAGGCATATATACCTCCGGCACCAGAGTTGTATCATCATAGCGCACCAGCGGGGATCAGCCAAGTGTAGTGTGGGAGTTTGGGGTATTATGTTACGTTACAGCAACTGTTGTCTTACTCTTTCGCTTACTTTAAAACGTACATTCGAGCGCTGAGGGAGGTATCATATTGCCGAGTAAGAGTAAGAATTTACGGGTGCTAACCATAACGCCTACGGGGGGCATTGTATGGGCACGGCAAGGGGGCACAGGCTCACATTCACAGCTACTACCACACCCCCATACTCCCACACATCTATTGACAGCACACCGGGGGACTGGCATATTGTTGGTCTGCGACAATGCGAAACCGATAGAGGTGACCCCATGACGATGTTATTTGATGACCTTCACGCGGCGATGCGGGCACGCACGCCGAACTTTGAGAACCTGCTGGCGGTGCTGCGCCAGGAAGAGCCGGCACGGCCCACGCTGTTCGAATTTTTCCTCAATGGGCCGCTCTACGCACGGCTCGCCGGGGCGCCATGGCCAGGTGGGGATGACCCGGTGGCCGCGTTGCGCTGGCAGCTCACGGCCTTCCGCAATGCCGGATACGATTACTGCACCACCAGTGGCTCGGACTTCAGCTTCCCGACGAAGGCATACCATCACCAGGCGAGCATGTCGCAGAACGAGTGCGCCACCATCACCGATCACGCGAGCTTCGAAGCGTATCAATGGCTGAGCCCGGACGATTTCGACTATTCGCGGTTGGACGCAATCGCCCCCGACCTGCCGGAGGGCATGAAGCTCATCGTGCATGGGCCGGGCGGCGTGCTGGAGAACGTCACCTTCCTGATGGGATTCGACAACCTCTGCTTCGCCATCGCCGACGACCCGGATTTCGCGCAGGCGGTGTTCGATGCGGTGGGCTCGCGGCTGGTGCGCTATTACGAGATCTGCGCGCCGAAGGCCACCGTGGGCGCGCTGATCTCCAACGACGACTGGGGGCACAAGACGCAGACCATGCTCTCGCTGGCGGACATGCGCAAATACGTCTTCCCCTGGCACCAGCGCATTGTGGAGACGATCCACGCTGCCGGCAAGCCGGCCATCCTGCACTCCTGCGGCAACCTGGAAAGGGTCATGGACGAGATCATCGACGACATGGGCTACGACGGCAAGCATTCCTACGAAGACACCATCATGCCGGTGGAAGAGGCCTACGAGCGCTGGGGCCGCCGCATCGCCATCCTCGGCGGCATCGACGTGGATTTCATCTGCCGCTCCACCCCGGAAGCCATCCGTGCGCGCTGCAAAGCCATGCTCGCCCGCACCAAAGGCCGCGGCGCCTACGCCCTCGGCACCGGCAACAGCGTCCCGCCCTACGTGCCGGACGAGGGGTATTTTGCGATGACCGGGGCGGTGATTGAGTAAGCAGTGAGCAGGTGATTAGTTTGGGGTGATCTGTTTTTCGTTCACGTACTCGTCTGTAGACGGCATAGGAAAGGTGAGCGGAATTTCGGGGACTGACATCGAAACTCCTCTGCACGGTAGCTAATCTACTGGTAAGCCTTGCTGGAGTTTCGGTGTCTGTCCCCGAAATTCATAGTCTCGCTTACGCTTATTGAAATATAACGTAGTTGTGCTAATCAGGAGCAGCTATGAGCGCATTTACTGCAGCAGTCTGTTATCGCGCAGGGGGCGAACCACCGGTTGTCACTGCCGGTGATCTGGCGGTATTCGTCGAACGCATCCTCGCACTGGATATCCTGGCCTGGGAGAGGATGGATGTCCGTCTCAAGTTTGGGCGAGCCATCGATCAGGACGACCACAATACGACGCCGGAGGAACAGGTCGGCCAGAACACCTGGCTCATGCTGGATTACGATTGGCATGTTAAGGCGAATCGTCTCCCGCATGCAGAGGCGCTGGAACTGTTGCGTCATCCGCCTGCTTCTCGCACGGTCGAGCGCACGCGAAAGCTCTTCGGCCCGAAAGTCGTCATCGAAACGTTCGACCCGCACATCTACCGCGCCCGCCTGTCGTTTGGCATGCTGAAGGAACCAATATATCGAGATCTTTGCCATAAATTAGAAGGCAATTACCTCAATCTGACCGATTTGACCTTCTCGATCGATGTGGTCGAATTGATCGATCCTGAGGAAGGCGGAATCTTCCAGGTCGGCTGGATGGACTTTTCGATCAGCGGGTCTGGTTACCTCTTCCCCTGGAGCTACGCGGAGACGATGGAAAAACTGCGCGCCCATCGTGAGCTCGGTCTCATCCGAGACTTCTGCCGTGAACTCTGGTCAGCGAGTACCCAACCAGTTCGACCTGAACTGGTGAAGGGGCGTGAGCAGATGGGCAAGCTGTGGTCCGAGCCGTATGACGCGCCGTACGATTGGTATTGGGCGATCAATGAGACGTATTGAGCGAGGATAGTGAGTATTTTTGGATCAGGCTACGTTGCAAGTGGGCTTGTTGGCATCAGACGAATCGGACTGATCGGTCAGATCGGACGGATCGGTCGTACGAAACTGAATGCAGAATTTGCGCACGTCGGCAAAAAACAGCCCCGTTCAAACTGCTCACTGCTCACTACTCACTACACATACACCTCTTCCAGCATCCAATTCAGCTCCTGGGAATTGAAGCAGAGCTTGTAGGCGTTGCCGGCGGCGGTGACGGCGAAGTAGTAGAGGCGGACGCCGCCGTTGCGGCCTGCCCATTGCTGGTGGATATGATCCACGGTGTACGTGCGCCCGCTCCAGCGGAACGCGCGCGGGCGCACCTGCCCGGCGGCGAACACGGCATAGACATCTACGGCCTCATGCACCCTGGTTTGACTCATCGCACTGCTCCCCTGCTCCAAAAGTACGTTTGAAAATTGTAACAGTGGTAGCGGACGTTTGCAATAGCAAACACGGCGGTTTTTGTGAGGAAATAGGGATTTTGTTTGCCTGGGGGACTGCCCTCGCGGCAGCGCAGATTATTGTCACCAGTAGTACGGAGTGGAATGGTATCCGTGTGGTAACCGGTGCCCGGGCTGGGCTGTCCCCGCGTTTTTGCACGGAGCCGATGAGAGAACCGGGTGCATAATCCGGCTCGGCGGGAGCCTCGCCCTCCCGTTATGCATGATAACTGATCAGATCAACGCGGTGGCAGCCTTGACCAGGCGCTCTCGATCAATCCGGCATGCCAATCGTTGCCTGTTCTTCTCGATTTCAGGCGGGCTCTGCCGCGAAGGCAGCCATCGGGCTCATGCCAGCGGCAGGGTGAAGCCGAAGGTGCTGCCGCGGCCGGGGCCTTCGCTCTCCACGATCATTCGCCCGCCGTGAGCCTCGATGATGGATTTCACCACCAGCAGCCCCAGCCCGGCGCCGCCGGCTTTGCGGGTGAGCAGCGGTTCGGCCTGGTAGAATTTCTGGAAGAGCTGTGAGCGGACCTCCGAGGAGATGCCGCGGCCCGTGTCGGTGACGGTGACGACTGCCTCGCCGTCTTCCGTGTAGGCGCGCAGGGTGATGCCGCCGTGCTCGGTGAATTTGATGGCGTTATCGAGCAGATTATTCAGTGCCAGCGTCACCTTCGTCGCGTCCGCCAGTACGCTGATGTCCGGCTGCACCTCGGTGGTGAACGCCAGCCCGCGCTCGTGCGCCAGTTCGGCATACTGTGCGACCGAGAGATCGATGATCGACGAGAGCGCGGTGGGGCGCGGGGTGACGGAAAAGCCGCCGGCTTCCATGCGCGCCACGCTGATGAGGTTTTCGATCATATCCTGCAGCCGCCGCGATTGCCGTTCGGCGATCTCCAGCAATTCCCGGTAGCGCGGGTGATCCGGCGTCACCATGCCGGACGCCAGCACGTCGAGGGTGGCGCGGATGGAGGTGAGTGGGGTTTTCAGCTCATGCGACACCATGTTGATCAGGTCGTATTTCAACCGGTCGGCAACGGCGAGCTCGGCGGCGGCTTTATTCAGCGAGTTCGCCAGGTCCTCCAATTCGTCGCCGCTGTGCAGCACCACGCGCGTGGCGTAATCGCCTTCCCCGATGGCGCGCGCGCTGTCGGCCAGCAGGCTCACCTGGCGTGCGATGGCATCGGCCGAGTAGATGGACCAGGCTAATGAGATGCCGAGTACCAGCAGCGACAGTACCAGGAAGATGGCCAGGTTGGTATACACCGGACCGATCGCGACCGCGAGCGGCGTGTCGGTGGTCACTGTCCAGGGGGCGATATGCACCTGAGCATAGCCGATGAGCGCGTGCTGGTGTGTCAACGGGCTCACCGCAATCTCTGCGCCATCCGTGCGGGAAAAGATGCGCTGATCGGCGACAGCGCAGGCGGTCCCCACTGTTGCTTTCGCCGTCGCCGTGGCGGCGATGAGGCGGCAGTCGCTCCCCCACAGACTGAGCACGGTTCCCTCGGGGATGCTGACTTGTGAAAAGACGCGCTGGATCACCGTTGGCGAAATATCGGCGGCGATGAGCCCGCGAAATGCGTTGCCCCGCAGCACGGGATAGGCGATGACGATAACCGGCTGGCCGTTGGTCAGACTGAAAAGCAGATTCGAGACGACCGGGCGTAACGTCTGCCTGGTCTGTTGAAAATAACCGCTGCCGCTGATGTCGGTCAGGTGCGCCGTACCGGCAATTTCCTGTCCTGCCGTATTCGCGACCACCAGGTCGGTCCACTCCGCTTGCGCGTGCAACTGCCGGTGAACGAGCCCGTTGACCTGTACGACGTTTCCGCTCTGTACCTCATTCGACTCGGCGAGGGTTCTCAAGGTGCGGAGGTGCCCGTCCAACCAACCCTGCACATAGACCGCCGAGAGGCTGGCCTGCGTCAGGTTATTCTGCAGGATCATGCTGCGGCGCGAGTTATAGCGGTCCAGCAGTAATCCGATACCGAGCAGGAAGAGCGGGATGGCCCCTAACAGCGCGGAGATGAGCAGACGCCGCCGAAACAGGGCTCCGGATTTGCGCGGGCTAGCCGGGGTGTGTTCCGCCATTCCGCTCCCCCGGCCACGTCGCCAGCGCACGCGTCGCCTCTTCACGATCATCGAAGTGGATCGTGCGGTCGGCGAAGATCTGGTAATCCTCATGCCCCTTGCCGGCGAGCACCACCAGGTCCGCAGGGTTCGCCGCGTGAATGGCCTGACGGATGGCCTCTGCGCGGTCCGGTGCAATCCACACCCGGGCGCGCTCCTCGGGCGTGAAGCCGGCGAGGATATCATCGATAACGCGCAGGGGATCCTCGGACCGCGGGTTATCGCTGGTCACCACGACGAGGCGTGCCCAGCGTGCCGCTATGGCCGCCATCTGCGGTCGCTTGCCGCGGTCGCGGTCGCCGCCGCAGCCGAAGACCACCACCACGCGGCCCGGAGCAATCTCGTGGGCCGTGCTCAGCACTTTGTCGAGCCCATCCGGGGTATGCGCGTAATCGACCACCACCGTCGGGGTACTGTTGCCGCTGCCCGGCACACGCTGAAAACGTCCGTCAACCGGCGGGATTTCTGCCAGCGCGGATGCCGCCGTGACCGGATTGATCCCCAGTTCGATGGCCAGCGCCAGCGCCGTCAAGGCGTTAGAGACGTTGAAGGAGCCGACCAATTGCGTGTAGACCGGCAGGCTGCCCTGCGGGAAACGCAATGTGAAACGGCTGCCAGCCGGGCGCAGTTCCACCTCGGTGGCCTGGTAGTCGCCGCCGGTAATGCCGAAGGTGCGTACCGGGCCAAGGGCGCGCTGCGCAAAGATTGCCGCGTTCGGATCATCCGCATTGATCACGCTGATCATCGGCGTGCCCACCGGCTGGTATTGCGGGTCGGTGAAGAGCTGCAGCTTTGCCTCGCGATAGGCCTCCAGCGTGCCGTGGAAATCCAGGTGGTCCTGGGTGAGGTTGGTAAACGCCGCCGCCTGGAAGCGGCACCCTGTCACGCGGGAGAGGCAGAGCGCATGGGAGGAGACTTCCATCACCGCGTGGGTGAGACCGGCGTCGCGCATGCGCGCGAACAGGGCCTGCAGGTCAGGCGCCTGCGGCGTGGTGTGCGGGGCTTTGAGCACGGTATCGCCGATGTGGTAGGCCATGGTGCCGATCAGCCCGGTGGGATGCCCGGCCGCCAGCAGTATCTGCCGCAGCAGCGTGGTCGCGGTGGTTTTGCCATTGGTGCCGGTGATGCCGATGAGCGTGAGGCTGTCTACGGGATACCCATGGAATGCAGCAGCGATCCAGGCCAGCGCCTCGCGGGCATCCGCTACGACCACCGCCGGCATGCCCGCCGGCACGACTCCGGCATCTTCCACCAGCAGGGCGGCGGCGCCGGCCGCAATGACCTCGGGGATGAACTGATGCCCGTGGACTTTCGTCCCCGGCAGGCAGGCGAAGAGGTCTCCTGGCTGCACCTTGCGCGAATCATATTGAATGCCCCGTATCTCCACGGCGGGGTCGCCGAGGACGGTGGCGGATACGTGTTGCAGTAATGATTGCAGTGATGGCATCGCTGCGCTCCTCATCCGGTCAACTCACATGATGTCACTATTATACCCGGAATCCGAGGTAACGACGTCGGTTGTGCGTAGTGGATTGGCTGAATACGGCAATTTATTGCCGCTGCAGAAGAGACGATCACATTGCGATCGAAAGCAGGGGGGCGAATATGCCATCGCCGTTACGCGGCGCGGTAGATGACCTCACCGGTCCGCCGGACTTCCTGGAGGAACCCGCCGTTGTTCCCGTTCTCCAGCATCAGGTGCGGCTCGATCATCGGGTCGATCGGGGTGCGGAGTCTGCAGAGCCGTTTCAAAACAGCGAGATATTCCGCAATATCGACATCACGCAAGACAACCGCAACTATCCATCGCTATAATCTCTTCACGACTCAGGCTAATGCCGAATCACAAAATCGCTAAATTCCCCGCTCGGTGTCATCAATTCCGCCCGCACATCGTCCACGCGCGCGTGCGGCGCCCCCTTTTCCAGCAGCATCTCCAGGTGGTTGAGGGCGATGTCTTCGCCTTCCGCCACCACTTCCACCGCGCCATCCGGCAGGTTGCGCACCCAACCCTTCAGGTTGAGCTGTTTGGCCTGCGTGCGCACAAAGTCACGGAAAAAGACGCCCTGCACCCGGCCTTCGACGATGGCATGTAACCGCTTCATGAACGCGCCCCCGCATTCCAGCGCCCGCCTTCGCCTGGGCTACGGCGGGTAGGCGCAGCACAGAGCTTCGCGCAGAGCATTTCCAGCCCGATGTCCATCTCCTGCCGGGGCGCGCCTTCGATGGCCTTGCCGCCCATATCGCAGGCGAGCAGGGCCTGGTAGGCCTGGCGCAGTTGCGGCCAGGTGAATTGCCGCGCCGAAGCGGCCAGCTTCGTGCCCATCCAGCCGCCGATCTGCCCGAGCGCCGCGCTCTCCGGCAGCATGGCCACCGCCTTGGCGTAGCCGCTCGGATCTTCCCGCGGCTTCCAGCCGGCGTCCAGCAGCACCTTCGTCTGCCAGATGAGCCGGAACTGGCGCACGATCAGCGGGAAGATGCGGTAGGGCGATTCCAATTGCCCCTCTGTCAGGTCGCGGAGGATGGACAGCGCCTGCGCGCCGTTCCGCGCCGCCACCGCGTCGCAGAGGTGGAAGACCGACTCCTCCGCCAGCTTCGGGGTGAGCAGCTCCACATCCGCGGTGCGGACGGCGCCACGGTCGCCGATCATCAGCGAGAGCTTGTCCACCTCGATCTGCAGCCGCCGCAACTCGGTGCCGGCGCGCGCCAGCAGCAGTTGCAGGGCGCCGGGCTCGATGGTCTGCCCCCAGCCTTTCAGCGTCTGCTTCACCCATTGCCCCGCTTCCTCATCGCTCAGCGGCGAGCAGTCGTAGAGCGTGCCGTGCTGCTGGATGCCTTTCAGCAAGTCCGCCTGCAGCTTCACCTTCTTCCCGCCCCCGCCTTCCCCGGCGATCAGCAGCACATGGTTCATCGGTGGCACGCTGGGCAAGCCGGCGGCGATCTTCTTCTGCTGGTCAGTAGGCAGCACATGGAAATTCCGCACGATGATCAGTCGCCCGCTCCCCAGGAAGGGCAGTGCCTGCGCCAGGCCGAGGATGCGGTCCGCGCGGGTGGGCATGCGCTCGCGCTTCGCCTGCTCCGCGGTCTCCACCACCCCGTCCCAGCGCTCAGTGGCGTCCAACTGGTCGAAGTTGAACTCGTCCCCCTCCTGCAGCAACTGCCTGCGCAGCCGCTCCACCAGCAGGCGTTTCAAATGCTCTTCATCCCCATGCACCAGCAACCACGTCCCCTCGGTAGGGACGTCGCCGGCGGATGGAAGCTGGGAATATTTCAAGTTCACTGGTTACTCGCTTTTTGATCTGAACCACAAAGACACGAAGGACACAAAGGGGTAAGTTTTTACCCTGATTCTGATTGACGGAGGGGGAATCGAGCATGAAGAGTCCCGAGAGGGACGGGCCGAAAATAGCCCACCAATTCATTGGTGGGGTTAACGGCAATACGATGCCAAGTCCCGATAGGGACGACCGAAACTGATGCTATTTGTAACATGCTCACATTCCAGCGAAACGTAAGATTCTTTCGGCCGTCCCTGCCGGGACTTGGCCTTGTCTAAAAACCGTGACCCCTGAAGTTTAGCCATTTGGGTGGTGAGGAAAAAAATCGTTTTAGTTAAGTTGATTTAGGTTTGGTCGGTGGTGTCCTGGGGTATGGCTTGGTTGAACAACAATCCCACCCCCAGGAGACACCG
>Ga0272448_1006874_pt1 | contig 12163 bp, 15 predicted proteins | sample YNPCB0191_FD_202220 | JGI IMG/M metagenome (GOLD analysis project Ga0272448, IMG submission 202220) | Hot spring sediment microbial communities from Yellowstone National Park, WY, United States - YNP-CB-019-1 | ecosystem: Environmental > Aquatic > Thermal springs > Hot (42-90C) > Sediment... | reverse complement strand
GAAAATAAAAGTTATAAAAAATAGAGAAAAATAAATATTTCCGGTTGTGTACATGAAATAACTAATAAGTAAAATATCAAATAAAAATAAAAGATGTTTTAAAAATTTATGATTATGTAATGGATAAAGAATTAATGTCCCAACAAAATAAACTATGGACAGCAAAGTTAAAGGTGTTTTAAAGTCAAAATTATAAAGTTGAACGTAAACAATTATTGATAAAGCTAATATGAATCTTATTAAAATATGAAGTAGTCCAGTGTTCTTAATCATTCAAAAATCTTCTTTGAAATCAAATTTATTGTAAAAACTGCCTTATTTTTAAATTCTTCAGAAAAAAAATTCTTATCTAAAATTTTATAAAATTCATTTGGATATGGTTTTAACCATAATGTGTTGATACCTTCAAAATCAAAATTGAAATCTTTGTCTAAGATTAACGATGTATCCAATCCATAATTTTCTATCAATTTCTCCAATCTTTTAATTAAATTTTTGTTTATACTATTAACTGCCAATTTTTCATTCCCTACGCCAGCATTGTTTAACAAAAAAAGCAGCAAAACATCATCTTTTTTTAGTTCTTTTAAATTTTTTCTCAAGCTTTGAAAATCATTATTAAAATTTATAAAAAATCGGGTACGAAATCCTTTTGGGTACCCGACTTTCATGTATCTATCTAAAACCTCTTTAAAAACGATATATGTTGAAAAATCTGAAAGTTTTTCTAAATCTTCAATGTTTAAATAATATACGAAAAACTTTTCACCGTAACCTATATCAAAAAAGATACAGCTGTTATCTTTTTCACCTGCAACATTTAATTTTAAATCAGGATACTTCTTTAAATCTTTTTGAATAATCTTTTCTATCTTTTTCAACCTATCTCAATAATCCAGTGTTTATATTTATCGTTTTTACCTCTCACTGCATCAAAATATATATCTTTAATCATCTTTGTTATTTTTCCAACCTTACCATCTGCTATTGACTTACCATCTATCTCAATTACTGGAGAAATCTGGGCTCCTGTTCCACAGAAGAATACTTCATCAGCCACGTAAAGCTCTGTTCTTGAAATACTTCTTTCTACAACAGGTATGTTTAAATCTCTTGCTATTTCCATTACTGCATTTCTTGTTATTCCTTCTAAAATATCATCACTCACCGGCGGGGTTATAAGCTTTCCATTTCTAACGATGAAAATATTCTCCGCACTACCTTCGGAGACATAACCGTTTTTGTTTAATACGATCGCTTCTTCTGCTCCGGCTAATAATGCTTCTGTTTTTGCCATTGCTGAGTTTACATAAGCACCTGTAACCTTTAATCTTGGTGGAATCATGTTATCATTTAATCTTGTCCAAGAAGAAACCTTAGCTTTAATTCCTTTATCAGTGTCTATGTAATCTCCAAGAGGTAACGTATAAATTGCAATTTTCGCAGTGTACCCGATTAATTTTGGTCCAATTGCTAAATCAGAGAAATACACAATCGGTCTTATATAAACATCTTCTTTGTGATTGTTAACTTTAACCAACTGTGCTGTTATGTCTACAAGCTGGTCTATCGTTTCTTCAATACTCATGTTTAATATTTTCATATTTTTAAAAAGTCTTTCATAGTGTTCTTTAAAAAATAAGCCGTACATTTTGTCATTTTCTTTGTTGTAATAAGCCCTGATTCCTTCAAATACTGCTGTTCCATAGTGGAAAGAGTTGGTTTTTATGCTGATTTTTGCCTCTTCTTCCGGGACAAATTTGTTTTCAAAATATACTATTGCCATATATTTCCTCCATTTTTTTTATTTAAAAAATTTTATCACTTTATACAGAAGCTTGCAATTTAAATAAAAAAAATGATAGAATATTAAAATTAATTTTTATTTTAGGAGGAGAAAAGGTTAATGGCAACGGTAATAGTAGAAGGTGATTTCGAGAAAGCTTTAAAAAAATTCAAAAAAATAATTGAAAAAGAAGGTGTTCTCACAGAATATAAAAGAAGAGAATTTTATGAAAAACCATCTGTAAAAAGAAAAAGAAAAGAAAGAGCTGCAAGAAAAAGATTAATTAAAGCATTAAAGAAAAAAGGATTATTATAATATGGCTTCAGAGCTTTTTAATAAGCTTCAAGAAGAAATGAAAGCCGCGATGAAAAGCGGCGATAAAGATAAGCTATCAACAATTAGAATGCTGATCTCTGAAATCAAAAAAGTTCAAATCGATTCAAAAAAAGAGCTTACTGAGGAAGAAATAATTTCTATACTACAAAAATACATAAAGCAAAGAAAAGAAGCATATACACAGTATGAGCAAGCTGGTAGAAAAGACTTAGCAGAAAAAGAATTAAAGGAAATAGAAATAGTACAGCAATTCTTACCACCGCCATTATCAGAAGAAGAGCTTATAAAAATAGTTGAAGAGACAATTCAGGAAGTTGGCGCTTCTTCTATAAAAGATATGGGGAAAGTGGTCAAAGCGGTTATGGATAAAGTAAAGGGAAGAGCAGAAGGGTCTTCAATCAGTAAGATAGTTAAAGAAAAGTTAAGTTAAAAACTTCTTTTGACGAAATATTCATTATGGTTGATTTAATTTTATTGCTAATTTTTATTTACTTGATATTTAACGGTCTTTACAGAGGTTTTTTTAATATTTTCTTAAAAATTCTTGGATTTGGTTTAGGAGTTTTTTTAGGATATTTGTTCTATAAACCGCTTAGTATCCTCTTTAGTAAAGTTTTCTCAGGAAATATTTTGATTATTGATTTCATGACGTTTTCTTTTATAGTTTTACTTACCTTAGGACTAAGCATCATTGTTGATAGTTTACTAAAAAAAAGACTTTATACTATCAAATATGTAAAACCTACAGACAGAATACTTGGTGGATTACTTGCTATTGGTATTTTTAGTTTTTCTTTATTTATAATCTCAGAAATAAAAAACAAATATAAAATCTTAAACACTCTCCTTTCAAATTCAAAACTTGTCTCTACAATTGAAAGGGTCAAACAGTCAAATTCTAATTGATTCTATCTTCTTATTGACTTAGATTTATCTTAAAGCCTTTAAGGAGTGGGGTGTTCTAAAATTCCTGCAAGTTGTATAATGTATGCGTAAAAATGATTATATTTTTGTCCCTAAACCTTGAAGACTTTTAGTCCGAAAGTTTTTTTAAAGAAAATAAGTCAGTGAATAAGTGAGAGTGAAAAGGCGGAAATTCTTTGCTTGGCTACAGAATGACGATGTTGATTTTTGCAAAGAGTTTAAAAGGAGTATAGCTATGAATGTTATAATTTATGGTTCTGATGGTTTTGTTGGTAGGTATATAGTTAGAAATTTGTACAATAAAGTTAATCTTATTTTGCCTGCAAGAAATATAAAAAAAACTCAAGAAGTATTTAAAGATTTATCTTTAATAGATTATGTTCAAATAAACGAGGATAACATTCAAGAGCCTATCTATAGATTTAAACCGGACATAGTAATCAATCTTATCGGAATACTGACAGAAACAGATAATCAAACATTTGAAAAAGTTCATTTTGAAATAACAAAGAACTTAGTAGATGCAAGTAAAGTCGTTGGTGTTAAGAAATTTGTTCAAATGTCAGCCCTTGGTACCGATGTCAATTCTAAAAGCAGATATCTAAAAACCAAGGCAATGGCTGAAGAGTATGTTATAAAATCTGGATTGAATTATGTCATTTTTAGACCTTCTATTATAATTGGGAGAGAGCAAAAACTGTTTGAAGATTTTAGATTCTACAGCAAGATAACTCCAATATTTATGGCTCCTTATGATGCAAAAGTGCAACCTGTAAGCGTTTTAGATGTTGCAGATTGTTTTGAAAAAGCTGTTATTTCTGATATAAAAAGTGAAATTTTTGAACTTTGCGGCAATGAAGTTATAAATTATGTGGAACTTTTTAAATTTGCCTTAGATTTTATAGGTGTAAAAAGAGTTGTTATGCCTGTGCCAAAGAAAACATTTAAACTACTTTTACCAATATTCTCTTTGATGCCTAAGCCCATCATGACTTTAGACCAATATTATATGCTTGAAAAGGACAATGTCTGTAGTGGAAGATGCAAAGGAGTTAAAGACCTATCAGGTTTTATAAGAGATTGGAAAAAGGATTTTTAAGATATATTTGGTTTTGGTTCAGATATATAATATCCTTGTAAATAATCTATTCCCATTTCTACAACTTTATCAAAAACTTCTTTTTAATGAACAAATTCAGCAATAGTTTTAATGCCAAGTTTTTTACAAAACCAACGATCGTTTCAACAACTAATTGAGAGTTTTTATCTGTATCTAAATTTTTTATTAATGATGCGTCAATTTTTAGATGGTCAACATCTAAGTTTAAAATATGCGCAAAATTAGAATATCCTGAACCAAAGTCATCCATTGCTATTTTACAACCATACTCTTACATTTTTTATAAATTGAGAAACTTCTACATAATTTTCTATTCCTTCAAATTCTAAAATTTCAAAAGTTATTTTTAAATTATTATTTTTTAATGTATTAAGTATATAAAAAAAATATGCTCATTTAAAATATCCATTACCGAAATGTTTATAAAAATTTCATGATCTTTTGCATACTTAATAATTTTAGAAAAAACTTTTTAGTTATTTCTGGATAAAGTTTAATTTTTTTGCAACCTCTAAAAAGAAAAAAGAGGATGATTTTATCCTCTAATTTTAGTATGATTAAATTTTCATATTTTTCGATTTTGTTTGTTTGGTTATTAAAAACTCCTTGATAATATACTATTAAGCTATCTTGTTTTATAACATCTTTTAGTACATTCAGCCAATATCTATTTTCCTGATATTTTTTGGATGTTTAAATCTTCTCTATAAAAAATAAGTAAGGCTTTTTTGTTGCTTTGCATATTTTAAAGCCATGTCTGCTTTTTCAATAAGATTTTTACAATTTCCTTCTGTACTATCATCGATTCCTAAGTTTATATCTATTTTTATTGAATAATCGTCGATTTCTATTGGGTTTGATTCAATATAATAAATCAATCCATTAATAAGCATTTCAAAAGCGTTTTGTGGGAAATACCTATCTACCAAGAGCGCGAATTCATCACCAGAAAGTTTATATACCTGTAAGTTATGATTGCTTACAAAAGACTTTAATCTTTCAGCCAAAGTTTTAAGTATCTTATCACCAATCTCATATCCGTAGACATCATTAATCTCTTTAAATGAGTCTATGTTTATTAATATAAGCTTTACATTTTTTTTATCTTCTAAATCTTCAATAAGTTTTAGTCTGTTGCATAAACCTGTAAGTTTATCTGTTAATTGGATTTCTTTTTCTTTTGTTATATCCCTCTTAATTCCAACGTAATAAAGAATTTTTCCATCTTCATCTCTTATTGGAAATGCAGATAATTCAATATCCTTTACTTTTCCATCTATGGCTTTACTTTTAACTTCTCCAAAGAATGAGCCTTTATCTTCCATCGTTTTTAATATATTTTTAATTTCTTCTCTGACAAATGGAATAGCCGGAGTTTTATCTTTTAGCTCTTCAATTGAATAACCTATCAGCTCTTAGTGTGATTTATTGTGTTCTATATAACGTCCTTCCGAATCTAAGATAGCAACAGTATCTTTAATATTTAAGAAAATTTATATTTGAGATTATACCTTTCTTCATATAATCTGCTTAGATTTTCTAGCGATTTATTAAGGTGGACTATGTGTGTTAAATCTCTTGCATTGATTATAAGATATCTTATATTTCCATTCTCATCATATACGGCATTAACGTTTTTTACTACATGAATTAAACTACCATCCTTTTTTCTAAAAACCGTCTCTTGGTCCAAACATTTACCTGTTTCTTTAACGCTAACCATGCATGAGTTATATATTTCATCTTCAACAGAGACTATTCTAATACTTTTTCCAATTATTTCATCTCTATTATACCCTAGCAAGTTTACAAAAGCATCATTTAAATAAAAAACATTGCCATCTAAATCTATTGTAAAGATAATATCAGGAGATTTGTCTATTACTTCACATAGAATATCTATATCTGCTTCTTCATTTAAAAACACTACTCTTTTCTCCTGTAGTAATCATATATTAGATTTCTAAACCATATTTTAGCTTCTTCTGTATTAAATGGCTTAGATTTTAAAGGCATAGGATGGTTTGTATAAAATAGTCATATGTATTTACCATCTTCATGAATTAATTTTACTGCAGATACATTTCCCATCATTTCATAATAATTATCATCAATTTCCTGAAACATTTTAGCCCTCATTTTTCATTACTTTTAATTCTTTATGTTTTTTAATAAACCATCTTATTGATGATACAACTATAATCGTTAATGTTATAGATCCTGAAATAAGCTTTGCAGTTGTGATATCCATATCAAGGATTCTAAACAAACTAAACCATATAAAGACATATGCTAAATAAGAACCATAGAGTAAAAGAGCTATAGATAAAGATTCCCAAATTATTTTTCCGACCATAAAAATCTCCTATCTTGAAATTTTATTCTTTATAGTATATTTTAACCTATTTGAAAAAATGGAGGTTTCATGTGTTTTTGATAATTTTTTTTAGTGTATACGGATTTATGCATCTTTACTTTATTAAAAAGTTAAAATTGGCTTTTAATATCAGTTCTAAATTTTTATATTTAATTTTGATGATGACTTTATCTCCTGCATTTTATAAGTATTATGATAAACTTGGATATGATAACTACCATATGTCTCTTTTTATTCTGCTTTGGATGGGCTTTATTATGCTGTTTTTCTTGTATTATCTCTTTGTAGATATTTATCATTTTATTTTAAAAATTTCAGAAAGAATATTAAAACATAATCCACTGCCCCACATTAGCAGTTTTAAAGGTTTTATTTTCATTACTGTTTTAACTTTATCTTCAATGGCTTATGGATATTATGAAACTTTGAATTTAAAAATTTACAAGTTTGAGATTTACTCAGCTAAGATTAAAAGAGATATTAAAATTCTTCATATTTCCGACCTACATTTAAATCAAGTTATGAGAGAGGATAAGATAAATCTTGTTCTAGATGTTTATCACAAAGAAAAGCCGGATATCGTAATCTCAACTGGTGATTTGGTAGATGGTTATGTACTTAATAAAGAAAGCTATATAAAGCTGTTAAATCAGATGAATCCACCACTTGGAAAGTATGCTATTCTTGGAAATCATGAGTATTATAATGATGTAAATCAAGCGATAGAATTTACCAAAAAAGCCGGATTTAAGGTTTTGATAGATGAAGCGTTTTCTATTCAAGATTTAGCTTTTGTTGGAGTTGACGATAAAGAGGCTGAAAGGTTTAAAATAAGAAAATTAATACCGGAAAAAGAGTTATTCAAAAGCGTTGATGATTCTAAATTTGTTATCTTTTTAAAACATCAACCAAAGCTTGATAATGATTTAATTGACAAATTTGACCTGATGCTTGCGGGTCATACCCATGGGGGTGTTCTTTGGCCTGTAAAATTTATCTTGAGAAAGATTTTTATAACAGATGCAGGGTTTTTAAAGATTAATAATAGCTATATCTTTGTAAGCAGGGGAATAGGAACAGGTGGACCGCCAATTAGGATTGGATGTCCTCCGGATATGGCTATATTTTACCTTAAAAGCTCCTCCAGATGAAATTATCCACCCGGAGGAGAGGAGGTTAGTATCATGAGAAAAGTATTAAATATTATAAATCAATCTTGAAACACCTTTGGTCAGAAATTAGCAAAATTTAAAAAGAGATCCTTCGGTTTACAGTTTAAGGATGACAAGGAAAATGAAAGCAGAGGCAATCCATGAATTGCCATTACAAAAGAGAGTGAGAATTTGGAAGTAAAGTATTGTCATTATGAAGCTGCACAAAGAATTTTCTACTTTTACTGAATCTCTCGCCTGACGTATGAATTAAAATATTATAAAAATCAGTCTTCAAATGTAAAGTAAACTTTTTCTGATTTAATAAAGATAAACTCATCCTTTTCCAGGTTGTATGCAGTTAGTTTGTTTCCAAGACACGCACCTGTATCAATGCCATAACAAAGATTATTTATATAAGGTTCATCAAAAACTACATGACCGTAAACAATTTTTGGTGAGTTTTTGTCGACTTTTCTGTCTTTTGTCCAATCTTTTCTCTCCGGAAATCCTTTTTCTGTGTATTTTCCTGTTGTTTCTCCGTATAAAACAAAGCTTTTTACTTGTTTATCAGCCCTTCCTATAAACTCATCTTTTATTCCTGCATGTGCAACCACTAAGTTATTATTAACGACTATGTAAAGTGGTAATGCTTCGTAATATGAAATTATTTTTTCTCTAAGCTCTTCTTGTAGATTTTTGTTTAAACCTAAAAATTCCGATACTGTTTTTTGCATTCCGTAAGATATGTTTACATTGTTTCCTTTTAGCCATCTAACAAATTTATCAAGATGATTACTTTTTACTTCATAGTATTCTTTTTGATAATAAAGCTCTATTGTATAAAGCAACGTTTTTAAATTGTAATCTCCCCTATCTATTGTATCTCCAACGGAAATGATAATTAAATCTTCCCCGTACTTTTCTTTGGCTACGCCTATTAAGCTTTTAAACTCGTTATAACAGCCGTGTATATCTCCTACTACTATATACGGTTTTTTAAGTTGTAAGTTTAGGTAATAATCCATTTTATAAATTAAGTCCTTCGTAAACTTTTTCTATATTGTATTTCATCATATTTAAGTAATCTCCTGTCTCACCCATAGAGTCAAGAAAAATTATTTTTACTCCTGTTTGAGATATGACGATATTGGCAGTCTTTGGATTGAAAAACTGCTTTGACGTAAAAATTGCTTTTACATTGTATTTTTTGATTTTTTGAACCACTTCTATCAAATGTTTTGGTGATGGCTCTCTTCCATGACCCATTTCTATCTCTGCAAGATAGATAAGATTAAATCTTTTTACAAAGTAAGGAAATTCATAGTGATAAGATACAAAGTATTTATTTCTCACTGATGAAAGTTTTGTTTTTCCATAGTTTAAAATTTCATTTACTTTTTTTTCAAATTCTAAATAGTTTGATTTATAAAATTGTGCATTTTGTTTGTCTTTGGATGCCAAAAAATCCATAACTGCTTTAGCTATTACTTTTGCATTTTCTGGGTCTAACCATACTGCCGGATGGATTTCGTCATGGTCTTCTTCTTTTAAAAGAAATATTCCTTTAAGATTTGTTATCTGCGTTAATTTTTCTTTTTTAAGATTTTTTGTAAGACTTGATATATTTGGCTCTCCATAGCCTATAAATATAAATAAATCGCTTTCATATACTTTTTTTATATCCATCGGCTTGTATTCGTAGGTATGAAAGTTTACGTTTGAAGGGATTATATAAGCCACATTTACTTTATCTTTCCCAACTTCTTTTACTATATCTGCCAAAGGTTTTATAGTAGTTGTGATTTTAACTTCTGCAAACGAAAAACCAAAAAGTAGTAAAACTGATAAGATTGCTTGATAAATTCCCATTTTAATCCTCCTAAACATTTTATAAAAACTATTATTAACGTTAGAGATTCTTCATCGACTAGAGAATTACAACATTAATTCAGGCTCTTTTATAGTATACAGAATTATCCTCTCTTATACCATAGCATTACAACAATATTTGTCATAAATTTAAAATTTTTTGCCTATATCCAGTTTTTCTTTCTTGGCTTTTTGGTTTATTTTTAAATATTCTCAAGTGTTCCAAATTTTTTGTAAGCTCACCTTTTTGTAATCCTAAGGACGTAAGTCTGAAAGAACTCCTCTTTTGATTTTTGATTTAAAAAGAAAAACAGGAGATTCTTATCCGGCTGCAGAATGACGACGTTAATTTCTAGAAAAGTCTCTTAAAATATTTTAACTTTCTCTTCTGGTAGTGGTAATAGTGTAGGCGGGCTATTTCTTAGTAATTGCTTATTATCCTTTTCAATGCTTTAACCTCAACTTTTCTTTTAGCTCTTCTGCTGATTTTAATAACCTATGCGATATTTCTGGTGTAAGGGTCATGTATTGATTTAAAGATTTAAAAGTATTTGGAACTGTTTTAAAGTTAATCAATGTTTTTTCTCTGATTTCTTTTAAAGATGGAAGGTTTCTTACAAGCTCACCATTTTCTATATAAAGTTTGAGCATTTTAACAGAGTCGTCAAAATGTTCATCAAAATGTCCTACAATATCTTTAAAGATAATACCATTTTTGTAGATTCTAAAAAGCTGTTTTTTGAAAGGCAATGTCATTTTCTTTTTGCTTAACTTGATTTTTGGCTTTCTTTCATACTCTACCAATTTATAGGCACAATCTAAATATGGTAAATCTGCACTTGTTACAAGCTCTGTTCCAACACCAAAGCCATCAATTGGAGCTTTTTTATCCTGAATCAACTCTTTTATCTTATATTCGTTTAAACCACCGCTGACAAAAATAATTGCATCTCTAAAACCGTTTACATCAAGAAGCCTTCTTGCTTCTTTTGATAAAGTTGCTACATCTCCGCTGTCTAACCTGATGCCTTTTATTCTGATACCAAGCTTTTTGGCTACTTTTATAGCGTTCTTTACACCTTCTAAACTGTCGTATGTATCTACTAAAAAGATTGTGTTTTCTGGATAAACCGATGCAAAATCTTCAAAGGCTTTTTCTTCTGTATCATGAGCCATTATGAAAGAGTGTGCCATTGTTCCATAGATTGGAATTCCAAACACTTTGCCTGCTAAAACGTTCGATGTTCCTACAAAACCACCAATATAGCTACTTCTTGATGCTATCATTCCCGCATCTGTACCGTGAGCTCTTCTTAGTCCAAAATCCACAAGTATAGCTTTTTCAGCAACGCTGTAGCATCTTAATGCTTTTGTTGCTACAAGGATTGAAATTTGAAGTGTGTTTATTAAAAATGTCTCAATAATCTGGGCTTCTATTAATGGGGCTTCTACTTGGACTATGGGTTCATTTGCAAAGACTATCTCTCCTTCATCTATGGCATATAAATTTCCTGTAAATTTAAAATTTCTAAGGTATTCTAAAAAGTCTTCTGAAAACCTGCCTGTTTGTCTTAAGAAATTTATATCTTCTTCTGTAAATTTTAAATTTAATAGATAATCTATTAAAAGTTCAAGCCCTGCATTTAAAAAATAGTTTCTTTTATTTATTGGTCTGATAAAGAAATCAAAAACAGCAGTACCATTCATTCCTTTATTAAAATAGACCTGTGCCATTGTAAGCTCATACAGGTCTGTCAAGAGAGACAAATTATCTTTATTTACAAATCTTTCTACTGCCATTTTTACTCTTTTTCTGATAAATATTTAGCTAAAGTGTCGCTAAGATGAGTAATGCTTCCGGCTCCAAGGGTTAGTATTACATCACCTATTTGAATAATATTTTTTAACAGATTTTCTGCCTCTTCTAAATTTGCTACATAATAAACATTCTTTCCATACTCTCTGATTTTCTCCGCCAATTTTTCGCCTGAAACATTTTTAATTGGACTTTCGCCTGCTGAATAAACTTCCGTTACGATAGTAATATCCGGTACATCAAAAGCTGTCGCAAATTCTTCAAATAATGCATTTAATCTTGAATATCTATGAGGTTGAAATACCGCTATTATTCTTCTGTCTTTAAAATAATCTCTTGCTGCTGACAATGTTGCTTTTAGTTCTGTTGGATGGTGTGCGTAATCATCAATGACAACGACATCGTTAGAGTATTTTATCTCAAACCTTCTTTTTGCATTTTTAAAGTTTTCTAAACTTTCTTTTATGACACAAAAAGGAACGCTAAGCTCATTGCATATTGCTATTGTAGCAAGGGCATTATAGACATTATGAATGCCTGGAACTGAAAGATGTATCTCTCCAAAATCATTGACTTTAAACTTGTATCTACCATTTTCTAATCTCAAATCATAAGCTCTAATATCTGCATCTTCTGACAATCCAAACTTTATAACTTTTCTTTCTATGTAAGGTAAAATACTTTTTACGTTTTCATCATCTATGTTAACAGCTGCTGCTCCATAGAACGGAACTTTATTTGCAAAGGCTATAAAAGCTTTTTTAATGTCTTCTAAGTCTTT
>Ga0272448_1006873_pt1 | contig 12163 bp, 8 predicted proteins | sample YNPCB0191_FD_202220 | JGI IMG/M metagenome (GOLD analysis project Ga0272448, IMG submission 202220) | Hot spring sediment microbial communities from Yellowstone National Park, WY, United States - YNP-CB-019-1 | ecosystem: Environmental > Aquatic > Thermal springs > Hot (42-90C) > Sediment... | reverse complement strand
AGTAGGGTCGTAATGCGTAAAACGTAATGCTAAGGGCACTGCGAGCAGCGCATGCCGCGCCGACACTGGTTACGCAGTCTTGCGCATTACGTCTTGCGCATCACCCCCGTCTCCCTCAAGTTTCTCTCCAGGCGCGGGAGCACGGGGTAGGCGCCGGGCACGAACACCTGCCCCGTCAGCCGCTCGCAGAGGTCGATATAGCGCCGGGCCGTCTGCACGGCCAGGGCGGCTTCCCAGGCCGGCGGTTCGCCTTCGCCGGTATAGCCACGGGCCGCGTACCACAGCCGCACCAGCTCCTTGTCATAGTTCTCCGGCTCCTGGCCGGCGGCCAGGCGCGCCGGGTAGCTCTGGGCCAGCCAGAAGCGGCTCGAGTCGGGGGTGTGCAGCTCGTCGATGAGGTGCAGGCGGCCCTCCCACAGCCCGAACTCATACTTGGTGTCGACCAGGATCAGCCCGGCGCGGCGGGCGACCTCGCTGCCGCGCGCGAAGAGGGCCAGGGCAACTTCCTCCACCTGGCGATAGATGCCGGCCGGCACGAGCCCCCGCGCCACAATCTCGGCGCCGGTGATGCGCTCGTCGTGGCCGCCCGGCCCCGTGGCGCGCGTGGTGGGGGTGATGATCGGCCGTGGCAGGGGCTCGTTCTTGTGCAGGCCCTCGGGCAGCACGTGCCCGTAGAGCCGGCGGGCGCCGCGGCTGTAGTGGTACCAGAGGGACGTCGTGGTCACGCCGGTGATGTAGCCGCGCACTACCACCTCCACCGGCAGCGCCTGGCACTCGCGCACCAGCGCCGCGTTGGGGTCGGGCAGCGAGAGCAGGTGGTTGGGCACAATGTCGCTCGTCTCGGCAAGCCAGAAGGCCGAGAGCTGGTTCAGCACCTGCCCCTTGAACGGCACCAGGCCGAGCACACGGTCAAAGGCCGAGAGGCGGTCGGTGGTGATGAGCAGGCGCCGGCCGCCCTCCAGGCTGTAGTAGTCGCGCACCTTGCCCTGCCGCCGCGGCCCCAGGCCCGGCAGGTCCGCTTCGGCAAAGGCCATGGCCGCCATCTCGTGGAGCGTCGCCTCGTCGATCACCGGCTCCTCCTCAGGAACGGGCGTGTGATGCGTGGTACGTAGTACGTAATGCGTAATGTGTGTTACGTCTTACGCCTTACGCCCCCGCCGCCCGCACGCCGTTGATGAATAAGGCCAACCCCAGCCCGCCGTGCTCGCCCCTGGTCCAGCGCGGGTGCTGGTAGGGGAACACGTGGTCCTCGGGATGGGGCATCAGGCCGAGGACGTTGCCTGCTGCGTTGCAGAGGCCCGCGATGTTGCCGGCCGAGCCGTTGGGGTTGGCCGGGTACCCGGCGGGCTGACCGGTGGCGTCAACGTAGGTCAAGGCCACCTGGCCGGCAGCGCGGAGGTGCTCGATGAGCCCCTGGTCGGCAGGCGTCAGGTTGCCCTCGCCGTGGGCCACCGGCACGTAGAGCAGTTCCTCCAGCCCGCGCGTAAAGAGGCACCCGCTGCCGGGCTCGGGACGCAGGTACACCCAACGGCACTCAAAGTGGCCGGAGCGGTTGCGCGTGAGGGTCACCAGCCTCCCCGCCGCGCCCTTTGCAGTGGCGGCTTCAGCCGCTTGACTGCCCGCTGCGGCCTTGGTAGTGGCGGCTTTGGCCGCTTCGCTCGCCTGCGCAGGCAAAGGGCTCAAGCCCTCACTACGAAGGGAGGGCGAAGGGCTCAAGCTCTCAACACCAAGCAGGCCAGCTTTGATCAGCGCCTGGAAGCCGTTGCAGATGCCCAGCACGGGGCGCCCGTCGGCCACAAAGCGCCGGAGTTCCTCGCCCAGCCTCTCCTTCAGGGCCAGCGCCCACAGGGTCCCGGCGCCCAGGTCATCGCCGTAGGAAAAGCCGCCAGGCAGCACCAGGAAACCATAATCGAGCAGCCGCCGCTCGCCGGCCAGGAGCTGGCTGAGGGGCACGATCTCCGGCTCGCCTCCGGCCAGGCGGCAAGCCAGCGCTGCCTCGCGGTCGCGGTTCGTGCCCGGCGCGTGCAGAATAAGGATCCTCGCTTTCACACACCCTCTCCCGTCTCTCTTGCGCACACCGGCGCAGCGGGCGGCGTCTGCCAGGACCGCCGCAGCGCCTGCACCGGCAGGCTCAGGACCTCCTGCCCGCGGAGTCCGCGTGCGGTGAGGCGAGCGCCCGGCTGGACCCGGCCGATGCGCGCGCAGGGCAGGCCGGCCATGGCCGCGGCGAACGCCGCCTCGTGGCCTGGCCGCACCTCCACCAGGTAGCGGGCGTTCGACTCGGCAAAGAGGGCGGCCAGGTCGCTTTCCGTGCCGCTCTGGGGCAGGGCAGCCAGGTCGAGGTGGAGGCCGGTGTCGCCAGCCAGTGCCATCTCGGCGGCGGCTACGGCGAGGCCCCCTTCGCTGCAGTCGTGGCAGGCGCGCACCCAGCCGCGGCGGATGCAGGAGTGGAGCGCCTGGGCCAGGGCTGGCCCCTGGGGCGCAGGCTGCGGCACTGTGCCGCCAGAGAGGCCCAGCAGCCGGTGCAGGTATGATCCGCCCAGCTCGCGCCGGGTCTCGCCCACGATGTAGAGCCCGTCGTCGGGCTCCTTCAGGTCCATACTGACGGCACGCGCCACGTCGGGCACGATGCCCAGGGCCGAAATGAGCAGGGTGGGCGGGATGGCGACCCGTGCGCCTTGCTCGTCGTGGTACTCGTTGTTCAGCGAGTCCTTCCCTGAGATGAAAGGCGCGCCGTAGGCCAGGGCGGCGTCGTGGGCGCCGCGCGCTGCCTGCACCAGCGAGCCCATCTGCTCGGGGCGGTCGGGGTTGCCCCAGCAAAAGTTGTCGAGCAGGGCGATGCGCGCCGGGTCGGCCCCCACAGCCACTACATTGCGCACCGCCTCATCGACCGCGGCCACGGCCATGGCGTAGGGGTCAGCAGCGCCGAAGCGCGGCGCGATGCCGCAGCCCAGGGCGATGCCGAGCGAGCCGCCGGCCACCTCCAATGGCACCAGCACCGTCGCATCGCCGGGGCCGTCGGCGTGCCGGCCGACCAGCGGCTTGAGCGCCGTGCCGCCCTGCACCTCGTGGTCGTAGCGGCGGAGCACCGCCTCTTTGCTGGCCACATCGGGGTGGGCGAGCAGCCGGAGCAAGAGTTCACCGGCGTCGACCTGCGGCAGCTCCGGGTCGGGGCGGGCCTCGCGCCGCCAGGTGGCGCGCAGGGTGCGCCGCGGCAGGCCATGGTGCAAGAGGCCCATGGGCAGGTCGGCCACCGTCTCGTCGCCGTAGCGCACCACCAGGTGCCCGTCGCCGCGAAACTCGCCAATGTCGGTGGCCTCCACGCCATGGGCGCGGCAGAGTTCGAGCGCCTCCTCGACGTGCTCGGGGTGTACGGCCAGCACCATGCGCTCCTGCGACTCTGAGAGCCAGATCTCCCACGGCGTGAGGCCCTGATACTTGAGCGGCACACGCTCCAGGTGGATGGTGGCGCCCACCTCTCGGGCCATCTCGCCCACTGCCGAAGAGAGCCCGCCGGCTCCGCAGTCGGTGATGGCGGTGTAGAGGCCGCGGTCGCGGGCAACGAGGACGGCTTCGAGCACCAGCTTCTCGGTGATGGGGTTGCCGATCTGTACGGCGCCCGCGGCGACCGAGCCCGTCTCGCGGGTGAGCTCCGCCGAAGAGAAGGTGGCGCCGTGCAGGCCGTCGCGCCCTGTTCGCCCGCCGATGAGCACCAGCCGGTCGCCGGGGCGAGGGCTCGAGCGGTGCAGTCCCTGGGGCGCGATGCCCACGGAGCCGCAGAAGACGAGAGGGTTGGCGGTGTAGCCGGGGTCAAAGAGGATGGCGCCGTTCACGGTGGGAATGCCCATCTTGTTGCCATAGTCCTCGATGCCGGCGATGACCCCCGAACACACGCGCCGCGGATGGAGCACGCCGGGCGGCAGGGTGGCGAAGGGCAGGTCCTGCGGGCCGAAGCAGAGCACATCGGTGTTGGCGATGGGGCGGGCCGAGACCCCGATGATGTCGCGCACCACGCCGCCCACGCCGGTGTTGGCGCCGCCGAAGGGTTCGAGGGCCGAAGGGTGGTTGTGGGTCTCGACCTTGAAGGAGATCTCGTGTATGCCGTCGAAGTCGACGATGCCGGCGTTATCGGTGAAAGCCGAGCGCACCCAGGGGGCAGCGATGCACTCGGTGGCGGCGCGGATGAAGGTATCGAGCAGGCCATCGATGCGCTCGCTGCGTACCAACCGGCCGCCCTCGTGCTCCTCGTATTCGACGAGGGCGCGGAAGGTCTTGTGGACGCAATGCTCGGACCAGGTCTGGGCCAGGGTCTCCAGCTCGACGTCGGTGGGGTCGCGGCCGGCGGCGGCAAAGTGACGCTGGATAGCCGCCATCTCGGCGCTGTCGAGGGAGAGGAGCCGACGGTGGCTCAGGCGCGTCAGTGCCTCCGGCGAAGCTGCGCGGACTGGCAGGCTCTCTACCCAGGGCGTGGGCCGGGGCCTGCCCGCCCGCACCGGCTGCACCGGCCCCAAGCGGTACGATTGGATGAGCTCGTTGGCGAGGAGCGCGCGGGCGATGTGGTGCACGTCGACCTCAGCAAGCGAGCCATACACAACGTAGCGCCGGGCGGTGGCGGCCCAGGCCAGGCCCTCCACGCCCAGAAGGCGCGCTCCGGTGAGCAGGCTCTCGGCCACGGCGTCGGTCACGCCGGGCAGGAAGGCCACTTCCACCACCCAGGCGCCGGGCGGCGTGCGGGCCTCGGCCCCATCAGCGCACTCCCACCGGCAGTGCTCGACCACCGGGTCGGCGAGGAGCGCCTCAGCCAGGCGCTCCTGTGCGGCCTCGCTCAGCCGGCCTTCGATGAAGTAGAGGCTGGCCACCTCGGCCCTTTCGATGCCGCCGATGCCCAGGGCGGCTGCTTCTGCCTGCACCTGCGCGCCCTGCAGGTCAGGCCGGCCGGGCGCGGGGGCAACGGTCACTCGGTAGAGCATGGTTCCTCGGTTCCAACGCAGCCTGCGTGCCTTCCATGGAGCAAGGTCGCGGGTGGCCCTGTCGGGCCTGCTCGACGCGCAGGACCTTGCGGGATTCATTCTCCCGCCGGCGCCCGGTAGTTGGGCGCCTCTTTGGTGATAAAGACGCTGTGGGGATGGCTCTCGATCAGGCCCGAGTTGGTGATGCGCACAAAGCGAGCCTTCTGGCGGAGTTCCTCCAGGTTGGCCGCGCCGACGTAGCCCATGCCGTGGCGCAGGCCGCCGGTCAGTTGGAACACCAGGTCGCCCAGGCGGCCCTTGTAGGGCACACGGCCTTCGATCCCCTCGGGCACCACCTTGTGGGGCCCCTCGCCCGCGGCCTGGGCGTAGCGGTCGCGCGCGGGACCGTGCATGGCGGCGAGGGAGCCCATGCCGCGGTACTCTTTGAAGCTGCGCCCCTCGTAGAGCACGATCTCCCCGGGGCTCTCCTCCAGGCCGGCGAAGAGGCTGCCGAGCATCACCGCATGCGCACCGGCTGCCAGCGCCTTGACGATATCGCCCGAGTACTTGATGCCGCCATCGGCGATGATGGGGATGCCGTAGGGCCGCGCGGCCTCAGCGCAGTCGGCCACGGCCGAGAGCTGGGGCACGCCCACGCCCGCTACGATGCGTGTGGTACAGATCGAGCCGGCCCCGACCCCCACCTTCACGGCGTCGGCCCCGGCTTCGATCAGGTCGCGCGTGCCCTCGGCGGTGACCACGTTCCCGGCGACCACTGGCAGTGCCGGGTGCGCCGCCTTGGCGCGCCGCACGGCATCAAGCACGGCCTGGCTGTGGCCATGGGAGGTGTCGATCACCACCACGTCAACCGCGGCCAAGACCAGGGCTGCCAGCCGAGCCTCCAGGCCGGCCCCCACCCCCACCGCGGCGCCCACGCGCAGCCGCCCGCGTTCGTCGAGCGCCGCATGGGGATAGTCGCGCTTCTTCTGGATGTCTTTGACCGTGATCAGCCCCTTAAGGCGGCCCTGTTCGTCGACCAGGGGCAGCTTTTCGATGCGGCGCGCCTGCAGGATGGCCTTGGCCTCGTCGAGGGTGGTGCCCAAAGGGGCGGTGATGAGCCCCTCGTGGGTCATGTGCGCGCTGACCGGCTCGCTCAGGTCCTCCACAAAGCGGATATCCCGGTTGGTGAGGATACCTACCAGCCGGCCATCGCCGGTAGTGATGGGGATGCCCGAGATGTGGTAGCGGGCCATGAGCGCCTCGGCCTCGGCGAGGGTGGCGGTGGGCGGCAGAGTGATGGGGTCGACGATCATGCCCGACTCGGAGCGCTTGACCTTGTCGACCTCGGCCGCCTGGGCCTCGGGCGCCAGGTTGCGATGGATGATGCCGATGCCACCCTCCCGCGCCAGGGCGATGGCCAGGCGCGCTTCGGTTACGGTGTCCATGGCGGCAGAGAGGAGGGGGATCGGGAGGGCGATCGTGGGGGTCAGGAGGGTGGAGATGTCGACCTCGGAAGGAAGCACCGTGGAAGGGCCGGGCACCAGGAGAACGTCATCGAAGGTCAGAGCCTCGCTCGCGAGGCTGGCAAGTGTATTCATGGTGTCATCCCCTTGCCAGGCGGCGCACAAGGGCGCCGGTGTACCCGAAGCAATCGGGGCGGTAGGACGCGCAGGCCGCAGAGAAAACAAAACGGGCTGTCGCAGATGACAGCCCTGTCGCGAGCGCCGGTGCTTTGCGGTTCTTTCCCTTACAGCGGCCAGTGTACCACAGTATGTAGTGTGTGTCAACCATGGTGGGGCCTTCAACCAGGGCTTCTTCAAGGTCGGCGTTATGTGTAGCCCGGACCCTTTGCAGGCCGGCATTCGCCACGTTGGAAGGCCCGCAGAACCTGTTGTTGAGAGATTTGGGCCGTCGCCGGAGCAGGGACCGGGCTACACGCTCCGCCGCCACCCGGTGCGAAACCCCCACCCAGGGGCTGGGCCGGGAGCGGGCGGAGCTCAACACCCGGCGCAAACCCCGGCTCGCAAGTCTCTTCACTTGCCCCAGGGCTGCGCGAGCCCTGGGGTACTGTTGATGACATTCCCTGCGCAGGCCCGGAGCTGAAAGTGACTGTGCTTATGAGCGGCATGTTGCATGACGCTCCGGGCTGAGAATGGCGCCGCTTGGCACTGGGCTCCGGGAACCCTGGGGTACTCAGGGTGACATAGGCAGGACTAAGAGTCCTGGCCTTCACTTATGTGCGTAGGGGGCGGAGCAGGATGGCTGGCTGTGGTCAGGGCGCCACGCGGGTGGCTCTGCCAAGCATTCGGCCGCCGGCCGGCTGCCGTTCGCTTGACCCACCCGGCCCTCCTCCTATAATGCCCTTGGACCAAGCGGAGGAGGTGGTGGCGATGGGCCTGGCGGTGCGGATGCTGGTGGTGGGCAGGCTGGATACGAACTGCTACCTGGCGAGCTGCGAGGAGACGAAGGAGGCCCTGGTCATCGACCCGGGCGACGACGCGGACGTGATCCTGGGGGCGATCGAGCAGGACCGGCTCAACGTGCGTCTGATCGTGGATACCCACGCCCACTTTGACCACGTAACGGCCAACGCGGCCATCCAAAAGGCCACTGGGGCGCCGATCGCCATCGGCCGGCTCGACGGGGGGGCGCTCTCACGGCCGGTGCAGATCGCCGGCTTGCTGATGATGGGCGCGGCCAGCCCGCCCGCGAACCGCCTTCTCGACGACAACGAAGAGATCGAGGTGGGGAGGCAGACGCTGCGCGTCCTCTTCACGCCGGGCCACACCCCCGGCGGCATCTCCCTCTTCTATGCTCCCGCGCCCCTGGTCTTCAGCGGCGACACCCTCTTCCGCATGGGCATCGGCCGCACCGACTTTTGGGGTGGCGACTATGCCACCCTCATCCGCTCCATCCGAACCCGCCTCTTCACCCTGCCCGACCATACCATCGTCTATCCCGGCCACGGCCCGGCGACGACGATCGGCGAGGAGAAGAGGACGAACCCGTTTGTCACGGGGTAAGGGGACGAGTTCCTTCAGTTCCCTTCCGCCATCGCGTAGCTCTGCCCGAGGATCGCCCTCCCGTCTGGCCCGTAGACAAAGTCGATCAGCTCCTTGGCCTTGCCCGAAATGGCCGTAGGGGTGACAATGACCAGCGGGTAGGCAAGGGGGTAGGCGCCTGAGGCCACGGCGGCGGGCTCGCAGCGGGCGCCGTCGATGGTGAGGGCTTTGATACCCTCGCCAACCCAGGTGGCGGCCACATAGCCGATGGCCTCGGGGTGGGTGGCCACATAGTCGGCCACGGCCTGGTCGTCGGGCATGACGACGGCCGTGCCGGCAATAGCACCTCCGCGCAAGGCCTGCTGCTCGAGGGAGGTGCGCAGCGGCGCCCCGGCTTCGCGGCTGACCAGGCGGAGCGTGAGGTCCTCACCGCCGAGGTTGGCCCAGTTCGACTCGACGCCGGCAAAGGCCCTGCGCACCTGGTCGAGAGTCAGGTTGCTGACCGGGTTCGCCGGGTTGACGATGATGGCGAGGGCGCCGGTGCCGACGGGCCAGCCGCGCAGGCGCGCCCGCATGGTCTCGGGGTCGAGGGCCTCCGCAGGGTCGAGGGCGCGCTCGATGAAGGCGAGGTCTGCAGCGCCCGAGGCTACTGCTTGCAGGGCGGCAGGGGCATTGCGCTCGTGGGTCTCGATGGTCAGATAACTGTGGCTGGCGCGGTAGCGCTCGCTCAACTGGGCGAAGAGCGGGGAGAGCGACGAGGGCACGACCACCCGCAGCCGCTCTGGCGCCGGCGGCGCCGGCGGAGGGGTGCAGCCAACGAGGGCCGGAAGGCAGGCCAGGATGAGGAGCGCGCGTGCCCCGAAGCGGGCGAAACGAGTGACTCTCCCAGGGTCCAAGGGTTCACCACCATGGGCGGCGCCGCCGACGGGTTGGGGCCGAAGATGGGGCGGGTCTGGCGACGTCGGCTGTGGCGCCGGCCAATCCGTGCCCCGGAACCCGTTGCCGGCGCCTCTAGCGTGCCAACGTGAGCGCGATGCCCGCGATGCCGACGACCGCGCAGTAGGCGGCGAAGGGCAATAGGCTGTGCCGCTGCAGGTAGCGGAGCAGCGCGCGTATGACCAGGTAGCCGCTGATCGCTGCGGCTGCAAAGCCGGCGGCGAGCGGACCGAGCGACTGGCCGAGGGTGCCCCCACTGACCAGCTTGAGGATCTGCAGGGCGCCAGCGCCGGCGATGGCCGGCGTGGCCAGCAGGAAGGAGAAACGGGCAGCATCGGCCCGCGAAAGGCCCGAGAAGCGGCCGGCGGCGATGGTGGCGCCGGAGCGGGAGATGCCCGGGGCGATGGCCAGCCCCTGCGCCACGCCGATGAAGAGGGCCTGGGCTGGGCCGATGCTCTCCAGGCGACGCGCCGCACCTGCCCAGCGCTCACAGGCCCAGAGGACGATGGCCGTGACGATGAGCAGCGCAGAAACCCGGCCCGGCGAACCAAAGAGCGCGGCAAAGAAATCCTCCGCAGCCAGGCCCAGCACGACAGCGGGGATGGTGCCGACGATCAGCGCCCACGCGACCGCGCTCTGGCCCACCGCCATGCCGGGCACATCGCCCGCCGCAGCCGGGGTGCCCGCGGCGCCGCCCGCCGGGGCAGCCACGCGGTGGCGCAGGCTCGCCAGCCAGTCGACGGCCAGGGTGATCCAGTCGCGCCAAAAGACCCCCAGGACGGCTGCCAGGGTGCCCAGGTGCAGCACGGCGTCGAATGCGATGCCAGGCTCGGGCCAGCCCAAGAGCCAGGGCACGAGCACCAGGTGGGCCGAGCTGGAGATGGGGATGAATTCGCTCAAGCCCTGCACCAGCCCGAGGATGATCGCCTGAATCAGGCTCACGTTGACCCCCTTCCCTCTCTACGCGTGGTTCGGGGGCGGTTCACGAACCGCCCCTACGTGTGTCTGTGGCGCCGAGGGCGGTTCACGAACCGCCCCTACGTGTGTCTGTGGCGCCGAGGGCGGTTCACGAACCGCCCCTACGTGTGTCTGCGGCGCCGGTACAGCTCGGCGCTGCGGAGGCGGCTTTCCTCTTCTACCGGTGTGTACTCCGCCAGGAAGGAATCCTTGAGGGCGGCGAAGCGGTCCTCGGCGATGGCGGTGCGGATTTCGGCCATCAGGCCCACCAGGAAGGTCACATTGTGGATGGTGTTCAGCACCAGCCCCAGCACTTCGCCGGCCTGGAGCAGATGGCGCAGGTAGGCGCGCGAGAAGTGCTGGCAGGTGTAGCAGCAGCAGTGCTCGTCGATCGGCGCCGGGTCGGTGGCGAACTGGGCGTTGCGCAGGTTCAGCCGGCCGTGGCGAGTGAACACGGCGCCGTTGCGCGCCAGGCGCGTGGGCAGCACGCTATCGAAGAGGTCGATGCCCCGGCTGACGCCCTCAAAGAGGTCCTCAGGGGCGCCCACGCCCATCAGGTAGCGCGGCCGGGTGGCGGGCAGGCAGGGCACGGTGGCCTCCAGCATCTGCCACATCACTTCCTTGGGCTCGCCCACGCTCAGGCCACCGATGCCGTAGCCGGCGAAGGGCATCTCGCTGAGTGTGTAGGCCGACTCCACGCGCAGGTCGGCGTAGGCGCCCCCCTGTACGATGCCAAAGAGCGCCTGGTCCTGGCGCTTGTGGGCGGCCAGGCAGCGCTCGGCCCACTGGTGGGTGCGGCGCATGGCCTGCTCGACCACCGGGCGGTCGAGGGGCGGAGAGCACTGGTCGAAGGCCATGATGATGTCGGCACCCAGCAGTTCCTCCACCTCGATCGCCTTTTCGGGCGTCATAAAGTGCTCCGAGCCATCGATGTGCGAGCGAAAGAGCACGCCCTCATCGCTGACGCGGCGCAGGTTCTCGAGGCTAAAGACCTGGAAGCCCCCCGAGTCGGTGAGGATGGGGTGGGGCCAGGCCATGAAGCGATGCAGGCCGCCCAGGCGCGCCACCGTCTCGGCGCCGGGGCGCAGGTACAGGTGGTAGGTGTTGGCCAGCACCATCGAAGCGCCGGTCTCCTCGACCTGCCGCGGCGTCAGGGTCTTGACCGTGGCCTGGGTGCCCACCGGCGAAAACACCGGCGTGTCCACCGGGCCGTGGGGGGTATCCATGCGCCCCAGGCGGGCGCGGGTGGTGCGGTCCTGCTTGTGGATGGTGAACTGGAAGGGCATCTGCACTGGCCTTCACACCTCCGCCTGTCTCGTCGCCTGCCGTGCAAGCAGGGCTTTTCCCAAGTCGGCGTTATGTGTAGCCCGGACCCTTCGCAGGCCAGCGTTCGCGGCATTGGAAAGCCCGCAGAACCTGCTCAGGGTGACATAAGCGGGAGTCCGAAAAGCCCTGCCGTACAAGCAGGGGCCATTATATCTCGCCTGGCGCAGTCGGGCAAAGCGGATGGTGCGGAGGGGCTGGGCAAGGACCTCACCACAGAGCACACGAAGGTAAGGCAGGCCTCCGTGCCCCGGTGGCAGAACCGCCAAAGCAAAGCCAGGGCCCATCGCCCTAAGCATGGCACCACGGCTACTACGATTGCCCTGCCTCTATTTTTAAGACTCCTCCCGGCGACTTGCCGCCCCGCCTGGCGCGAATGGTGCTATAATAGAGAGCAGGCCGTTGCCCCAGGGTCTTTCCCCCTGCAGGATCGGAGTCCCGTAGGCCGGGTTTCCACCCCGGCACGAGCACACATCCCGTAGGCCGGGTTTCTAACCCGGCAACGCCATAGCCATCACCACCGGAGCAGGCGATGTCCTCCTTCGTTCACCTCCACGTGCACAGCGAGTATTCGCTGCTCGACGGGCTGGCCCGTGTGGAGCCGCTGGCCGCCCGCGCTCAGGAGCTGGGCATGGAGGCCCTGGCGATTACCGACCACGGCGTGATGTTCGGCGCGGTCGAGTTCACCAAGGCTGCCAAGGCCAATGGCATCCGCCCGATCATCGGCTGCGAGGTGTACGTGGCGCCGCGCAGCCGGCTGCAGAAGGACCCCAAACTCGATACCAACCCCTACCACCTGGTGCTCCTGGCGCGCAACGAGGAGGGCTACCACAACCTGATCCGGCTCTGCACCAGCGCCCAACTGGAGGGCTTTTACTACCGCCCGCGCATCGATGCCGAGCTGTTGGCCCGGCACGCTGCAGGCCTGGTGGCCCTCTCGGCGTGCGAGTCGGGCGAGGTGCCGCGCCTGATCCTGCAGAAGAAGCGTGCCGAGGC
>Ga0272448_1006872_pt1 | contig 12163 bp, 9 predicted proteins | sample YNPCB0191_FD_202220 | JGI IMG/M metagenome (GOLD analysis project Ga0272448, IMG submission 202220) | Hot spring sediment microbial communities from Yellowstone National Park, WY, United States - YNP-CB-019-1 | ecosystem: Environmental > Aquatic > Thermal springs > Hot (42-90C) > Sediment... | reverse complement strand
AAGGATGAAAGGAAATCTTTTTTGCCCTTCCCCTTCTGCCTTCAGCCTTCAAATAAAAACGCCGCGTTGCTTCAACACAAGCGGCGTGGCGCACCGTGTACGCGCAAATCGCGCGCCCACCCTTACGATGCGCCGCTGGGCATCCACATTCCGTGAAATGCTGTGAACACGAACATATTTGACTTCACCAACCCTATTGTATCACAAATACCGGGACTTGGCAATTTGCACGCGCTCTTGGCAGAGCCATCGCGATGTGATAGAATGAGACCCGCAGGGTTTTACAAACTCCGCGCGTTTTGGGCAAGGAGGATCACGATGGTCGCTCCAATGACAACGGCAGACGAACACGGCTTGCGCGGCGTCAGTCTCGACAGCCGGCTGCGCCAGCTCTTCTTCGGCATGCCGCCAGACCGACTGAAAGCGCTGGCGCAAGCCGTCACCGACGAAGCGACGCGCCGCGAATTGGTCTATTTCCGCGACGGACAGCAAGAGACGATCAACGTGATGCTCCGCCCTGCCGGCATCTTCTCCGAGCAGCTCAACTATTTCCACTACGTCTCGCTCTCGCTCGTCGGCGCGCTCAAGCGGATGCCGGAACTGTACCTTAAAGATTTCAACATCCGCGAAGTCGTCCCGCTCGACGAACTGGAAGCGAAATGGCTGTGGGATACCTGGGGGGCGAGCCACAACCAATTTCACACGGTCTTCGGTCGGCTCGATGCGATTGTCGATCTCACCAGCCCGTTCTGGAAGGACACGCTCGCGTTCATCGAGCCGAACCTCGTCGGCGTGGGCGGCATCCATCTGATTCCCACTGCCGAAGGCATCATCCGCGAGGTCGTCGTGCCGGCGTTGCAAGAAGCCGCGCCCGAACTCGACCTGGAATCGAGTCAGGACTTGCGCGACCTGTTCATCCTCGAACTGACCGATCACGCAGAAGCGAGCGAGCGCAAAGGGCGGACGATTTGCCTGGTCGATCCCAAGTACGCCGGCGATGGACCGAACGAACTCGAGACCCTGACGCATTATTACCGCACGCGCGGCTATGAGATTTACCACGCCGATCCGACCGAATTGGTTTTGCGCAGCAACGAAGTCTATTACGAAGGTCACATGATCGACGTGGCGTACCGGGATTACGAAGTGCGCGATCTCGCCGCACAGGAAAAGGAAGGCGAGAACATGCGCGCTATCAAGCACCTCTTCAAGCAGAATCAGATGGTCTCATCGATGGCGGGCGATTTTGATCACAAATCCTGCTTCGAAGTTTTCACCGACCCGCGTTTCTCGCAGTACTTTAGCGTGGACGAGCGCAACATCTTCCGGCATCACGTGCTCTGGACGCGCACGCTGCGCGAGACGCGCACGACCGACCCGCACAACGAGATCATCGATCTGTTGGAGTACGTCCGCAAGAACCGCGAAATCCTCGTCATCAAGCCGAACCGCTCGTATGGCGGCGAGAGCGTGTTGATCGGTCCCTCGGTGACGGGCGGCGAATGGGCGGACGCGATCGAACTCGCGCTGAAAGAGCCGGGGGCGTGGGTCGTGCAGCGGCTCGCCAAGATCAGCGTGTACGAATTTCCGGTGCTCGCGGACGACGGCTCGGTGCAAGCCGCGCCGTTCTACGTCGTCGTTGGTCTCGCGCCGACCAAGTATGGCGTGGCAGTGCTGGGGCGCGCATCGCAAAAGCAGGTCGTCAACGTCGCACAGCGTGGCGGAATGCTCGCAGTGTTGGTCGGGCGGCACGCGCCGCGCATTCTGCCGCCGGGGTACGGAAAACAGACATGAGCACTCGCGTTGCCGTCATCGTCATCGGAACGTTCAAGGAAAATTGGTGGGGGCTTTCGCCCATCGCGCGCGCGGATTTCGTCGATCAGGTTGCCAAGACGGCGACGGCGGCGGGTATTGCATTGGTCGCGGGGTATCGCCTCACATCGACGCCGGGCGCGTTCCTCGAAGTGTGGGAAGGCGCGGATCGCGCGACCATCGATCGCGCGGTCAAAGAGTTGCAGACGATGGGCTATGCGCAGTACGTCGAAGCGCGCTGGTTGATCGGCGAGCGGGACATCGCGGAGGGCGCAAGCCCGGAAAACAAGTCCACCGCGCGACCGTCGAGCGTGCGGCGTTCGTCGCGCCAGCGCTGAGGCAGCGCATCATGGCGACATCGACCTGCGCGCTCTGAAATGGCGCAGGTCTTTCTTATTCCAATAACTTTTGATGAGCCTCATCAAGTGTGCTATAATCTCCATGTTAACTTCACTACTCCACGGACTATTCAACCTATGAACATTGCTATGTTCAGTGTACATACGTGTCCGCTCGAGGCGTTGGGCGGCAAAGAGACGGGCGGCATGAATGTGTACGTTCGCGAACTCTCGCGCGAACTGGCTGCGCGCGGTCATCGCGTCGATGTGTTCACGCGTTCCGCGAGCACGCGGGTGCCGCACAAAGACGTTGGCGGGTTGGGACCGGGCGCACGCGTCTTTCACATTCCGGCTGGACCCGAAGAACCGTACAGCAAGCATCGCCTCTTCAACTATCTGCCGGAATTCACGCACGGCGTTCAGAGCGTAATGGAAAACGAGAATATCCGGTACGATGTGTACCACGCGCACTATTGGCTCTCCGGCTGGGTCGCCCGCGCGCTACAGGAATGCCAACGCGCGCCCGTCGTCCAGATGTTCCACACGCTCGGCGCGATGAAGAACCGGGTCGCGCGCGGTGAGAGTGATCGCGAGACGGATCGCCGCATCCAGGTCGAGCGCGAGATGATGCAGTTCGCCGACCGCGTCATCGCGTCCACGCCGCGCGATAAACAGCAAATGATCGATCTCTACGACGCGCCCGCGGAAAAAATCGAAGTGATCTCGCCGGGCGTTGACTTGAAACTGTTCCGTCCGATTCCCGCGCGAACCGCCAAAGCATTCATCGAGACGCGCAAGGACGATCACTCCGTCCTGTTCGTCGGACGCATCGACCCGATCAAAGGCATTGACATCTGGTTCAAGGCAATGGCGCTCGTCGTCGAAGAAAATCCCGCGCTGCGCGGGCATTTGTGCGTCTGCCTGATCGGCGGCGATCTCGACGAGGATGTGCCCGATGAAGAGGTCGCGCGGCTACAAGCCCTCAAAGACGAATTGGGTATCGGCGACCTCGTGACATTTCTCGGTCGACGGTCCCAGGAAGCGCTGCCGTACTATTACTCCTCGGCGGATGTGGTGGTGATGCCGTCGCTGTACGAATCATTCGGTATGGTCGCGCTAGAAGCGATGGCGTGCGGCACGCCGGTCGTCGCGTCCGATGTCGGCGGCTTGTCGTTCATCGTGCGCGATGGCGAGACAGGCTACTTGGTGCCGGAACGCGATCCAGCCGCGCTCGCCGATTGCTTGGGCAAGCTGTTGCGCGATCCAGACCTGCGGGCGCGGCTGGGCAAGCGCGGCACAGAGGTCGCACGCGAGTATGCGTGGACGCGCATCGCCGATCGGATTGAAGCGCTGTACGCTTCACTCGTCGAAAAATAATCGATGCGCTCCGAGATTCGGAGCGCATCGTCTTCAAGCGCCATTTGTCGATATTTCCGCGTGGAGCTGCGCAAAGCGTGCAACTTGTTCACACTTGCCCTGGCGGGAACGCACACTTGCCCTGGCGGGAACGCAAGTGCCAGGGAGTGCCAGGGAGTTGCTGCACTAGTCGTCGCCGCCACTTTTGTGATCGCCGCCATTGTCACCACTGCTCTTATGATCAGAACTGCTCTGCGACGAGCCGCCGGCGTTGTCCTTGCTGCTCTGCGAATTGCTCTTATCGACGCTGTTATGCGATGGGTCGGGGCTTTGGTCGCCGCTCAGCGACTGGTTTGAATCGACACTGTTTTGCGATTTGGACTTGATGTCGCCGATTGACGCCCCGCCCTGATCGTCATGCTTGTCCTTGCTGTCAAGCGCTGTCTCTGTCTTATCGCCTGGGTGGTCAGCGCTGGATTTGTCGTCGACCGACTGGTTACTGCCCGTGCCGACTTGGACTTCGGATGCGACGATCATGCCATTCGGCAACAGCCTGCCCTCGACCTGTACGGTCGCGCCGGGTGTGAGAGTGCCGTTGATTTCGGCGGTTCCCGTCACCACGACCTGTGTGCCGTCGACCAGAATCATGTGGGTGCCGGTGATGCTTTGGATCGTCCCGGTAATCTCCACTGAGGTTGTCGGCGTTACGACTTGCGAAACAGCAAGTGCCGCCGGCACAGAAACGATCACGGGCTTTGCCGGGAGACTCGCAGGACTGGCTGCCGGGGTTCCTGATGCAGTGGAAAGTGCCGCCAGCAACGCGAACAATGCTTCAAGGACTCCGTTCATTTTTCTCCTTCCTTGCAATGGGATTTTCGATCACTCGAATTCGATATCACTATAGCGCGCTTGGGGAAACGCGTGGTTAAGTTCGACTTAATGGCATCTTAAATCCTTGTTAAACGAGAGGTCCCTTCCGCCTAACCGGCGCGGCTTGAATCAGCCTGGGATCATCGGCGGAATTGAAACGCCCCGACTGGCTGGTCGGGGCGTTTCAATTGGAGGAGGAGAAGAAGATCCGGTCGCGCCAAATTTCGATGGGTCGCTTTCAGACGCTCAACTCCGCGATCAGATTACCACCATTCTCGAACCAAATGGTTAAGCACGACTTAACGCTATGTTAAATCGAGCTTAAAGAAAAGGAGCGTTTGCCCGGGCCGACGCGGCGAAGGCGATGGCAGTTTGTGTCGCCCAGGTGTCAAACCCAGATGCCCGAAACAAAAACGAGGAGAGTCGCTCTCCTCATTACATCATGTAGCATCGACCGAATCATTCCACCAGCGCGGCAGTTGGCATCAGCTCGGCGCGTTCGCCGCGCCACACGCCGAGCATCAACGCGAAAGCGCATACGAGTGTGATCGGTGTAACCACGAAGATCATTCCGTAATCGCCGCGCATTGCTTCAATCGAATAGCCAGCCAAGATGGAGCCGACCGCCGCGGCGGCTGTCGAGAAAAAGTAATTCGGCATTGCGCCGATATTCCCAAGCCAAAATCTCCATGACCAACGTCCACTCGTCGCCAATCCGTCAATCTAAACACTGCCGCGTCAATGCGCTCAAAATGATCTCGGCAATGTTGAGCCAAGAGGCATGTAACGGAGTATAGTGAAAGACCAAGCGTGCTAAGAGTCGGTCTGCCTCCGCCTCGCCAAAAATTTCGATCAAGGTATCTGCGGCATGGGTGTTCAGTTGATCCAACACAACACCAATGATCGGAACGCAGTTTGACTTTCCATTTCTTGGACATGCGCCAAGAATACTGGACAAAATTAAATAGTCAAACTACTACTTGGTTCCATCAATCTCGTAAGCCGTTATGGCCCCAGTTTGCGTGTTCACGCGCGGGATGATATAATAAGCCAGGAGGATGGGAATGGCCGAGGTCATCTTCAAATGAAATGGAGCAATTGGAGCATCATAGTCGTACTGATCCTCGCCAACTATTTGGTCTTCAGCACGTTGGCGGTTTTGGTATTCCCCACGCAGCCACTCACTCCGCCCACCCACATCGTTGAGCCGACATTCACGCCGGGCGCGAAGCAATTGCAGCGCGTCGGCACGCTCACGTACGATTTCCTCACCCCCAGCCCTACGGCAACCGCGCCCCTTACGAGCACGCTCACGCCGGCATCGCCGACGCGCGAGCCCTAGTAGTGCATCCACATGACACCTGCCACCTGCCCCGCGCCGTTCGCGGGGTGCGCGGGCGGTGCCCCCAACCTCCATTCTTAGAGGGTAGAGGTTGGGGGCGGTGCCAGGGAAGTGCGTAGTGAATACGCGGTTTCAAGCGCCATGGGTCGATGTTTCCGCGTGGGGCTGCGCGAAGCGTGCAACTTTTTCCTGTGGCTGCACTAGCGCGATCGCCGCCTCAACAGCAGTGCACCAATCGCCAGAAAGACAAAACTGGCAGCGATGGAAGTCGATCCGCCGGCGACCGCGAGCGCCCGCGCGTCGATGGTCGATGCAGCGGGTGCCGGTGCAGGCGTCGGGCGCATGAACACGCGCGGCGTTGGCGTGGCGGGAACGCGTGCAGTCGGCGAGACGACGCGCGCGGACGCGGTCGGCGCGCGACTCGGCGTATTCGATCGCGCGGCGGTTGGCGTGCGGGTCGATGTCGCGCGCGGCGGCGCGGACGCGATCACGATGTCAGCTGGGGTACGCGGCAGAACCACCAGCGCACCCTGAGCACGCCCCACGAGACCAATCACGCGAACCGACTGCCCGATCGCAAGAGATGGCAGTCGAATGCCTGTGTTCGGATCGATGGAAACGAGCGCGTTGCCGCTGTTGTCATTCACGACCAAGTCCCCTTGCCCGATGCTCTTCACGGCACCGGCGATTTGAACCAACAACCCCTCACTATTTCCGTTGATCTTGCCCGTGGCGCGCTGGATGGGCGCGACGGGTTCGCACACTCCGCGCACGTCGATGGTCTTGGTATCTTCGATTTCGATCAGGCGTTCCGCGTCGATCAACCGGGTGCGCCCGCGCAGAACCACATGAGCATTGACGCGCAGAGGTGGAAAATCTCCGTTCTGAGATCGAAGATAGACTTTGATGCCAGCGGTTTGATCCTGGACGTACATAAAGCGATCGCCAAAGACGCCCGGCGCGGCGGTGACACACGCGTCCAATTCAACCATCGCGTCGAGCAGTGCGACTCTCGCCTTGGCAACCGTGACGCGTCCCAAATCCCACCGCTTGGCAGGCGGATCGATGGGCGTCCCATCTGTCCAGATCGGCGCGCTGTACGCCCGGTCACCATCGATTTGAGTCACGCGCACAAAATAGTAATGCGACGAACTGCCTTTGACCCGATCCGTCCACGCGGCTGCATTGGTGTACTGTTGAGAAAGCACGACCTTGCCGTTGTCGAACAAATCAAGCCACCACAACTCGCCGTCCGGGTCAGTCACCGTGACGGTGAAATTGATCGTCTGCTCCGCGCGGATGGTCGATCCCATCCACGCGCCGTTGGCTTGCAGCGTCACCGCGAGGTTCGAGTCTTCCGTCGCGAACACGCGCCGCGCGCGCAGCGCCTCGATGACATTCGCCGGGGTCAGCGCTGGCGCGAGGATGCCGACGCGATGTGACGAATCGCTGCCCCAGCTCAGGTCGTGATTGTCCGAGTCGTTCGTCGGCGCGATATGCCAGCCGCGATTCAGCGCGGCGATGTACATCGATTCGAAGCTGTCGTAGACCGCGTGCGCGTTGTTGCCGACTTCTTGCAACGCCATCACGTTCACGCCAGTCGCGTGGAATGCCATATTCTTGAAATCGCCGCCGCGGTCCCACACCGGATGATTGAACTGCGCAAACGCGTTCGGCTGCGAACCAAGCCACGCGTAGAGTTTCGAAAGCGAATCATAGTTCGGATCGGTGTGCGTCACCCATGTGTTGGTGTTGAACGCGTTGACGTGTCCATCCGGACTGGTGAACTCGAACGCGCGCAGCGCGACGAACGCGTGGTCGACCGTCGCGGCGCGCGCCGCGCTGCCGATCTCGTCCCACTCGGCTTGAGTGAGCCAGGAATCGTGTTCGGTGAGGGCGAAAAAGTGCAAACCGGCGGCGCGCGCCGTGGCATACGCCATACGCGGCGGACCGCTTCCGTCCGATACAGTCGAGTGCGCGTGCAGGTCGCCCCAATACGCGAACATGCCGTCCGGCATTTTCACGCCGGGAACCGGCGCGGGTGCAGCCGGCGGAGTCACACGCGCACCCGGATCCGGCGCGCCGCGCAGAAAATCGAACGTCATGTGGTTGGTGTCTTGCACGCCATACCGCTGGAGCGACAGTGGCGCGTTGGCGTCCGCATCGCCGGCGAGACCGACCGCGGCAAAGTTGCCGCTGCCCCACGCGACCGCATCGACCAATTCATCACTTGGACCGAGCAGCAGCACTTCATCGCCAGAATTCGACAGCGCGAGCGAGCCGCTCGCCCACGCGGTGTACTTGGCGAGATTCGGCACACTGAGCGTGTCGGTGAGACCGCTGCCGTTAGTCACGAGTTCGCATGCGGGATCGAAGCCGAAGCGCGCGCGGAATTGCGCGGCGTTTTTCGCGACGATGAGGACCGTGTTCGGCGCGAGATTCGTGCCGGCGGGAAAAGCGTACATTCCTTCGCCGCTGCCTTTCGTCTCTTCGTCACCGATCTTGTAGCCGGTCAGGTCAACCGTGTGCGTCAACGGATTCGTGATTTCGATGAACTCGTCCCCTTCATCGATTTGTGTTCCGTCGAAGAGAACTTCGGTGATGAGGAGTTTTTCCGCGGGCGCTGGCGTCGCGGTCGGGGTCGATGTCGGAGTCGGCGAAGGAGTGTCCGTCGGAGTCTTCGTCGATGTGGCGGTCGGTGTGGACGATGGTGTGAAGGTTGGAGTGGGCGCAGGATCGAGCGTGAACGAAAGATCGTCAAAGAACGCGGTGGCGGGCGCCGCCCCGACCGGATCGAGCGATGCGCGGATTCGCGCGCAAAAAGCCGACGGCGGCGCGGTCCGGGCAGTGGCGGTCAGCGGCTGATAGGAACCGATCGTGGTGATCGCAGTTGAATCCGTGGTAGAGATTTGGCTGCCGGAACAATCGGCAGTGCTATACCAGGCGACGCGCAGATAGATTCTCTGGACGTTCGAGTCCGCGATGTAGCCATAGCCGGAGAAACTATAATTACTGCCCGGGTGAATGCCTGCAACAGTTTGCGAGATGAATTTGATCGATGTGCTGTTGCTTGTCAGCGCTGCAGCGTAAGACCCGGCATAGACCGTCGTCGTGACCACACTGAACGTGGCGGTTGAAAAGTTGACGCTCCACCCCGTCGTCCCGCCTTCAAAGCCGGGATTCGTCAGAAGATTGGTCGCGGCAATGACGCGCGGTGCGCTAAACCAAAGAGACGCCGTTGCCAGCGTCCCCGCCACCAGGACCAAGAGCACAAACCACCGGAATAACAAAAGACGGTCTGCCATCGACCCGTCCTCCCAGCCATTGGACTGTGTTCCTGCTGCCGGCGGACGCGCCCAGGTAACCGTCTCGCCAAATTTCTAACGCCAGTATATCAAATTCTCGGACTCGAGTCAAAAGTTCCCATCTTCGCGACACGCTCGATCCCTGCGAGCAGCGCGTCTTCTTCCGCCGCGAGCACCGTGCGCGGATCGAACACCACGCGTCCTTCTTCGATGCGCGCGATAATCGGTGGCGCGTTCGTACGCAGCCGCGCCACGAATTCGTCCGGCGACGCAATCGCCAGCGCGACCGCACGCGTCGGCAGCGTTTCGCCCGGCAGCGAGCCGCCGCCTACCGTCGATGCCGCGTCGATCACCGCCGCCTCGAGTTTCGCCGCGTGTAATCGCTCGGTCCATTTCATCGCGCGCGCGTTCAACTCGTCCGGTTTCGCCGCGATCATCGACCAGACCGGGATTTTTTTCGTCGCTTCGTTCTTCAGGTAATGCAGCAGCGTTTGCTGCACGCCCGCCAGCGTCACCTTGTCGACGCGGAGCGCGCGCGTCAGCGGGTGCTTTTTCAGCGCGCCAATCGCACTCTTTTTCCCGATGATGATGCCGGCTTGCGGACCGCCCAGTAGTTTGTCGCCGCTGAACGACACCAGGTCGGCGCCCGCCGCGAGCGATTCCTGCGGCATCGGCTCGTGCGCCAGTCCGTACGCGCTCGTGTCGAGCAGCGCGCCGCTGCCGAGATCATCGACGCAGAACAAACCCTTGCCGTGCGCGAGCGCGGCGAGTTCTTCGAGCGTCGCTTCGTGCGTAAAGCCGATGACTTTGAAATTCGACGCATGCACGTGCAAGAGGAGTGTCGTCGCGTCCGTGACCGCGCGCGCGTAATCGTCGATGTACGTGCGGTTCGTCGTGCCGACTTCAACGAGCGTCGCGCCGGACTGCTGCATCACTTCGGGAATGCGAAAGCCGCCGCCAATCTCGACGAGTTGCCCACGCGAGACAATCGCTTCTTTCCCGCGCGCGAACGCGGCGAGGACGAGCATCACCGCCGCGGCGTTGTTGTTGACGACCAGCGCGGCTTCGGCGCCAGTCAATCGCGTGATGATCGATTCCGCGTGGACATGGCGCGAGCCGCGCGCGCCGGCGTCCAAATCGTACTCCAGGTTCGAATAGCCCTGCGCGGCGATCCGCATCGCGGACAGCGTGTCTTCGGACAACGGCGCGCGACCCAGGTTCGTGTGAATGATGACGCCCGTCGCGTTGATGACCGGCACGAGCGATGGGCGCACCGCGCGTTCGACGCGTTCGCGAATGTCGTCGATGAGGAGCGCGGGCATCGGCGCATCCGCACCGGCGAGAATGCTTTGGCGCGCCGCGTCAATCGCCTCGCGGCACGCCTCAACGATGATCGCGTGACCATAGCGGTGCTCGAGGTCGCGCAGGGTGTGATCTTGCAGCAGCGCGTCGACGGAGGGAAGGTTACGGAGTTGAGGTTGGCTCATCGGTCACATTTTATCGCGGAACGCGCGCCGGGTCAAAGCGCCCGCGCCGGACTTGCCCCACGGATTATTTTGTATTCTCGATCAAATATCTTCGCGCCGCCTCCGCCAGCAGCGCCGCGCCGGTCGGGATCGCCGATTCGTCGATGTCGAAATTTGGGTTGTGATGCGGACGATGTACAGCGTCCTTCTTCGCTCCGACGTTGAAAAAGACGCCCGGCTTGGCACGCGCCATGAAACTGAAATCCTCCGCGCCCATGTGCATGTCTGCCGCGTGCACGTGTTCCGCGCCCATGAGATCGCTTGCCATCACGCGGACAAACTCTGCCATCTTTGGATCGTTCACCGTCGTTGGATACCCGCGCAGAATCGATAACTTGTAATCCCCGCCGAGCGCGCGTGCGATAGCGAAGGCGTTCTCCAAATCCGCGTGCAATTGATCGCGTACCTCCGCCTCGAAACTGCGGATCGTGCCAACCAGGTGCACCGATTCCGGAATAATGTTCGAGGCGGTGCCGGCGTGAATCACCGTCACCGAAATCACGCCTTGCTTTGTCGGATTGATCCGCCGCGAGACGATGCCGTGGATCGCGTTGATGACCTGTGCGGCAAGCCACACCGGATCGAGCGCTTCGTGCGGATACGCGCCGTGCCCGCCGCGCCCGATCACGTCGCCCTCGAACGTGTCGACCGCTGCCATGAACGGACCCGGGCGCACGTACGCCTCATTCGCCGGCAATGTGCTGATGACGTGCAAGCCGACCACCGCGTCCACATCGTCCAGCGCGCCCTCCTCGACCATCAACTCGCCGCCGCTCTTGCCATCCGGTCCGAAATTTTCCTCCGCCGGCTGGAACAGCAATTTCACCGTCCCCTTCAACTTGCCCGCCGCAAAATCTTCACTGAGCAGCATCGCCGCGCCGAGCAGGCACGCGGTGTGCGCGTCGTGACCGCACGCATGCATCACGCCGGCGTTCTGCGACTTGAATTCCAAATCGGTGGCTTCGAGGATTGGCAGCGCGTCCATGTCCGCGCGCAGCGCAAGCCGCGGCTCGCCTTCGCCGAGGTACGCCACGACGCCGGTACGCGCGACGCCGGTCTCGTACTCGATGTGCAGATCGTGCAGCGTTTCCGCGACGCGCTGCGCGGTGCGCACCTCCTGGAACGAGAGTTCGGGGTGCGCGTGGAGATCGCGGCGGATTGCGATCAACGTGTCTTTCAGCGCTTGCGCGCGATCGAGATAGGTCATGAGCCTCCTTGTGTCCGTGCGTTCAGCCACGCTAACACCGCTTCTAGCGCGCCGCCGCCGATCGCGAGCGACTTGTCGCTGATCGTAAAGCAATGCTCACGTTTCGCGCGCGGGTCCACGTCGCCGATTTTCGCGCCGGCGCGCACGACCAGCCCGTCGTGCGCCAAGCCGCGCAGAACTCCACTGATCGACGCACACACTTCACCATTGCCCACTCGCGCGAGCGCTTCGCCGGCAATCACCGAATCACCAATTTTCCTCACCGCTCTTACTTCGCCATCGCACGGCGCGCGCAGTACGCGTCCGGCGCTCTCACCGGCGATCTCGCCCGGCACGCCGCTGTTCGGCTCTGCCGCGCGATCCCACCACACACGCCCCAGGTTGTGCCCGCGCTGCGTCTCGATCAC
>Ga0272448_1006871_pt1 | contig 12163 bp, 17 predicted proteins | sample YNPCB0191_FD_202220 | JGI IMG/M metagenome (GOLD analysis project Ga0272448, IMG submission 202220) | Hot spring sediment microbial communities from Yellowstone National Park, WY, United States - YNP-CB-019-1 | ecosystem: Environmental > Aquatic > Thermal springs > Hot (42-90C) > Sediment... | reverse complement strand
ACCGTGCGACTATCGGTGATTTTATGTCAACCTCTCCGCCCTGGCCTCTGGATATTTTCCAGTGGCCCGGCGGGAGCGTTGAGACGCACCCCGGTCCGCACGCCGCACCCCGGTACTGGTGACCAATACTGTCACCGGTCTCTGGATTTTTCCGGTACTCCCCTATTTCTTGCTTGACAATTTATTGTAAATCTGGTATAATTTATCCAGCAGGCTCTCGCGGTCTCTCCCCGATTTGCCCTATGGCCTCAAATCAGGGGGAGTAGAGGGGGTATGGGGTCTAAGGGACCCTTCAGAATGAACACTCTAAACAGGGCCATAAGAAGGAGAAAGTAAGATGTCTAAGCTTACCCCACAGGAATTCAGGGAGAAGCAGGCGCGGCGATTGAAGGGTGCTGTTGAGGATATCCGGGCTGGAGTTGAAAAGGTTACAACAGCACCGACTGTGCAGGCGGCGGCTAAGCAGGATAAGATGGTGCAAAACCTTCAGGCGGCTGTCCAATCAGGCAAGTGGGCCAGTCGGCTTAAGAAGGTATCCCTTGAGGAATGGAAGGCGGCTACCGCCAATAAGGGGATCCCACGGATTGCTGCGGGCATTGATGGAGCTGCTGCGAAGGTTGAGGATTTTGCTTCACAGCTACTGCCCTATGAGGATCAGGTACTGGCTCAGCTTAAAAACATGCCCGATCTGACCCTTGAGGACTCCATCAGCCGGGCGACAACCTGGATCAGGCAGATGGCCAAGTTCCAGAAGAAATGAGCCCGGAGGGTCCGGGGAAAGGACGGTTAAGTAAGATGTTGCACAGATTGACCTACCTGGAGAATCGGCGCACTCTGGGTGATAGTGGGACCCTTGTAACGGATATCAATGTCAGGGACCCCATGACGGCGCTATGGGTGGAACTGCGTGCGACTAACGGGGCTACCTCTAATGTGGCGAACCTTGCGGCTGACTGCCTGACTAAAATTGAGGTGATTGACGGGGGACATACGGTGATCTCGCTTAACGGCTATGAGGCTTATGCACTGGCCGGATATCTGAATGCCCGGCTCCCTTCGTGCATCTTCGATGAAACGGGCGGCAACGTCCAGTCCATTGCGTTCCCCATTCAGTTTGGACGATGGATCGGGGATTCCACCTTCGCCTTTGATCCCACAAAGTACACGATGCCGCAGGTGAGGGTGCAATGGAATCTGGCCGCAGTTCGCGCTGTATCGGCTACAGCCTTCCTTACGGGCAGTGCCACACTGACCCTTCTGGCGGAGCTCATGGAGGGAGGCTCAGCACCGGTAGGCGTGCTTAACGCAAAAGAGTTCTATACCTTCACCACACAGGGTTCCGGGGTTGAGTACGTTGATCTGCCCCGTGACTACAACCTCTGTGGCTTCATGCTGCGGGCACATAAGGATGGTGTGGGATGGTATAGCATCATCAGCAACGTGAAGCTCAACGCCGATCAGGGCAAATATGTCCCCATTGACCTGCGGGGCACAGATTACCTGCGGGAAATGATGAAGGATAGCAATCGGTTCGTATACCCGCATGTCTATCAGCTTAAGGATCAGGATACACTTTACTCCGTGTTGAAGTACGATGAGTTCGTCGAGCTCAATCCTACTGATTCACTGGTGATCGCAGGGTATACGGGCGCGGGTGTTGGCTGTGGTCCAGTTGGGGTCACGAGAGGGGGTAGCTCCTACGCGACTCGTACTCTGACGCGGGCGATTATCGAAGGCTCACTCCCCTTTGCCTGTGCGTGGACCCCATTGGGCGATCTGACGGACCCGAACGACTGGTTCCCTGCACCCTCATTTCGTTCGCTGCGTCTGGAGCTTACGCAGGGCACAAGTGGGGCTACTGCAGCGGTTGTAACCCGGCAAGCGGAAAGTTACTGAGCTCACGCGGGCTTTAGCCATCACGGAGGCTCCCTCTAATAACCGGGGGCCTTTAACCATTTAGGGGAGCCATAGGACATGAAACAACCCTTTGCTAGCCGTTTTGTGGTTGTGTGCACTAATGAGACGTTACAGGATGTAGTGGGGGATCGTGTGCAGCCTTCAATCATGCGATGCTTCGATCGCCTTGTGTGCCGGGACGCTAATAAGGACAATGTGGCGATGCGGCTAGGGTTTAAGCAGGGCGATTCGATTATCTGGTATGCGGGCGCACAGACCTTAGGGGCCGGGGAACCCTGTGTGGGATGGGGAAAAGTGTGGCTCCCCGGTGACTGGGTACCTTTTGCTCGTTTTGAAGGAGCCGCTAAGGGGGACAAGCTCGAGCTCTATACCTTTGGCTACACGACTGAATCGCCCGATTGAAAGGGGATACATTTGGATGATCTATCAGACGGAAATGGTCATACCTCAGAACACGCCACAACAGGACCCGGTTATCTCCATCCTTGACTGTGCTGCGGGGGTTGTGACGCAGGTATGGGTACGGTGGAGATGGGGTGCGGGAAATCTCGCAGGGGTACGCATACGGCGTGAGGGGGTTGCAATCTGGCCCTATAATATGGATGGATGGTTCAACAGTTCGTCCCTGGAAACTACCTGGAATGAATATTACGTGTTGGATGCTGAACCCTATAGCTTTACGATCGAAGGCTATAATGAGGATGATACATTTCCACACACAGTCACGGTTATGTTGAACCTTCAGCGTCCCACAATCAATGATAATCTGGTGCAATTTTTACAGTACGTGATTAAGGGGATGTGATATGGCTACGCTGCAGGGCGATGTGTTGGGAGCCTTGATTACGATCTTAGGCTATGATGGAACCAATTTCAGGGCTGTTCGTATTGACACAGACGGCCATTTACAGATCGATGGGCTCAGTCTGGCCTTGCCAACAGGGGCGGCGACTGAGGCTACTCTGGGGTCTGTTAAGGACAGGATTGGGGATATTTCCTCCCCTACGGCGGGCAGTGTTAACTATCAGCTTAAACAGATTTACGATATCATCCGGCTGAATAATATTTCACTCTATGCTTCGCAGTATGGAGAGCAGATCACGGCGTCCGGGGATAGCGGAGATATCACAGCCTATGGCACAGCCGTCCCTGCGGGTAAGCTGCTTGTGGTCACGAACTTCTTTGCTACCCTGTCCGCAGGGAGTGCGGCGCGGTTGCAGCTTAATTACATGTTAGGCGTTGTGAACTATGTTTTGCGGAGGTTAGTGTCGCCAACAACCAATGCTCCGTTAGACTGGCAAGGACAGCTTGTCTTGAAAGAGGGGGATAAAGTGCGGGCAGTGGCTAATACGGTAACTACTGGGACCACACTTACTGGCCATATATCTGGTTATTTTGTGAATGCCGCGTGATGGCACAGGACGGTGAAGGCTATGGCAAGGGGTGCACCCGATAACAGCGATATCGTCAAGCAGGGCGCGGTATATCGTCTCGATGATATGGCTGAGCTTGCGGCCCGACTGGGGTCAATTTGTAACTATAACCGATTTGGCGATGTTATCTTCATGGAGGACTTTGAGAGGGGGGCCGCCAAGTGGGTTTTTACGCAGTATGGCACAGGGACGACTATCTCTATCTCGAGCGATAATGCACTATCTGGCAACCAGTGTATTTTGTTGCATGCAGCAGCAGGACTGGCCAATCAAGCTATTATCACTAAAGCTTTGGCACTGCCGATATCCACAAGACTGGGTTTTTCCTTTGCCTTTAATCTGGGAGCCAATTTTGTGTATATGGGGTCCTATGTTAAATATTACACGGGGACCCGACTTTACCAGTTTGAGATCGATTATGACTGGGCAACAGGATATTTTAAGTATTATACTGTGGGGAAGGTAATGCAAAACTTCCTCTACGCAGGGCAATTATCCAAAGACAAGAAGCTGTTTCATATTGCCAAGATGACCTTTAACGCTGAAACAGGGGATTACAACACTCTATTTATTGACAATATTTCGGCTGACATGTCCAAGTTTAATTGTGGTTATGTGTCAGATAACACTAACCCACACTTGGAATTGTTGATTGGTTCAATAGCTCTGTCTACTTCGGCCAGTGATATTTACATAGATGATGTGATTCTTACCCAAAATGAGTTTTTAATCTAGCCTTGAAAGGAGCTAAAGGGATGAACAGGTTTTGGGAGTTGCTCGAGGAATCGGTCATTGTCTCCGGGCTCATCGCACTTAGCTGTGTGGGGTGCGTGATTTACCTGTGCGTCATGGGCATGCCGATTCCAGACATTCTGGTGAATGTCACGATGATTGTGGTAGGATTCTTCTTTGGTGGGAAAGTCCAACAGGCCAACAACAAACTGGCCGCTAAGCTAAGGGAGTAAAGGGCCATGACGAACAAAGAATCGCCGCCGATCATGAAGCGGGTGCTAATCAGGGTCACACTGCCGCAGGTTGATATCAATCAAGTGCCCGCCATTCAGTCGGCCATCGAGAATGCTGTCAAGGATCAAGCCGGGTTTGACGTTGAGGTAACGATCCTTGCCCCAATGCCTGTACGGTGAGGTAAGATCGGCTGTGGGGACTGGGCTTTTCATCCCCTTTCCCCAGTCCCCACAGCCGACTCAAGGGGGATAAATATGTCCATTCCAAAGCCTGTTTTTGGGCCGGGGAGTGTATGGCGAGATATAAGCGACTGGTTCGATGATGCCGGGGATGCCCTTGAGGGTGCAGGGGATAAACTGTCCTCAATACCTGTCATTGGATGGGGCATCCACGTTTATTTTTATAATGCTGCAACCGTTTTGTATTGGATTCGGGATGCATTTCGTACCGTCGATAGCATCGTCTATGAAATCCAGACATTTGCCCGAGAACTGCAGCAATTCAATGGGGTCATTCCACTTATCAGCAAGGTGTGGACCCAATTCAACGATATACGCAATTATCCGATAAGATGGGTCAACGATCGGATTGCTGAGCTGTCGAGCGATCTTGCCCGGATCATCAAGGACCCTGTGGGATTTGTGCGTGATCGGGTCCGGGATGTCAGCAATGATCTGGGTAAGATTATCGTTGCTCCTGCTGATTGGGTGCGTGATAAGATCACGGAGATTTTCTCTGAGCTTCCCAAGATAAATCAGAACTTTCTAGGCTATCTACGAGATATCATTAAGAGTCATATACCGGCTTTAGGGGGGCTTTTTGATGATGTAAACTATTGGGTGAAGGAGAGAATAAGTATTGCACTGGGTGTGCCCATTAGTTTCTTTGAGGACCCATGGGGAGGTTTTACGCAGCATCTTTTGAATCAAGTGGAGAACTATTTTGACCGATACAGGCCGCAGATTTATCGCATGGGTGAGTATATCCTGTATCGACTGTGGGAGGGTAAGTAGCTATGGCGCTCGTTATAGAGGGCAAGAATGAGAGTAAGATTACGGTCAATGAGCCCAAACGGGAGAATTTCCCTTCAAACTTGGGCGGGGCCGTTGAATATACATTAACACATACTATCTATAAAGTGCTCGAAATTTTTGGCGGGTACTTGGGAGCTTTTGCGTCTGGCTTCTTAATTCAGTTCCTTGAACGGCTTGAACCAAACCTTATTACCCATGCTGAGCCTTTACTGGACTTGATCCTTGACCAAAAAGAGTTGGAGCCGCACTTGAGGAAGTTTTTCGAGCAACTTAAGAAACCTCCCGATGAAGCCGCAGCAGCTATCCTTGCGGGCTTAGCGGGAACTGCAGGAGGAACCGTAGTTTCTTCTGTCGTAGGATCACTTCTCTGGCCCGTGACGTCATGGATTAACGGAAAAACTTCTCCGGCCCGCCCATCACCGGGTGAGGCATGGGCCATGTATTTTAGAGGGGCCATCGATGAACCCACGAGGGAAGACTGGCTGAAGGATGTAGGGTACTCTGCTCCTATGCAAGCGGCTTACGGGGAGCTTGCAAAAACCCGGCTTGATCTGGGAGGGTACGCTGCGGCTGTAGCTCAGGGTAAGGCTAAGCAGGCTGCCTATCTCGATGAGACCCGCAAGCGGGGCATGCCAGATACTGAGGCTTTGCTTCTGGTTGAACTGCAGCGTAAATATCTCGGGGCCAATGATCTCTTGCAAGCGTACCTCAGAGGTGAGGTAACATGGCAAAAAGTTGTACAGGACTTGCGGGCGGGAGGCCTGAGTGAAGATGATATCAACCTCCTCTTGAAATTAACTAACGTTATTCCCCCTATTTCAGACCTTATCCGCATGGCCGTAAGGGAGGCTTTTTCGGAGCAGGTTGTCGCACGGTTTGGCTACGATCAGGATTTTCCAGGGGATGTAGTCCCTTTCGCCAAGAAGCAGGGACTTTCAGAAGACTGGGTTAAAAGGTATTGGCGGGCGCACTGGGAACTGCCCTCCCCTACACAGGGATACGAAATGCTGCACCGTGGACTGATATCTAAGGATGATCTGGAGCTCCTGCTGCGCACCGCCGACTATGCACCCTACTGGCGCGATAAGCTTATCGGGATCAGCTATTCCCCATATACCCGCGTGGATGTGCGGCGAATGTACGGGATGAAGATACTGAACCGCGATCAGGTTAAGCGCGCCTATATGGATTTGGGCTACGATGAGGAAAAGGCAGATAAACTGGCCGAATATACGATCAGATACGAAGATGAGAACGGGGCATCTAAGAAACAAGAGGTACATGATCTGACCCAATCCGCAATTATCTCCGCCTACAAGAAGGGGATAATATCCAGACAAGAAGCGAATGACCACATCAAGGCTCTTGGCTATGAGCCAGAGGATATACAGCTACTGCTGGATATCGCTGACGCGCAGCTTGCCGTCGATCGCAAACCCGACTGGCAACCCGAATATCTCCGGGATATGATCTCTATCGTTGAACAAAGCTACATCAAAGCTCTGATTGGGGATGCTGAGGCACGAGCAATGTTCAGCAGTCTGGGACTCGGGGACCCGGAGATACAGTATCGACTGGATAGCCTGCAACATGCCAAAGCTTCCAAAGAACAGGACCGTGTATTGGACATGATCGGCGATGCCTACATCAATGGCTCCATATCCCACCTTGATGCCGTCAACTTAATCGGACAACAGGGCATCCCCGCAAGCATGCAGACAGAGCTATTTAAGAATTGGGATACAGTTAAATCCCTGCGATCAAAGAAGCTATCAGAAGCTCAGTACAGTGATCTGTGGGATGCAGGGATCATCGATGATGCCCAATATCTCGAGGAGCTTCGGGGTCTGGGGTATTCGGAGAAGGATGTGTCCCTGCTGTACAGCTTAAGGAAGTTCCAACAGACTGGAGGGGCGGCCCCTAAACCCAGTGAAAAGAGCCTGTCGCTCTCACAGTATACCAAAGCATTGCAATCTGGGTTGATGACCAAAGAACAGTTCATTGCCCAGTTAACGAAGATGGGATATTCCCCACAGGATATAGATATTCTGTTCTATTTCGCCACAAAGACGAAGTGAAGGAGGGATCAACTATGGCAGACCCTAAACAGACCCTGAACAAACTGATAAGCAGCTATGTAACCTTCATGACACTGGGCAATCAACCCCTACCCACTAAGAAGGTACCGAAGGAGACGTCAAGCCGTGAGCAAACTGGAGAAACAACAACGCCGCCTAAACCAGAATCCGCTATCCCTCAGACAAAGGGTTAGCCGGGCGAGGGCCTTCAATAAATATATGGCTGACTTGTGTGCTGCAATTCGACACGCCAAAGAGATAGCGCGGGGCGGACGATAGCGCGTAAAATTTAAGGTTTGGGACGGCCAAAAACCATTGACATACTAATGAAATTGGTAGTACAATAGAAGAAAACTAAAAGCTCTGGGAAAATCCGAAGAAAGGGGAAATAAGATGTCCAGGGTTAAGCGAATCAAATTCCTGTTGAAGTACACCGATCCGCACACAGGAGTTGTCTACACACAGTCTCCAGAGGAGTCGATGGACGATTTCGAAGACAGGGTATTCGCTCTGACTATCGTTGAACCCCTTATGGCTGAACTGGGCTGTAGTTTCGAAGAACTGCACAAATATCCCGAATACTATGCAGCTATGATGCGCTTTAACCACACACCCTTCCGTGCAGTTACAGAAGAATAAGACCGGTCCGTTCAGCCGGAGAGGTTTAGGGGGAACCGTAAGCGAATAGGGTCCAAACAGCATCCGGGGTCAGCAACGGTTCCCCCGCCAATATTAAAATATAGAAGCATTACCGTGTGTTCATGGCCCCACAGGATCGCAGGAACGAGAGGATCAGTAAACTTTATGGGGCCCAACTAGAGCTATAGTTTGGGCCAGTTAACCGGCTTCAGGGCCGGAGAGAAAGGGGATCAATATGTCACGCCTTACTGAGTATGGGACCCTCGATCGGACCCAGACCACAGAAGCACTGGATGATGTTCTCGGTCTGGAGCTATCGATCACAAGCGCCGAATTGCGTGAAGGCAACTATGGTGAGTACATCACCTTCGACGCCGTGGATACGCGGGGCAGAACCCACACCGTTTCTACCGGGGCCTTTTTGGTTGTTGATGCACTGAGGGATGTCATTCAAAAACAGGCATTCCCTGTGGAGGCGCGCTTTGTGAAACGGGGCCGAACCTACCGCTTCGAATAACCCTGCTGTAGTTCAATAAGGGGCAAGGGGAATAGCATCCCTTGCCCCTATTTAAATCGTGTGTAAAAGGAGGACGTGCGCCATGTGGTGCAAGAACTGCGGAAAGATCGATAGAGGACTGGTCTGTAACCCTAAGCGCCGAGAGCCTGATAAACGTAAAATTATCTGCCCCTACTGTAAAATTGCTATCGGTGAATGGATTAGCGGAGATCCCAGAGGACACAGCAAATGGTACTTCAGCCAAAGGGACTTTGAGGACAACATGGCCAGAGCAGAGAAGAGGAACCATGACGGCAATATGGGGCTCATTGATCGTCTGGCCCACAAGATATTTCATTGACAAACGCAAAGGGGATCACTGCTTCAATACACTCATAAAACCCCGAAAGGACCTGCAGGGTAAGCCACTACAATCAAATGGCCAATCTTGTTGCAGGGTTATCCCAGTAGTGAAAATTGAAAGGAGGATACTATGCCACAGACTCGCCGTGATTTTATGAAACGCACTTTGGGACAGGCCCATAACCATCTAGAGTCAGCCGCAGAGGATATCATCACCCTTGAACAACAGTTCAGGCCCGCACACCCTGATCTGGCTGATCTTCTCGGGCTGATGTTGACCGGAATTGACACGATCATGGGACTTATGGACACCTTTGCGGATCGCGCATGGGGATATCACCCCGACAATTACAATGTGTGGAGACAATCTGGAGATAAAGGGCTTAAATCGGCTAAATATGAAAAGGGTGTAACAAGGGATAATGGCTAAGACAATAGCTAACCCTTGATATATCGGCAACAATCTGCCCCATCAGGAGGGTTGCAATGCCCGAACGATATACAACCTCAATGGCTGTGGCATGGGAATATGTCCTGAACGCAACGCAACGGGGACTGACCGCCACAGCCGGGCTCAATGAATATCGGGCCGGGGGCGGGAAGATCAGAACCTCAGACTGGTATTACCTTTATCGCGGGGCTCAGGATAGCGCCTACGCGCAGGAGCTTTCGGCCCGGCTCCCGGATTACCTCTACATCGACCGGGGCGCCTACATGTGGACCCCGGTCCCCTATCAGGAAGACTATGTGGCCAAAGTAAAGGTTACCGCATGGGATTCGGAAGGGAATGTCTATCCCTCCTTCTGGCGAACTGTGGAACGCTCAAGCAATACAACACGTGCCCAATGGAAAATAGATATCGCAGACTACGTTGAACATGATAGAAGTATACCAGACTTAACAGACGTGTATATTGAAGAGATACAGTTTTTCACTCATGAGCCATGGGGGACCGGAGCCCCAGAAGGATAGGACATGTCCCATGCATTCCATCATACACTGAAAACCAATAAACGAAGCGAACGGCCCTCCCTGTTGATATTCTACGATGTGGAGTCCCACTACCCTGCAGGGGTAAAGGGCGAACAGCCCTTTACCCCCTTCCTATGGACGGCAATTTTCAAGCAAGAACAGGGAAAGGGCCGTCAAGCAACAAGAATAGAGACCCATGGCTCAACCCCCAAAGAGCTATGGGACTTTGTAGAAAGTAAGACATATTCCCGTCGAACCCTCTATATGATGAGCCATCACCTTGAGCCCGACTTCTTTACGATGAATGGGATCAGCGAATTGACGCAACGTGGATGGGCACTCAACAAGTTTATACAGAACAACCGGGTAGTCATGTTCGTATTTAAGAAGGGGTACCGTAAGCTCATCGTGATGAATAGCGGCAACCTGTTCCCCGGCAGTATCGAGCACTGGGGAAAGCTGTTTGGGTTCCCAAAGCTGGATCAACCCCCACAGGAGGCGGGGATCGACGAATGGCTCCCCTATTGTATGCGGGACACCCAGATACTTGAAAAGATGTATGATACACTCATCGACTTCATGGATAAGCACAATACAGGAAATTTCAAAACAACTATCTCGGGGATCGCCAAAAGTGCCTTCACACACCGGTTTATGGACCATGAGATATGTATCCACGATGACCCAGACGTGATCGATCTGGAACGGGCCAGTTACCATGGCGGGCGCTGTCAGGCTCTGCAACCAGGCATCTACACGGGACAGACCATCTATCAGCTTGACGCTAACGGTATGTATGCATCCATCGAAATGGAAGAGGAGTTACCCTACAGGCTGCGTGGATATCTGACCAATACATCCCCTAAACAAATCGCACACCTTCTAAAAAGCTATGCGGTGATCGCAGAAGTGTCGCTCGACGTCAAAGAGCCCGCTTTCCCATCCATAGAAAAAGGAAAAGTCGTTTTCAGGACTGGCCCACAGACCCTCACCCTGACCACACCGGAGCTGAAATACTTAATTGAACGCGGATGGCCCTACACCGTGAAGCGGGCGGCTTACTATGACAGTGCCCCGATTTTCAAAAGGTACGCTGAATACTTCTACGACCTCAAGCGACAGTACAAGAGTGAGGGAAACCGGGCCATGGAATTGCTGTCCAAACAATTCCCCAATTCCCTCTATGGCAAGTTCGGCCAGAAGGGCCATCGGGATGTCATTGTAGGAAACTGCGATCCTGAGGTTATCAACTATGAGGAGGTTGTCAACATTGAAACGGGTAAAAGTTATGCGCTGTTCTATTACGGGGGGAAAATCCACAAAGTGTGGGAGGAGGGAAACGCCAGAGACAGCTTTGTTGCCATCGCCGCCCATGTGACCGCATACGGGAGAATGCGTCTGTGGCGATGGATGTTGCAGGCTGGATTAGAGAATGTCTATGCTGTGGCAACCGATTCCCTCAAGGTGAACCAGAAAGGGTATGAGCGACTGTTGCCCTTGATCGACCCCCTTAAACCCGGATGGCTGAAAGTTGAGGCTAAAGCCGATGACTTTATCTGCTATGCCCCTAACGATAGCTATTTCAACGGCAAATTAACCTGTAAGGGTGTCCCCAAAAGGGCAGAGGCTGCGGGCCCCGATTCATACTATGTCACTGTATGGCCCCATGCCAAGACATTGCTCAAGAATGGACAATTTGTGGGTTATCGGACCCGAGTAGTGAAGAAAACGCTGAGACGGGAGGAATTTCACAGAGCCATGGACCCTGACTGGAAGAGCCCGGATCAGAAAATGAGGGAGCAACGGATCACCGCCCATAAGCAACGTAAAGAGAACCCCCGGATATATGAGCTTTCCTCCCGGTTGTCCGCGCTACAAGAGACGCGAATCGTCGATCGCCATACGGTCTTCAAATATTGGGACTTCAAAAGGGGGGACTTCAAGAGAGCCCGCAACAGGCAAGGGATATTGGTCCCCATTGAGTATAGCGCGGCAGACGTAGACGCCACAGAACATGGGTTCGCAGACCTTGACTCGTTCCTGAAAGCCATACAGCAACAGGTAGCAATCTACCAACAGGCCAGACAGATAAGAGAAGAATTGCGGTACTGTTTGGCTGAATTAAACCCCAAAAGAGACAACAACAATCCCCTTTAATCAAGAGAGAAAAGGTCCGTTACTGGGACTGGAGACAGGACCCTGAGACAGGAGACCGGTGCGCCGCGCGACAGTCGGTTGACATAAAATCACCGATAGTCGCACGGT
>Ga0272448_1006870_pt1 | contig 12165 bp, 8 predicted proteins | sample YNPCB0191_FD_202220 | JGI IMG/M metagenome (GOLD analysis project Ga0272448, IMG submission 202220) | Hot spring sediment microbial communities from Yellowstone National Park, WY, United States - YNP-CB-019-1 | ecosystem: Environmental > Aquatic > Thermal springs > Hot (42-90C) > Sediment... | reverse complement strand
CGAATCCCTCTCCCGGCATTTGTCTATCAAGCAATTCCAGAATTTTAAATCTGACATAATCTTTCTCCTTCCTCTTTACTGGGACAATAGTGAGACAATTTCTCTTCCAACTTTTTCAATTCATCAAATATGTTTTTAATTGAGCATGAAAAATAACGTGACGAAATTTCAGGTAATTTATGACCCATCAAATACTCGAGAATCAAATAATCGCAACCAACAAGTTTCATCCTTGTATAGAAAGTCCTCCGCAAATCATGGAACCATATGTTTTTTATTCCTGCCTTTTCTCTTGCTTTCTGAAATTCATATATAAGTTTCCATTTACCAATAGGTTTCCCATCAGAATAAACAAAGAAATATTCACCCGGTAGATGAATATATTTTTCTACAATTTCTTTTAATTCTTTCCAGATCACCGGAAACTCTGTAATGGTAAAGTTTTTTTCTCTTTTTATTCTGAAAAATGTTATTTCCCCTTCCACTATAAAATTCTCTTTTTTAAGATTTAAAACTTCTCCTTCACGCAAACCAGTCAGAAGGACAAATTTTACAATATCCTTAACCACAGGATCATTTATATTTTTAAGTAAAATTTCTTCATCTGAGGCAGAAAGTATGATCGTCCTTTGGTTTTCAACTTTTATTTTTGGAATCTTTTCTACAGGGTTTTGGGTAACATAATTTTTTATATTCTTTAAATATTCAAAAAATCTGTTAAGATATCCACGATAATAATCAAGGGTTCTGGAAGAAATTTCAGGCCTTGTTTCTTTTATTTTTTCAAGTGTTTCCTGAATCTTTGAAGGTGTAATTTCATCAACTTTAATTTTCCCCAGATATGGAACAAGTGTTCTGTGGCATAATTCCTCATTTTTCCATGAACGTATTCCCTTTTTCTTCTGATGTTCCAGAAATTCTTTAGATGCATTTTCAAAATCTGGAATATTTTTAAAGGGAGAAAATTCAAATGTATTCCAGAACCTGTAAAGGATTTGAAATCCTATAAGTTCTGCAATCTTTTTATTTGTTGTTCTTGTTGACATTCTGAATCTATGATTTTTAACACAGATATCAACATAATAATAGGGGCTTTCAGGTCTTTTTCTGATTTTCATATGGACCTCCTTTTTCTGGAGGTCCTCAATGCTCCCTGCTGCCATAAATTTTTCCACCAAATTTTCAAAGATCAAATCACTCATTATTTTTATTTTAACATTTTCATATTTTTTGTTTAAGAACCACTTATCAGCATCTTCCTCACTTTCTTCCTTTCCTTTATCATTACTTATCCTCTTTCTTTTTCTTCCATTACTTCCTTTTCCTTTATTTTTACCTTTAAATTTAATTTTTACCAGATTATTTTGAGTGTTTTTTATACTTTCATTTTCTTTTACAATTTCTTCAAAAGTTTTATAATGCTTTGAAAATTGATAGAAAAACTCACTTAATTTTTTCTTTCCATACTTTTTCAATTTTGGATACTTTTTAATAAATTTATTTTTGATTTCTTTTGCAAGTCCAAGTTTCTCCAGTTCTTCAATAATTAACGCAGAATCCACACTTTTTGAACCGGGTTAAAGGTGTTGAAGAACTTGAACTGTGTTATCTAACCTTTTACAAATCGTATTATATAAATAAATTAATTTATCTTTTGCTTTTTGGGGAACAGGATATTCTTTTTTTGCCCATCTCTGAATTGTCCTTGAACTTACTCCAAATTCATAAGCCATTCTTTCCCAGGTCCAGCCAAAAGTTCTCTTAACCTTTTCAATCATTTCTTCTATTGTTAAAGTTTCAGGTAGTTTATTTACCATATTTAATATCATTCGTTCTGTAATTGGTGGGGTCTTCAATAACCAGTTTTTAATTGATTCATACCTATTACCATTTTCACCACTTTCTTTTGCCATTTTATATAGCAATTCAAATTTCTCCGGGAATTTAATTTCAAGATGTTTTAACATTTCAGTTCCTGAGATAACTGAAAATTTTGAAAACAGATCTGGAAAAAGTTCAGATAATCTGAATTTGATAATATCTTCTTTATCTTCATCGCTTAATTTCTCCTTTATAAAATTAAAATCTTTTAAATAAATTGCAAGCAGTTCATCAACAGGTACATTATAAAGAAATGAAAGTTTATATAAAATTTTTAAAGAAGGCAGAACAGAGCCATTTTCTATCATAGAAATGTATGAATGAGAAACTTTGCAAAACTTTGAAACCTCTGAAATTTTATATCCTGAATTCTGTCGCAAATTTTTCAAGTATAAGGAGATTGAACATACAAGATTATTGCTCACTCTATTCATATCTTTTCCTCCTCTTTGTCATTTTTTGTAAATTACAATTTAATTTTACCTTTTTTTTTAAATGGATGTCAAGAGAGAAAAATAAAAAAATTTAAGGGGTCAAAGTAAAAAGTATCTGACCTTTTCTGACCCACCTGACCCGGTCATCTAATAGGATTTTCAACAGGGTAAAAAAACATAAAGAAGTGAAATTTTTTGAAATTTACAATACAAATGGTAAAATTTAAAAGATGAAAAAGATTAAGATTTTTATTATTGATGACCCTTTCTGCAAGATGGAAATAATAAGTATATCTGAAGAAGAAATTAAACCATCAGAATCTCCCACCTCTTAATTTTGAAATTTTTACATTCATTATTAAAAATTAAAATTTTTAGAGTATTGAATAGGTTTAAATTTTTCTTTCTGATGAATAAAACAAACAGATACCTCAAAAATTTTGCAATTAATTATGTCGCATACAATACTTCTATATGGTCGTAAATCCTTGAAGCAATCCTATCAATTTTCCTGTATTCCACTCTCTCATCCACAACTTTAAACAGTATCTCTTTTATCGCCATTTTAATTTTTGCTCTTAAAGTTTCCTTTTTATTCCAGTCCACAATTTTAATAAAATTACCCAAAATCTTTATTACCTCTTTTGCTACATATTTTATCTCATCTTCATTTTTAAAAACATCTTCACTTAAAAGCATATCATAAAAAGAAAGTTCTTCCTCAGTTAAATCTAATTTTTTTCCATCTTCCAGTTTTTTCTTTATCTCTTTTGCAATTTCAATTAACTCATTAATAACATCAACTGTATCAATAAGTTTTAAATTATATCTTTCAATTAATTTTTTCAGCATCTCGTAAAGTGATTTATATCTAAAGGGATTTTTTCTTATTCTTATCTTCATTTCGTCATTTATCAATTTTGTCAGCAAATCAATGGCGTAATTTTTTTGTGGCATATTTTTAAATTGATTAAGAAATTCTTCATCAAGAATAGAAATATCTGGTTTATCCTTCTGAATTAAAGAGAATATATCAACAGGTTCTTCCGCAGAAATACTCTTTGAAATCAACTGGCTTATCTCATACTCCAGTTCTCTTGATATTTCTTTTCTTGTGGGTATTGAGTATTTAATTATCATCTTTTTAATCATCTCAAAAAACATTATATCTTCTTTTATTTTAATTGTTTCAGGATGTGGACTTGCAAGTGCATAAATCTTTTTAAGGGCAAGATAATTTTTTGTAAACTTTTTCTTCTCTTCTTCATTTTTTAAAGAATTATATGCTGAAACTGTAAGTTGTGAAATTTCTTCTGGTTTTAAATTTTTCCAGTTTTTATAATTCAATCCATAAAACATTGAGGAAACAATATCATATTTTTCTTTCAATATATTTATAACCTGATTTATGTCTGTCAGAACCTGTTTTATAGTGTCTATTGTATATTTACTTAAAGATTTTTTTAAGTCATCAGCAATTCCTATATAATCAACAATAAGTCCTGCTGGTTTATCTTTAAATACTCTATTCACTCTTGCAATTGCCTGAACAAGGTTATGATTTTTCATTGGCTTATCAAAATACATTGTATGAAGGCAGGGTATATCAAATCCTGTTAAAAGCATATCAACAACTATTACCATTTTTGGGTCTTTTTCTAGATTTTTAAAATTATTTAGAATTTCTTCCATTTCATTTTTATTTCTTATGTGGGGATGAAGTTCTTCTGGGTCTCTTTGTTTATTGCCAGACATTATTATTTCAATAGGAGGAGCAGTTTTAATATTTTTGATAGCATTATAGAGTTTAACTGCAACTTTTCTTGATATAACTACAATCATTGCTTTTCCTTCAAGTTCTTGAGTTCTTTTATTAAAATGTTCAACAATATCTTTTGCTATTTTCTCAATCCTATCTGAATTCAAAATCAAATTTTCAATTCTTGCATACTTTCTCTTTAAATCTTCTTTTAATTCATACTCAAGCCCTTCTGAAATTTCTTCAAACTCCTCATCAATAAATTCATTTGTTAAGTGCAATTCTGCAAGCCGTGCTTCATAATAGATTGGAACTATTACTTTATGCCTTAATGCCTTATCCATTGAATAGATACTTATTGGCTCACCAAATACAAGATAGGTATCTCTGTCCTGTAATTCAATTGGAGTTGCAGTAAAGCCCATAAATGAGGCATTTGGTATTGCATTTCTTAAATTCTGAGCAAGTTCTCTATACTGGCTTCTGTGTGCCTCATCAGCAATTACAATTATATTTTTCCTTTCAGTTAGTAATGGATATTCTTTTGATTTTATCTTTCCAAATTTCTGGATTGTTGCAAATACTATCCCTCCTGCTGTCTTTCTTATTGTTTCTTGTAAGTCCATTATACTTTCTGCCTGTTTTGCAATTGGAATTTGAGAAAATAAACCATAGAGTTGTTCATCAAGATTTTTTCTATCTGTTATAAAAAGTAAAAGGGGATTTTCAAGTTCTTTTATTTTTAATGTCTTCCTTGCATAAAATAACATCGTCAATGACTTACCAGAACCCTGAGTATGCCATACAACACCAATTCTTCTTTCTTCTGGTTTCCTTCCTTCTAATACACATTTAACAGTTCTTTTAACCGCTTCCTTTACTGTATAAAACTGGTTGTATATAGCAATTTTCTTCTCGTAATTTTCTCCAACTTTCTCATAAAATATAAAATCATTGATAAACTCAATCAAATGTTCTTTTCTAAATAGCCCTTTAATTAAAACTTCAAGAGAGGTCAATTCTTTTCCATTATAAACATATTTGTAATAACCCTCTGCAATTTCTTCTACTTCTAAATCATTATCACTTAAAATACCTTCCCATACAAAAAACCTTTCCCAATCACTTGTGGGAGAACCATATTTTGTTTCATAGCCATCTGAAGCAACAATAATTTGTGAATAAACATAAAGTTGGGGAATATCATTTATCTTACTTTTATGGTCTGAAAATGCGTCTCTTGCTGTCTCATCCGCATTAAAACTTTTTAGTTCGAAAACTGCGACTGGTAAGCCATTTATAAAAACAACAAGGTCTGGCTTTCTGTATTGCTCTCTTTCATATTGATATTCAACTTTAAATTGATTTGCAACAAGAAACTCATTTTTCCCTATTTCTTCAAAATCTATAATTTTTACAGTTTTTGTTTTCTCTTCATTCCCTTCTTTAATCGCAAGTTTCACTCCATTTGTTAAAAGTTCATAAAATATCTTTCCTTTTATAATAAAATCGGGATGGTCAAACTCAATAACTTTTTTGTAAACCTCTTCAGAAAGAGCATCAGTAAGCCAGGGATTTATTCTTTTTATTGCATTAATAAACCTTCTCTTTAAAACACAATGCCTATAAGATTCTCTTTCCCCATTATCAGGAATAAGTTCTGAGCCATGAATATAAAAATAACCAATTTCTTTAAACCAACCTATTGCCGGCTGTTCAACAAGATAATTTTCAGTAAGGTATGCTGACATAAATTTAACCTCTAATTAAATTTTCAAAGTTTCTTTAATCTTTTTCCCTACTGCACTTGCAAGCATTTTTGTGATATTAAAAATTTCAATCCCTATCACCTGTCCCTTGTCATCATATTCAACTCTTATATCTTCTGCAATTTCTTCAGAGTCAATTGCTACTCCTGGTTTTAACGATACATAAAGAACATCATTTTCTTCATCAAATGAAACTTTTATATTCTTATCCATCTCTTGCCCTCCTTACTTTTTATCTCTTTATCAATATCTTTTACAGGATATGCTGTGACTATATAAATTTCATCTTCCCTTTTGGTAAAAATCACTACTAAATTTGTCTCTTTTCCACCAATCTTAATCTTTCCAATGACAACTATTGTTTTTGCAATTAAATCATAAAATAAATATTCATATTTTTCAAGAATCCTTTCAATCATTTTAATGTCAATTTTTCTTTCTTGAAATTTAAATTGGGCATGTTTTGATAAAATTATTTTCATACCTCCTCCACCCTTAATTTACCAAAAACAAGCAATGGTAAAAGTGTATCCCTGATTTTCTTTAGTGTCATTATTTCCTTTTGATTTAGGATAATTTTCTGGAATAATGGCTCAACGAGATAGTGAAAGGATTGAAGAATATGGGAAGGGGGAATAAGAATTATGTAATCTTTTAAAGCGTTAATATCTGCTCTTTGCCTCCCGGATGTTCCACTCATGCTATTTATAGCCGCTTCTCTAAAATCGTCATTCTTTGCTAATAAATAAACGAATTCCTTTAAATAAGGTTCTTTTGGATGCAAAATAAAAAATTCGGTGCTACCAAATCCTTTTTCTTTTTCCGATATAAACCAAACAAAAGCGGTTTTTCCATGTTCTAACGATGGAGTAATTCGAGCCATTAAAGTATCTCCTCCATAATATTTCACCCCAGAACCAGTAAATTCTTTAAAAGTAAATTCACAAACTAATGAATTAGGTTTTACATCTTTCATCTCTATGAACGGATAAATTTCCCTCTTTTTTATCCTTATATATGAATTATATTTAATTAATCTGGTCGTTTTATCAACTTCCCAACCCTTTGGTATCTCTCTTCCCAATTCTTCATTATAAACAAACTCCTCGTTCTTAAATGGCTCAAAGTCAACAAACCAGTTTTTGAAAATTGCCATCGCCGTTTTTTCCAGAATCTCATTCTGTTTTTTCTTATTCTCAATCAAATCATCAAAATAGGATAACACAGTCGCAATTCGGGTTTGCTCAGAAAGGGCAGGGTAAAAAACTAAAATATTGTCTCGGATTGATTTATTTATCCCACCCTGTGCACTTCCAGAAATTGAATTCTCAATTTGTTGTTGTCCTACTTCTGAAAACAAAAAGTAATATAAAAATCTTGAGTTGACCTTAGAAATATCGGATTTAAGCAAAAACACATGTTCATTAACCATTGCTTTACCCTCTGGAACTTCTTTAATATAAACTAATTTTCCTATGGTTGCTCCATCTTTTACCAATAAAATATCGCCTTGTTCTATCTTGCCTTTCTTTAGGTTTTTATAAAAATTTTCATCGAATCTTAAACATTCAGCAAGTTCTAAACTTCCATTCCAATTGATATTTTCACCCCCAATACTTAAAATTCCACTGGGTATATGAGCTAAAACCCCTCCTTTCGGTCTATTACCACTTTCTAAACTTTTCAATAAATCACTTAATTTTTTAATTTCCCAATCCCTCGGTATCTCCCCAATCTCAGTTTCCTTAAATTCTGTCTCCCAGCGAAATTTTAACATACTTTAACCTCTAAATTTTCAATTTAAGTCCTATATCTTTAAAAAAATCCATTAGATTTAAAGTTCTAATTTCAAAATGACTTGCTATAAATGGTATTCTATCCGGTGAATTTCTTTCATCTGAAACTATTATTGCGTCTTCACAAATTGCTAAAGCAATAATCCATGGGTCTGCCCATTCTTGCCCTTTTCTATTAATCTCTGCTTCCCAGTGACTTTTGCTATACTTTGTTTTAATTATTTCTATCTGCTCTATCTGACAATCATCTATATCTTTAAAAATATTTTTATGTTTTTTACACCATTTTTTAGCATCATCATCTCGTTCAGAAACTTCCTTGAAAACTGTGGTATGTGAAATAAGTTGGCCATTTTTTATAATTTGTTCAAGTTTCTGCCATAAACCTTCAAAAACATCAAAAGGATAAGGTGGATATGGTGCTCCTCGTGGGTGAAAAAGGTTGATAATAGAACTTGCATCAATACAATAAATTTTAGATTTAAATAAACTTTGCTGTTTCGTTTTACTCATATAAAAACTTTTCTGCGTATTTTGTTTTTATATTAAGAATATTAAGTGCTTCATAGAAGGATAACTTATTTTCTTGAAGTCTTTTTTTAACTTCTTTTATTGTCAAATTCCCTACCCGGTTTTTAAATACTTCTTCCCAATTCCTTTTACCAAATTGTTGTTTTATTTCTTTTTCTTCTAATTTTGCTTTTAAGGAATAGTACTTTTCTATTGATAAGTGTTTAAGATATAAAAGGCGAAGAAGAATAACTTGTTTACTTACAGCGAAGATTTTAGATAAAACTTTTACAGTTTCTAAAAAAGTTTCTTCAGGAATTGGGTAATTTTGCAATTCTTTTTTTATATCATCCGAGGGAACAAGAAATTCAGCAGCAAATTTATTGCAAAAACTTTCCTCTTTATACTTTTCTTCAACTTCATATTCTAATGAACAGATACCGGAATTTTTTCTTAAAAGATGACATACTTCATGAAAAAGAGAAAATAACTTAACTGAAGGGTGGTCATTTTCATTTAAAACTATGCTGGCTATTTCTGAATAAATGCTACTAAATCCCCTCACATCATCAGTTTCTTTTGATTTTAATGGATATTCTACAATTATAAACTTTAATTTATCTTCAATAATTTCCTTATACTTACTCAATACAACATTTGGTTTTTGGTTTTTTATGCCTTCAATACCTAAATAATCTCTAAATTCTTTAGCCAATTGAAAAGGAGATACGGTTGATTTAAAAGTCGGAATAACCGATTTTTCAATCCCCATTTCTTTTAATTTTTTTATCAAATAAATTATTTCCCGTTGAGCTTCAAATATCTTTGGATTAATTCTTTTTTCTCTATTTAACCTATAATCTTGAATCTTTGGTAATTCTGGAATTTCATCAGAAAAAAATGCAGCGATAGGTCTTTTTAAAACTTTAGCAAGTCTTTTTAATTGGGGAATAGTAAGTTTACCTTCGTCTAAAGATTTTAATGAAATCCTGGATTTTTTTGAAATTTCTTCTTTATCAAATCCTGAAGTTTCTATTAAACCTTTTATAATCTCTGATTTTAAATTTATTTCTCTAAGCATAATCCAGCCTCCTTAATTTTTCTCAATATCTTTGTTATTCGGTATCTCCCCAATCTCAGTTTTCTTTAATTCTGTCTCCCAGCGAAATTTTATTTTCCATCCTAAACTTCTAAATACCTCTTTAACTTTTTCAGTTAGTTCAGTTTCTTTATTTAATAACTCTCCCATTTCTTTTGAATACTCTTTCATCTTTTCCTCAAATGGTTTATCTTCCTCATCAAGTTTTATTCCTACATATCTTCCTGGTGTTAATACATAACCATTTTTAGCAACTTCCTCAATAGTAACTACCTTTGCAAATCCAACTTCATTTATCCTTTCCTCATGTTCTCCTCTTTCAAACATCCTGAATTTTTCAACAATTTTTGCTATATGCTCTTCAGTAAAAATATTCTGTTTTCTTGAAATTGGTTTAAACATTTTTTTAGCATAAATAAAAAGAATCTTTCCTTTCATATGCTCTGGCTTTGATTTTCTTAAAAACCACAAAGAGGCAGGCAATGTAACTGTATAGAACATCTTTGGTGGTGTTGCTATTATTCCATAAATTAAATCATCCTCAATAATTTTTCTTCTTATTTCTCCTTCCTGATTCCCTACTGATAAAGCACCATTTGCCATTACAAAACCCGCCTTACCATTTGGTGAAAGATGATAGATATAATGCTGTATCCAGACAAAATTAGCGTTCTCTTCAGGTGGTAGTCCATATTTAAATCTTGGGTCATTTGGTTTTACTCTATCTCTTCCCCATGCACTGTCATTAAAAGGAGGATTAGAAACTACATAGTCAGCCTTTAAGTCAAAAAATTTATCATCATGGTAAGAATCTCCGCATCTTATATCACCTTCTGCATTTCTTATTGCTAAATTCATCTTGCATACCTTCCAGACAAACTTCTTTGATTCCTGACCAAAAATTGATAATCTTTCTTCTTCAATACCTTCTCTTTGTAGTTTCTCAAGTGCTGATACAAAAAATCCACCAGAACCACAAGCAGGGTCAAAAATTCTTCCTTCTTTTACATCCAGAATTTCTATAATAAGTTTTGTCAAAGAACGAGGGGTGTAAAATTCGCCTCCTTTTTTACCTTCTGCTTCAGCAAATTTACCGAGAAAATATTCATAAATCCTTCCAAAAATATCCTTTCCTAAATGTTCATCATCAAATTGAATTTCTGAAAAAAGGTTTATTAAATAAGCAAGGTCATAATGGTCAAGATCCCCTCTTGAAAATCTCTTTGGTATTACATCTTTTAATTGTCTTGGATATTCATTTTCAAGAGTTTCAATTGCTTTATCTATAATTTCGCCGATATTTGGTTGATTGGCATTTTTCTTTATATAATCCCATCTTGCAATTTCAGGGACATAAAGAGTTCCATTTGCCAGATAAATTTCTTTATCTTCACAAACCTTGTCCCTAAATATTTCAGGGAATTTTTTTGCTTCCTTTTCTTCTATTTCTTTTCTCTTTTCTTCAAATGCAAATGAAACATATCTTAAAAATATAAGAGATAAAACAAAATATTTATAGTCATGAACTTCTATCTTTTTCTTTAATTTGTCCGCTGCTTTCCACAATTTATCCTCAAAACTCAAATCCTTTTCTTTCATATCTCTTTCATTTATTATATCACAATTTCCTATTTATAAAACTTTAAAAATTAACAAAAAGGAAAGAGTTATGCTGATATCTTTTCATCTTCTATGTTAAATTCTTCCTGCAGTTATATTTTAACATAACTATTTTCTTGAAGTAACATTTTTATGATTTTTTCTCATCCCATTAAAATTTAAAACTTTTCCAGAAAAATCTCTAAAATTTTTAAAACATACTTTTGATTAAACAACTCAAAACAAAAAATATTGGGTGGGAAATACTTTAAAATGTGAAATTATATTCTCATATAAATTCAGTATATTGAAATTATAGAGTTGGGCTGGATGATTGGCAGGAAGTGAGGAATAAGTATTAAATGCTTTTATTTTTGATGTTTTACCCAGTTGATAATTGTGGATTTACTAACTCCAAAAATTTTTGCTATTTGCCTATATGAACAACCCTGCATTTTTAACTGTTGTGCAATATTCTTCTTCTCTTCATTTGAAATTGTTTTTCCACTTCTTTCATACGAGTAAAATGAAGATTGGTAAACCTGACTCAACTCTTCATTCCAGTATGTGGGGAGTTCGTTTTCAATAAATATTTCTATATCTCCGGAAGTAGAAATAACATAATTCCATCTCTTTTTATCACCTTTAATTTCTTCAAATTTTTTAATCACACTTTCTGCAAGTTTTTTTAATTCTTTCCTTTCAAATTTGATATTAAACATATTTATTTCTTTAAAAATCAACAAATCTACATTACAAAGAACTGCCTTATCTATTAGAGAGGTATTTTGAGTAATGAAAATCAGTGATATATTTCTTTGTCTGAACAGTCCAAGGATTTCTCTTAAATCAAAGTTTTTTTGTATCATTGATTCTCTTGCACCAAATTTTAAATATGCCTCATCAATTAAACATACTGAGTCAGGCAGTATTTTTTCAAAAGAGTTTACAACATTCACATAACCTGGAAGAAACTTAATTTTTTCATGTGGAAAACCGAAGATATATATTTTTTTCTGTAAATGGAATGTTTCAAGTAAAAAATGGGCAAGTGCTGTTTTTCCACTACCTGCTTTACCAATTATCAGACATCTAAAAGGAGGTTTAAGAATTTCCAGCCATTTAAGTTGAATTTCAGAAAAAGTTGATTTTTGAATAAAATCTTTTTGTGTAGTTACTTCAGGCAGATTTGTTTTTAAATTAAAACTGGACAATATTCTGTTAAAACATTCTTGCAACTTCAAACTTAATATTTCTTTATTGATTCTTAAGTTTTCATATTGCAAATTTTCTTTTTCTCTTTTTAATCTATCATTTT
>Ga0272448_1006869_pt1 | contig 12165 bp, 6 predicted proteins | sample YNPCB0191_FD_202220 | JGI IMG/M metagenome (GOLD analysis project Ga0272448, IMG submission 202220) | Hot spring sediment microbial communities from Yellowstone National Park, WY, United States - YNP-CB-019-1 | ecosystem: Environmental > Aquatic > Thermal springs > Hot (42-90C) > Sediment... | reverse complement strand
AATAAATCTGGTGTAGCAATGTTATTCACGGGTGAACGCTGTTTCTCACATCATTAATTTTTATAAATCATCTAATAAACGAACATATCTGAAATCATCTACATTAATATGTCCCCATGCATCCATGCTATCATCAATTATTTCAATTTCTGCATTTTCCCCCTTAAATTCAGCAACATTCCATACTACAAATTGCATATCCTCTCGGTTTTCAGTATTTTTCGAAGACCTTACTACTTTACCATTCACATAAAGACGGACTTCCAATCCTGAAACTTTCCCTCCACCTAAAAGAAAGCGAATAGCGTAACCGCGTATTTTGAAAGGTTCAGAACGCAAAGAACCAAAAGCCACATCTTTCCTTACCATTCCGGGTTCCTCTCCTGGTTTCCCTTGATATAATTCATAGGTTCCTATCCAGTATTTCCCTTGATGATTTGAATGTTTCCCCGATTCCCGAGCAGAAGGGTTGTCTCCTAAAGTCGGTTGTCTTTCAAAGGCTGAACCTTCAGCCTTCCAGTGTTCGAGGTTTCCCATTTCAAAATCACTGTTAGGAAATAGCAACATATTGTCGGGCACTGAATAACCCCGAAAATCGTCGGCATTAATACATCCCCATGCTCCTTTATCGTTGTCTATTATGGAAATTATCGCAGGTTGATTGAGAAACTCTTTTACATCCCAGAATTCACGAGCTAAAAGTGGATTGTTTTGCCCTGAGGTCTCTCGGACTACAGCCCCATTTACAATCAGTCGAACGGCTGTTGTTTTCTTTGACCCGCCACTTATAAGGAAGCCAATATAGGGAGTTGTGATAGTAAAAGTTTGAGATATTAACTCTCCAACGGCATCATTCTTTTGAGCATCACCTGCTTTTTGTCCCGGTAATCCTTGATAATTCTCATACGAACCGACCCACCAGGAACCCTGTGGAAGTGCACATTTAGGAGATTCCCGTGCGAGAACATTATCTCCGTAAGTAGGTTGATTTAAAAAGGCTTTTCCAAAAGCACGCCAATTATCCAAATTTCCATGTTCAAAATCACTATTCGGGAAAAGGAGTTTTGCTTTTTTAGAAAATTTAGGGATAGCAGAAGGTTGTGAATAAATGTAAGATGTAGAGAATAAAAAGATAATGAACCACACAAACAATGAAAATTTTATTTTCTTCATATAATATTACCTTATAATTTAGTCTCCATTATAAACAATTTTATACTAAAAACTTCACCTGCAGAACAAGAAATTTTTTCCCTTTATCTTGCTACAATGTAATGAATTAGAAAATTAATGAATAAAAAAGTTATAGAATATGGAATATTTGTAAAAGTGAAATGTATTTAGTTATTAGGACAAATGACATAAAGATGGTAATTAAAAATGACGATATAAGGAGTGAATCGTATTTTTAATTTGTTTGAAAAATATGTATACTATAGAGTATCTGCCTTACAATTAAATCAAACTTTGATTAAGGGTAGAAAGAGGTGGAAGATAAGGACTTCATAAAAAATCCTTTTTTAGAAAGAGGATTATATACATATATCGCAGAGATTTCTAAAATTCCTCTTCTAAGTACGGAAGAAGAGAGACGGCTGGCTTTTCGTATTCAAAAAGGGGATGGAAAAGCACGACGAAAACTTATATTATCCAATTTGCGTTTGGTTGTTAGTATCGCAAAAAAATACATTTATTATGGTGTGTCTCTATTAGACCTGATAGCGGAAGGGAATATAGGATTGATGAAGGCGGTTGAAAATTTTGACCCACGACGCGGAACAAAATTTTCAACCTATGCCACATGGTGGATTCGTCAGGCAATTACAAGGGCACTTTCCAATCAAAGTAGGACAGTTCGTGTTCCCGTTTATTTAAATGAAAGTTTAGCAAGGTATCGAAAAGCATTAGAAGAACACTTTATAAAAACAGGTTCTCGCCCCTCTGTTCAGGAAATATCAAAACTCTTAAATATAACCCTTGATGAAGCAGAACAACTTCAGATTTACCTCGATTCTGTAATGTCCTTTGATTTCATTCAAACAATTGATGTTGATGAAGAATCCTCTTCAATTCTAAGGTCTCATGCCGCATTGAGAACAGATAGTTTCGCACCGGATGTGGAAAAAGAAAATGACCTTGAATTTCTTATTAATCTTTTACCTGAGACTGAAGCAAAGATTATCCGTTACCGTTATGGGCTTATTGATGGAAGACCCTATACATTAGCAGAGACAGGCAAAGCGTTAAATATGACCCGTGAACGAGTTCGACAACTGGAACGGTTGGCTTTGCGATTTTTACGTAATTATGTTGAAGAACATAAAGAACTTTTTTAATGCAAACCTTAAAGGAAAAGCAAACTATGGATTTAAAAAGTGTTATTCGAAATGTCCCCGATTTCCCTAAACCCGGAATTCAGTTTAAGGATATCACGACGCTCCTACTCAATCCGCAGGCATTCCAATACACAATTAATTGTTTTGTCAATCGTTATAAATCTTTAGATATAGATGCTATCGTAGCAGTAGAATCCAGAGGTTTTATTTTCGGTTCTGCAATTGCATACAACTTGAAATGCCCTTTAGTTTTAGCACGAAAGAAGGGAAAACTCCCTGCAGAAAAAATTACTGAAAGTTTTGCTTTAGAATACGGTTGGGATACAATTGAGATGCATGTAGATGCATTAAAAGAAGGACAAAGAGTAGTTATTGTAGATGATTTACTTGCAACAGGAGGAACCGTTTCTGCAGTAGTAAAATTAGTGGAGCAACTAAAGGCAGTACCCATAGAAGCCGGTTTTGTTATCGAATTGCCAGCACTCAAAGGACGAGAGATACTTCAACCCCTCTCCGTATACTCTTTAGTCCAATTCGATGATATTTAATTGCACCTATATACTTTTAATCACAAAAATACAGTTCTTTTTTGCTATTAATCTTTATTCTTTATATTCACAAATACTCTTAAAAATATTTTTGTAATTTCTCAATAATCAGTATGATTGTTTATACCCACTTCGCCGTGTTATTAAAACAGAAGATATGACACTGATTAATAGGATAAGTAGTCCAAGATACCCAATATTATATGCAGAGATAGCCTTTGATACTGTAAGCAAACAGTGATTTGATTGAATTGTTGATTTGTCATCACTTATCTCAACCCAGTAAGTTCCTGTATCTTCTAATGCAGCGTCATTAATAATAAATTGGGGAGCATCATCTCCAATGTTATATATTTCTGTACTATTATTAGGTTGATATTTCCATTGATAATGGATATCTCCTAAACCTCCTGTTATGGCAACAGAGAAAGTCCATGTATCTCCCTCTGTGATAGAACCACCTTGTGGTTGAAGGGTGATTGTGATTCGTTGCCCTATCAATACATGAGCGATATTGGATAATAATGTGTCTTTAGCATCTCTTACCCGAACATAATAATCTCCCGATAATGATTCTTCAAGCGTCGGAGATACATAAAGAGGAGAGGGGTTTTCTTCGAGGACGATTTCTTCATCTTTATACCATGTATATTGTCTTGTTCCAAAGCCATCTGTCGTTTCAACATTTAATTCGAAATGTTCTGCTTCATCGGTATATAACATTACATTGGACGGGTGGTGAGTAATTGCAAGATTTTCACCCGCATAAACTCTGCATACATTTGATTGCAGAGATTCCCGTTCATCTTGAGAAATTATGTAATATTCGCCGTCTTGTTCTTTGGTCGGATAACCTAATTCAAGAACTGTGGTGTTTGCCCCTATTTCTGTGGCTCCATTTCCTTGGTCATACCACCATTGATAACTTAAGTTGCCCATGCCACCATTTAACGACACAGAAAGCGTAAGAGATTCGTTATACGGGGCAAAAATAACAGGCTCTAAATTCTTTGTGTAAGTCATATGTTCCGCGAAAAGAATTTCAGCATCATCCGTAACCAAAGTATTATCCGGTACTTCATCCCAAACCTGACAGGTGTATATTCCAGAAAGTTCAGGTGCTAAAGGTGAAAACACATAATCAGGTTGATTATTGATTCCCGGGGCAGGTTCTCCATTTCGTAACCAGAGAAATTGAATGGTTCCATATCCACCTTCCGTTCCAACAGATAAAGTATATGTAGGAAATTCATCTGTATAGGCATGTATCCCTACGGGATAGGTCGTAATTGTTAGAGGATTATCAACTATAATAAGTTGCGCATTGTTAGATATTACAGTTCTATATCCTGCATCTTGTATCTGGACAAAATAAAGGTCTTCATTTGTTTCGGTTAAATTGGAGAGAGCAAGTTCTTTCCCTGAAGGTTGTAAAGCAGTTTTTAATAAACCTTGACTATTTCCATACCATTTGTAGACCAAAGGTTGTATTCCTCCGGATGTTTCTACTCGGAAAAGCACGGATTGTCCCGGATTACGGACTGTTGATTCAGGATGTAATATAATGGTAAGTTTTTCCTGAACATGTAAATACCCTGATGGTGATATTATAGTTGTCCCTGTCCCATCATTATCAGTTACAGCACAACGATATATCCCCGTATCGTTTAGCAAAATATTATTTATTGTTAAAGTATTCGTATCTACTCCATTATATTTTACTGAATTTGTTAACGCTTCACCTGTATCCAATTCCCCATTATTATTTTCATCCTTAAACCATTGATAATGATATCCAGGGGTTCCTCCACTGGGTAAAACTACAAGTGGAACTGCAACCGTTCCCTCATATACCCAAACGGGACAAGGACCATGAACGCTCAATGTATTTTGAACGAATATTTCAATACTTCCTGTTTCCACGCGTCCAAAAGGTGCGGTGCCTATTTCATCATACACTTCAACGGAGTAACTACCATTGTCTTCAGGTCCTGCCGGCGAAAGTAGTAAATAGGGCATATCAGGAGCAGATAAACTTGTATTATTCCTTTTCCATACATAATGCAATTTTCCTTTTCCACCTGTTGCTTTGACCGAAAGAACAAGATTATCACCTTTGTTAAACATACCACCCATAGGTGATTGAACAATATTAACAGCGGGATAAACAACCACAGTAGAGGAATTATCACTACTTTCTGTGTGGGTGCTATCTGTGACCTCTACAGTATAAACACCTGTGTGTTGAGTAGTAACATTATATATATATATAAGAAGGGGACAGCCGTAATGGCTACTTCTTGCCCATCTTTCAGCCAGCGATAAGATTTGTTTCCTGTTCCACCGACTACCTGGGCATTAAGTGTTAAAGTGTCTCCTGTATGTATTTCTGTATTTTGAGGAGAAATAGTAATGTCCATGCCAACTTTAATAGAAGCCGTTCTTGAATTTGGAATTGTTGTTGTCCATATTGCCCCGTCGGGTATGGTTCCAATTAAATATGGATTTTCTCCACTTACATTCAGCACCACATCGTTAGCATCGGCACCTCCATTATTGACAATAAATATTTGTTTTACTACGTTAAATATAGAATTGCTTCCTTCTAACACAACAAGTTCAACCAAATCATTTTTAGGTGTAACAACCAGACTTTTATTCCAGAAATTAGGCTCTGTAAAGCCTCCAGAAGCAGGACCGCCGATTAATTGTGGGATAAGGTATCCCATTTCTGTGGGGTCATAAGGTCTTGGGGCTTGCAATACAGTAAGATTTCGTGTGCTTCCACTGACGATATCATCCAGAAACGCAGGATTTTGCGGAGTTGTCATGTTCGATATAGAAGTAAATCTCCCTCGATAAATATTGTCTGTTAAAGTTGTGTAGTTGTTGCATGCAATTGAACCTGTTTTCGCAAAGACAATAGTTCCATGCAGTTTAACCATACCTGGTGTTCCACGCCCTCCATTACCACCAGCACCGGATAAGCCACTGGCACCACCTGAACTACCTACTCCACCAGCACCACCTCTTCCTCCATTTCCTCCATTACCACCTAATACTGTGATAGGATAGCAAGTTGCACCGTATAGAAAGCCATAAATGCCCGAACCACCAGGAAAACCATTCCCGCCTGTATCCCAATTATTACCTGGGTTTATACCAGAGGAACCGGGATTTGATGGAACAACAGCACCTCCATTTTGTGGAGGACCTGCTGAAATATCAATAACCCCTCCAAAATTTAATAGACCACGAGCAGCAAGAACTATACATCCTCCTCCATTTCCGCCTTGTCCTCCATTACTACCTTTACTTGCAGTTCCACCTTGTCCACCTGCTCCTCCCCTGCCACCTGCACCACCAGCACCACCAAATCCTCCGTAACCATTTTGAGATGTTCCACATTGACTACATTTGTTTGTTCTTGCCATCCCACCGCCACCACCACTGCCACCACTACCACCTCCACCCCCTTGTCCGCCCCCTTGTCCGCCACCACCGCCGCCGCCACCACCGCCAGCACCTCCACCATTACCAGCAGCAAGATTTAGATTATTTGCAGGAGCTGTAAACTCTGCATGAGTGCCATTGCTTCCATTCCCGCCTGAAAGACCACTGGCACCCGTGATAGTGGCATTACCTCCATTAGAACCGTTTCCTCCACTTCCACCAGTAGGTGGAAGTGCACAATTTTGGGCTGAACTTCCTGTTCCAATAGAGCCACCACTTCCTGCACTACCTCCATTTGCCAACTGTGAAGAAGGTCCTCCCGCCGTACCTCCTGTTCCTCCACTTCCTGCAGTACCTTGCCGACCGAAGCCTAATTGACCATTGAGACCATTTGCACCTGCTTCTCCTGGATTACCAGCAAAACCTGATTCACCAGCAGTTCCAGGATTAGAAGTTCCATTTTGACCATTTCCACCATTACTATCATTTCCTCCCGCTCCACCTGCCGCTTCAGCTCCTCCATAACCACCGTTAGAGCCACCTGCTCCACCTGTCCCGCCTGCTCCACCGGAACCACCACTACCGCCAGTTCCTCCACCAGCCCTACCCGGAACAGTTCCTGAAACATCCAATGTCGTATTCCATGTAATGTCTTTTGTGGCAGATATAACCAATGGATTTGTTCCAGACACATTTACTGTAACTCCAGAAGGCACATAGATGGATTGAAAGTCCAATTTTCCAGCATAATCCCCTCCTCCAATATCAACAGAACGACCAGAAATTGCAAGTCCTCCATTTACTCTATAGAAAGGTTGATATATTTGATCTCCTGTATAAATTGTTAGTATATCTCCCGAATTTAAAATTAAATCTCCAAGTTTACCATTACTTCTATAAAGTTCATTGATTGTAAAAGCTGGCTCCTGAAATAAATAATTTGAATATGTTTCTCCATAATTGGTATTTCCTGCAAGGTCCGTACAAACCCCTGCATTAATAATAACATTCACATAGAAGTCAGAACTGCGGTTTACATTAAGATGAAAGATATAATTGGCTCCACTGCCCGAAAAATTTGTTACTTGTGCAGACCCGTTTCCTGATGTTGTTAATGTAATATCTTCCGCAGTAAACCCTTTTACAGGTTCGGTAAATTCTACAGAAAAGATTGTATAATCATTTGTTGTAGGTGATGGGATTGAAGGTGTGATTTGAACAAGTGGTCGAGAAGTATCTACTGTATAATATTCTCCTGCAGTATAATTTCCATTTCCACTTCCAAATATCACTCCTAAGTTATTTCCTAATATTCTCCAAGTATCATCAACAATGGTATCTCTATCTAAAAAATCAATGCTAAAATTACCATTACCTGTTCCGCGATTAACGGTTACAGTTCTTGTAGTTCCACTTCCTGTAACCGATACAATGGAAGCACCGGTAAATCCGGGAGCATCTATCGTAAAATCAGCAGGAGTAACCGTAGATACAGGTTCACTAAATGTAACAATAAATTCTAATGTAGAATTTCGCGTTGGATTTGAAGCAGTTGGGTTTCTTTTAATGGAAACTACAATAGGAGGAGTTATATCTATCAACCAATCAAAAATATGCTGGAACAGGGAGTTTTCAAATATTATTCTATATCCTTCTTCATTCAAATGAATAGGGTCTGTTCCATTATCTCCCATGGCAGATATTGGAGAGGGATAATTTATGTTTCCACCGGGAAGGGGAGCGTATGAAGGAGGATAACCCGGATAAGGAGTCGTGTTCATTGGGAAGGGAGGAAAAAAGATATCTGTAAAATTTTCCCCTTCACCAACGGTTGTATCTTTAAGATAATATCCATTATGCCCATACCAATATTGTTGTAAACCAAAACTATGGATGTATTCTGTCCTATATCGAGTTGCAGAGATAAGTATTTTCCTTAAACCTAATTCATAAAATGCCTGATTCAGTTGTAGTGGTGAGGGATAGTCCATTTGTATGTACAATTCCTGTGCGGATTCAATCCCTTCAAAAGCGAGTTCATAAATATTGATATAATCATAATCTGCTAACGCAATTCTGACATCAGGTCGAATTGTTAAGATGTAGTCTACTACGCTTTGAATATTTTGCTGGATCGTATCGAATATATCATTGTTACCCCCGGGTTGAGGTAACATCCCTCGTTTCCAATTCTTTAATATATCATTAAGACCGAGTGATAAATAAACAATATCTACTGTGGGGTTGTTTAACAGTGCATTCTGGAGAGAATAAGTTCGTATAGGCATGTTTCCATCTTTAGGATTAGGTATGTTGTTTGCCCAATCCGCTGCACTTGTGCCGCTAACGGCTGTTGTATCTCCAATTACAGATACATCACTAAAACCATAATAATTTAAAATATTACCCCAAACATTATAATCTAAAATTTTTTCTGCCCAATCGTCACCTACCATGAGTATTCTTGCTGTTTGAGCATGCCCATTTACAACAGCAAATATCGCCAGCATAAGAATAAAAAAAGATTTGAGATGATAAAACCTTTTCATTGCCTTCCTCCTAAAATATATCAGCCTTTATATTCATATCTTTACATTTATATTAGTAAAGAAACTAATCTATTAATATTTATTATAGTAATCTTTTATATAAAAATCAATAGTTTTGATAGAAAATTTGATAAAAAATATTATTATTTGTCAAAAGAAGAATAATAGAAAATTTTATTCATGAATTTTTTTGTAACAATTTATGTTAAAGTATATATAGAACAAAGAAAGAAGGAAATTTTGAACTGCAGGAGAATGAGTATGTATTCGAACAAAAATTTTGTTCGTTTAATATTCTTATCCGTTTTATTGTTAGGAATTACTTCTTTTTCACACTCTGCAACGCAGCGTATTTTAATTGTTGGAGATAGCTGGGCAGAGATTGTTTGGAATGACTCTATTTGGCCCTATGTGTTGAATTACTACGGATTAGGGGAATGGAGTGTTCAAGGGGACAAGGTTGCTATAGGTGGAACAATGGCAGAACATTTTGCAGATGATTGGCCAAATCCACGGGATAATAACAATCCAGTCCGTACTTATTCTCTTTACAATGCCATTATGAATAATCCAACCATTGACATAGTTCATTTAAGTTTAGGAGGTAATGACCTTTTATGGAAATGGAAGAAAGGTATGCAACCCCAGCCTGGACCCAATAATGATGTGTTTGATGAAATTGAAACGGATTTAGCGACAGTTGTTGATTATATACTTTCACTTCGTCCTGACATTAAAGTTGGTTTAGTGGATTATGATTTCGTCAATGTCTGGGAATTAGCCTTAGCCGGGAATCAAGCGGCTATGCTGATGCAGGCTAACTTAAATAATCCATCACCCAGTGAATTAAATTCTGCTTTTGTGGAGTTGGGCTGGCGGAAAAGGAATATCGCAAGTACTCGTAATCGGGTGGCATATATCCATAACTTTGGTTTACAACATTATCGATATGGACATCCTGGCTTTTGGGATGCAGGACCTGTTTACCGTCCGCCGTTTGCTAGTAATACCAGTCCTATACCCGGAGACCCGCCTAATTATATTCCTTTCCCGGGCGGTTTGATTGAATATCCGACTGCCCGTGCGGCTCTTGCAAATAATGGAAATGATCCAATACATTTGAATACAACAGGATATCGTGATTTATGTGGACATGCTCTTTATCAATTTTTTGCTAATTGGCTTATGGATACTACACCTCCTTATGTCGCTTCTATTGCACGTAACCCATCGGCTCCAAATCCTACAAATGCAACAACCTTGGAGTTTATTGTAACCTTTACGGAACCTGTTTTGAATGTTACAGTAGACGATTTTGTTATAGATGGCGCCGGTTTCAGTGGTGCATCTATCTTATCTGTTTCTGGTAGTGATAGCACGCGCACAGTAACAATTAATCGGGGAACAGGTAGTGGTGATATAAGTATTGATTTTATTGACCGAGACACGGTGTATGATTTAAATTGGCGTGTTCTGGGTAATGCTTTAGGTGTAAATTTTGGTCAGGGAAATGGAAACTATACTGCTGGCGAATCCTATACGATTGACACTACATCTCCTACCGTATTAATAACCACGAATACTTCTCAGCCCAATGAAACTACTTATGCGAGTTTTACGGCAACTTTTAGTGAACCTGTAACGGGTTTTACTTCGAGTGATATTCAGTTATCTGTATCCGGTAGTGGTATCGCTCAGGTAACAGATTTTTCGGGAAATGGTGCAACATATAATTTTGGGATAACAGTCTCCCGTGCTTCAGATATATTTGTTACGATTACAATACCCGGAAGTTGTTGTACAGATACAGCGGGAAACCCCAATCAAGGAGGCTCTTATCCGAATTATTATTTTAAACTTCCCCAATTTTCATCAACAGATATTTACCTTAGTAATGGGACTTTAGGAAATTTAGAATTAAATTCAGGAGACAGTCTTACCCTTTACACAGGAACTAATACAAATCAGCCTTTCTATCGTATTAATTCAGGTCCTATGATTCAAGGACAATTGTTAGACATAGGTGGTGGAAATTATGTAGGAAAATTTAATTTTCAGAATATATATGTTCCCTCCGGTGTTACGGTCAATGTATCTGGAACAAATCCTTTAGTTATTTGTGCTACTAAAGATATAACATGGAATACTACTTTAGATGTTTCTGGTACGGTCCCCGGACGGGCAGGAGGTGGTGTTGGTGGAGCAGGTGGTACAGGGGGGAATGGTGGTTCTGGAGGTAGTGGAGGTACAGCCTATGGTAGTGGAGCAGGAGCAGCCCCGGGTGGTGCAGGGGGGGATTATACCAATGGGGGTAATGGACAGGCCGGGACAAGTTATGGAGGTACTGCGGGCGGTTCTGGTTATCAAGGTTCAGGAGGTCAACCGGGTGTTGCAGGTTCAACAGGACAAGTAGGTTTTGGTGGAATGGGTTCCGGTGGAACCGGTGGTTCCAGAGGTGAGGCTGGAGGTGCTTCCGCAGTATGGTCAAATGGTGGTTCTGCGGGCAATGGAGGTTCACCCGGAGGCGGTTCAGGTGTAGCATTGTGTGCTAATGGTGGTCCTGGTGGTAATGGTACGGAAGGTGGCAATGGTGGAAATGCTACGGTAGGAGCTCCCGGGAATAGCGGGCAAAATGGTTCTTCTGGTGAAAACGGCTCTTTTATTGCATCTGCAGATAATTTGTCTCTGGCAGGAGGTTCTGGAGGAGGCGGAGGAGGCGGAGGAGGTGGCGGTGGTGGAGGACAAGGTGGTGGAAAAGGAGGAGGTGGCGGTAGTGGCGGTAGTGGTGGCGGAGGTGGCGCAGCATGGAATACACCATGTCATAATTGTGGAGGTTCTGGAGTAGATGGGTTTGGAGGAGCAGGTGGATATGGAGGTGCTGGTGGTTCTGGTGGTGCAGGCGGAAACGGTGGAACAGCAAGTAAAGCCCGCGACGGTGGACAAGGTGGAAATGGCGGTGGTGTTGCTGTCCTTTCTGCAAGAGGTCTTCTTCAATTTGGAGGACAAACCAATATTTCCTCATCTGCTCCCGGCAATGGAGGTTCTATTATTCCTCCCAATGCGGGTTCAGCAGGTATAGACCCAGGCGATAATTGGGGCTGGGGAGCAGGAGGAAATGGGGGAACTCAAGGTTATTATGCAAATACAGTAGCATGGTGTATCCCAATAACAACATGGGGCGGTCCTGGTGGTGCTGGTGCTCGTGGTGGTCGTGGTGGAATTGGCGGTTCAGGAGGACAGAGTGGCTCTTCCGGTGCAGGTGGTAACGGAGGATTAGGC